>ERZ780144.2229-NODE-2229-length-17556-cov-2.981772_pt1 | contig 17556 bp, 15 predicted proteins | sample MGYA00511380_ERZ780144 | MGnify/ENA primary metagenome ERZ780144 (study PRJEB29588, sample SAMEA1965858) | human gut metagenome | biome: human gut; feature: human-associated habitat; material: faeces | place: Denmark | collected 2008/2010 ... | reverse complement strand
CCATTTTGTTTTCCTGCGGGGCCGCCCCTGCGGCCGGAGTTTTGTTTTCCATCGTATGTGATAGTCCTTTCTCCATAATTTCAGAAAAAGGACGCGGCCTGAGCCGCGCCTTTCCTGATGGTTTCCGTTTCTCCGCGCGAAGCGGAACTCACTTTTTCAGTTCACCGGTGGCCAGCTGGGTGAGGTACGCATTGAGGAACCCATCCAGATCGCCATCCATTACATTGTCAATATTGCCGGTCTCATAACCGGTGCGGGTATCTTTGACCATCTGATAGGGCATGAACACATAAGAGCGAATCTGACTGCCCCACTCGATTTTCATCTGCACGCCCTTTATGTCGGAAATCTTCTCGGCATGCTGCTGCGCCTTGAGTTCCAGCAGCTTGGCCCGCAGCATCTTCATGCAGTTATCCTTGTTCTGGAACTGGCTGCGCTCCTGCTGGCTGGCCACCACGATGCCCGTGGGCTTGTGAATGAGGCGCACGGCGGATGAGGTCTTGTTCACGTGCTGGCCGCCGGCGCCGCTGGCCCGGTAGACCTGCATCTCGATGTCCTCGGGGCGGATATCCACCTCCACATCCTCGGGCAGGTCAGGCATGACCTCCACTGAGGCGAAGGAGGTCTGCCGCCGGGCGTTGGCATCAAAGGGAGATACCCGAACCAGACGGTGGACGCCGTGCTCCCCTCTCAGGTAGCCGTAGGCGTTCTCCCCCTCCACCATGATGGTAGCCGACTTGATGCCCGCCTCGTCCCCCTCCTGGTAGTCCATGATCTGATAGGTAAAGCCGTGGCGCTCGGTCCAGCGGGTGTACATGCGGTAGAGCATCTGGGCCCAGTCCTGGGCCTCAGTGCCGCCGGCACCGGGGTGGATGGTCAGGATCACATTGGAGCTGTCATACTCCCCAGTGAGCAGGGTCTGTAAGCGCGCCTCCTCCATGTCCCGCTCCAGCTGGGCGAAGCCCTCCTCAAGCTCGGGCAGCAGGGATTCGTCCTCGAACTCATTGCCCATCTCGCACAGGGCCATCAGGTCGTCCCACTCCCGGCGGCGCTTGTTCTGCTTGTCCACCTTATCCTGTAAATTCTTGATGCGCTGCTGCACCTTCTGAGCCTTCTCCAGGTTGTTCCAGAAGCCGTCGGCGGCGCTCTCCGCCTGGAGCATGTCCAGTTCCCGCTCGGCGGATTCCAGGTCCAGGGCTTTTCCCAGTTCCTCCAGGGTGGGAGCCAGGTTGTTCAGCTTGACCTTGTATTCGTCGAATTGGAGCATATGGTCCTCACTCTTTCCATCAAATTCCCGCCCTGACGGGCAGTATTCCAATCAAAGCCCAATTATTATATCTGAACTCGGCTGGAAAGTAAAGAAAAAACCGGATATTCCAGTGTTTTTTTGCGCCGCCGCTCCCACCGTGCAGAGGCGTTCTCCCTCTGCTTCGACAAATGGAAGGGCCGTCTCGCTCAGCGAGACGGCCCTTCAGCGGTCGCTGGCCAGCCAGCCGTCCCCCTGAAAGATGAGATCGTCCAGATCGCGCCAGGGCTCAGGCTGCGTCGGACGCTGTACTTGGATCATCTGATTTTCTTCCATATCGAGAACTTCCTCCCTCTGTATCTGATCGCGGCGCCGGTGGTCCTCCCACCGGCGTACACATCAGTATATGCCGCGGTCCATGGAATATGTGCTCGAAACCGTACACCCAGAGAGAGAAAATTTTTTGCGGCAGGCGTTCAGCCCTCCCCGCCGCTGTCCCGGAGGATGCGGGAGCTGTTGATCAGGATCACAAAGGCTCCGATATTGTGGAGGAAGGCCCCGGCCAGGGCGGGGATCACCCCCACGGCGGCCAGGATCATCATAATGAGGCTGACGGAGAAGGCGATGCCGATGTTCTGATACATGATGCTCTTGGTGCTCCTGGCCAGGGACATGACAAAGGGGATGTTGTTCAGGTCGTTGTTCATAAGGGCGATGTCGGCACTCTGGATGGCCACATCAGAGCCCATGGCCCCCATGGCAATGCCCACGTCCGCCTCTGCCAGGGCCAGGGCATCGTTGATGCCGTCTCCCACTGCAAGCACATGGGCGTCCTGCCTCAGCCGCTTCACGTGCTCCAGCTTCTCCTCCGGCAGCAGGTGGAAATATACCTGGTCGATCCCTGTCTGCCGCTGGACCTTCCGGGCAGCGAACTCCCGGTCGCCGGTGAGGAGCACAGTCTGTTCCATCCCGTCCTCGTGGAGCCGGCTCACCACCTCCTCAGCCTCCGGACGGACGGAGTCATCAAACATGAGGCAGCCCAGCACCCGCCCATTGTACACCACCCAGTTGGCGGGACCCCCTCCGGTGTCCATATGGGGGTCCTCCGGCTGGTAGCCCAGGGACTCGATCCAGTGCCGTGAGCCGAACAGGATCTCTTCCCCGCCCCGGGTCCCGGTCAGTCCTTTGCCCGCGGTCTCCCGGACCTGGAACCCCTCCTCATAGGGGATGCCCTCCCCCTCTAAGGTCTTCATTAGGGAGCGGGAGATGGGGTGCATAGAGCTGCACGCCACGCAGCCGCCTCTGGCGAAGAGCTCCTCCCTGCTCTGGGCCTCCTGAAGATAGAAGCCGCTGATGGAAAGCTCCCCCCGGGTGATGGTGCCCGTCTTGTCAAAGATCACAGTGGTGATGTTGGTGAGCTGCTCCACGAATTTGGCGTTTTTGATGAGGATGCCCCGCTTGGTGGACACCGCCAGGGCAGCGATCATGGGGGCGGAGCTGACCAGCATGTGCCCGCAGGGACAGCTCACCACCAGCACGGCGATGGCGTTGGAGATATTTCGGCTGAGCAGAGCGGTGAGGGCGGCCACGATGAGGGCCAGCGGGATGTAGTAGTGCATGAACCGGTCCACGATCCGGATCTCAGGCACGGTGATGCTCTGGGCCTCCTCCAGCAGGCTGACGATCTTGGTGAAGGAGGTGTCCTGATATTCCTTCTCCACCCGGACCTTGATCATGCCGTCCAGGTTGGTGGTGCCGGCGTACACCGTGTCCCCTACGGTCACGGCGGCGGGCAGGGGTTCACCGGTGAGGGATTTCTGGTCGATGTTGGAATTGCCCCAGATTACGGTGCCATCGATGGGCAGGCCCATGCCAGGTCGGGCAATGATGATGTCCCCCCGTTTCAATGCCTGGACCTCCACCGTCACCTCCCCATCCTCAGTTTCCAGCACCGCGTCGGTGGCCTGCATCTGCTTAAGGCCCTCGATGGCGTCCCGGCCTCCCATGATGCTCCGCTCCTCCAAAAAGTGGACCACGCTGAGCACCACTGGGATCAGGATGGCCAGCTCGTGCTGCCCAGTGATGTAGCAGGCCAGCACGGCGATGGAGACCAGGATCTCCATGGCGTTGGTCACGTCCCTCTGGAGAAAGCCCCGGATGGCGGTCGCCAGCAGGGGCAGGCCCTCCACCAGCACGCCCACAGAATAGATCAGCCCCGCCACCGCCGTCTGCTCCGGGAAGATCCCCTTATAGAGCAGTCCGGTGACCAGACAGACCAGGGCTATCATGGCGGTGGTGATCTCCACCGAGAGCTTTCGCTTCTCCCGCCGGGTCAGGTCGGCCCCCTGGCTGTCCTCCAGCAGGTGGACCGCGGTATTCGTCAGGTTCTCCATAGCCGTCCCTCCTCAGGGCAGAAAGATCTGGGGCGTGTTGGTCCCCTCGGGCAGCACGATCTTGCCGCCCATCTGGTTGAAGATGGTGACCACCTTTTCCCGGAACACCCGCTCGTAGACCACGTCCCGGTTCTGCTGATACTCCTGGAACAGGCCGTAGAACTCCGCCACCTGGTCGTTGGCCCGGTTGATCCGGTCGTGCTGCGACACCTGGGCGTCGCTCACCAGCTTATCGGCGGCGGCGTTGGCCTCCGGGATCACCCGCTCCCGGTACTGGTTGGCCTGCTGGATGCGGGTCTCCTTCTCCACCGAGGCGGCGTTTACTTGGTCGAAGTGGTATTGCAGGGCGCTGGGGGGCTTGATGCTCTTGAACTCCAGGCTCACGATGCTCACCCCCATCTCCATCCCGTCCAGGATGGCCTGGGCCTGGCGGATGACCTCGTTTCCGAACTCCGCCTTCTGGTCGGTGAGCAGGCCGTCCACGCTCTTGGACGCCGCGCAGGAGGTCATCACGCCGCTGACTACGCCGTTGATCTCGGTCTCTGGGTCGCTGTTGTACAGGGCGTACTCCACCGGGTCAGAGATCTGATACTTCAGGGTGGCATCAATGTGGATGATATTCTCGTCCCCTGTGATCACATAGCCGGTGTCCTCGATCTCCGCATAGGTGGGGTCAGCGGAGGCGGCGTGAGTGGTGATGGACACCTCATGCACCTTTCCCACCGGCACCTTGATTACCTCGTCTATCACATAGGGGAATGCCAGCAGCAGGCCCGGCTCCTTCACCTGCTCCTCCCGGGTGTCCCCCACCAGCCGTCCGAACCGCAGCACCACCGCCACCTCGTGGTTGTTGACCACCCGGATGCCGGAGCAGCAGATCAGCGCCACAAGGATGACGATCAGCCATTTGCAGTAGCGGATGGCGGTGTTGATGATGGCAATGAACCGCTGAGAATCCTTCATCTTCCCTCACCGCCTTCAGTCATCGCCGTAGAGCACGTCGAATGGCGGGGTGTCCATGGTGATGATCATCACCGTGTCCTCGTCCACCGAGTTCTCCAGGGCAGCCAGCTTCTGTAGGAATTCATACAGCTCTGGGTCCTGGCTGTGGGCCGAGGCATAGATCTCTGCCACCTCCCGCTCCGTCTCCGCGTTGATGGCGGCAGCCTCCTCCCGGCCCTCGGCCACGATGGCGGCCACCTCCGCATCCGACTCGCTCATAATGATCTGGGCGTCCCGCTCACCCTCCGCCAGCAGCTGGTCGATGTACTTCTGCCGGTCCGCCTGCATCTGGGTGAACACGCTCTGTACGTTGGTGGCCGGCAGGCCCACCCGCTTCAGCCGCAGCTCATGGACCTGGATGCCGTACTGTTCCAGAGCGTGGGACTGCACCTCCTGGAGCATGGCGGCCTCGATCTCGTCGATCTTGATGTCCTCCTCGTCCAGGGAGACCAGAGCGGACAGGTCATAGTTGCCCATGGTCCCATTTTTGGCGCTGGTGACCAGGTCGCTGAGGTAGGTCTCCGCCAGGGCGGTATCCCCCACGCTGGTGTAGTACCGCAGGGGGTCGGCGATGCTCCAGATGGTGTAGGTCTGCATGATGACATTTTTCTTGTCATGGGTCAGAGTCTCCAGGTAGCCGGAGTCCAGATACCGCTTCCTGGCGTCCTGGATCTGCACGTCCTCAAAGGGCCAGGGCAGGCGCAGGTACATCCCTGCCTGGGTCACCTCCGACCGGACCGCGCCGAACCGGGTCACCACCGCGTACTCCCCCTCGTTCACCTTGAATACAAAGCCAAAGAAGCCGATGATGGCCGCCACGATCAGGGCGAACATCCACTTGATGATGCGGTTCCCTTTCATATCATGTCCCCTCCTCACCCGGCACTGCGCCGGTCTCCGCCTGCGTCCCCGCTGTCTGTGTCTCCGCCGCCTGCTCCCCGCCGGCGCCTCCGCCGTCAAGGCCGCTGAACCACCGGCTCCCCGAGCCGCCCAGTCCGAAGTTGGCATACAGGGCTCCGGCGTCCACCCCCGGCCCTACGATATACTTTCTCTGCTGGGCCAGAGCCTGCTGGAAACTCTCCAGATACCGGTCCAGCAGATAGGCCTCCGGGTCCAGCAGATAGGCCTCGATGCTGGCATTGTATTTCTGGATCTCCGCGTTGGCGCTGGAGACCCGCTCATCCCGCTGGATGCCGGCGTCATTGATGGCCAGCTGTTTGTCTGCCTCGGCCCCCTCCCGTGCCACCAGAGCCTTCCCTTCCGCGGTGAGGACGCTGGTCTTCTTCTGGATGCCCGCGCTCACCACGCTCTGGTAGATATCCGCGATGGCCACCGGCGGGTGGGTGCTGGCCAGGGTGACCGTGATCACTCCCAGCCCCAGCTCCGCCTCCCGGGCATATTCCTTGAGCTGCTCCTCGATGCGGTGAGACAGCTGGCTGCGGTCCTCACTGATGATGGTGTTGATGTCCGTATGGATGGTCTCCCCCATCACCACCTCATAGCCCTTGGCGTTGAGCACGTCCTCCGGGCTGCTGTACCGGGTCAGGTAGGTGTACAGGTCACTGATGCGGTAGGTGATCTTCAGGTTGATGGCCACCAGCTCATTCCCGTTGCCCAGCAGGAGAGCCTGTTCCTCCCCCTCGTGGGGGCGGGTCCACAGGTTGTTCTTGTTGTTTACGTCCCCCTCATAGCCCACAATCATCCCCTGAGGCTGGGTGACGTTGTAGATCTTCACCTCTTCAAAGGGCACCGGAAGCTTGAAGTGCAGGCCTGGCTCCAGGATATCCTCCCGCGCCAGACTGCCGAAGCGGTACAGCGCCCCCTGCTGATAAGTCTCCACCTGCACCACACAGGTGGACAGCCACACCAGCAGGAGCACCGCCATTGCGCAGGAGGGCAGGATCATCTTGATGAATTTCAGGCTCCACAGGGAGCGCATGGAGATGCCGGTGTGCTGCTCCAGCCAGGTCAGGGCCCCGCTGCCCTTTTGTCCCCCGTAGTAGTACACCGGGAACAGGATGTACAGACGGAAGACCAGTTCCTCCCGGTGCCGGGTCATCTTCACTGCCACGCTGACAGCCGCCATGGCCGCCACATAGAACCAGCAGCCCAGGATGACATAGTCCACATACTGGCTGACGCTGAACAGCCCGGTGAAGGAGGTGACCATATCCGCCATCAGGGCGGCTACAGCGATCTTGTTGAGCACCATCAGGTTGCAGATGCTGGCCGCATCCGGGTTGGTGTCCAGCTGCATGGACCACCAGCGCTCTACACAGGCGTAAAGGATGAAGGACACCACGCATACCACCATGTGCAGGGGAGCCACGGCCCCAGTCACATCCTCCCGGGGCTTCAGGGTGAAGAGATAGAATCCCACCACCAGCACGGTGACCACTACCAACAGCATGGTGGCATTGACGCTGTCCACCGCGTCCCGCTTGGCCTCCCGCTTTTCCTCTCCGGCCTCCTCCGGCGCAGCCTGGGCTGCTCCCAGCGTCTCCGCCCCCCCTTCGGCCGTCTCCTGTTCCCGCCGGACCACATATGCCCGATACCAGAGCAGGATAGCGCAGATCAGCAGCAGCACGCTCTGCATGATCTGAAACAGGCCAAAACGCAGCACCGTATAGGTATTGACGCTCTCGTTCATGAAGAAAAACAGCATCCCGATGCCCAGCAGGATCATGCTGGTGATCAGGTATTCCAGCTGCTTGGCTCGCTTCTCCACTCCGCTCCCCCCTTATCCCTGGGCGCTCCCGCGCCCGCCAGATCCCTCACACAGCGCCCGCAGCAGCGCGCGCAGCAGCTCCCCCGTCTCCCGGTCCGTCCAGCTAGGCAGGGTCTGGAAGGGCTCCGCCTTCTCGGCCAGGTCCCCCTCCTCCCGCCGGACCGCCTGGACATAGTCCAGCAGCTTCTCCCCCAGGGGCCGCCCAGCCCAGCGTGCCAGGCTCTCCTCCACAGCGGCAAAGCCCCCCGGCAGGGCGCCGAACCCGTTGTAGCAGGCCACCAGGGTGCCGTGTTGGTCCTCCGCCTCCGCCGCCCGGCCGTACCAGACTGCGGCCAGGGTCTCCGGCCCCTCCCGCTCCGGCAGGTCCTCCTGCCGCAGGCGGAGGGGGCGTTCCCCCCGCCTGTCCGCCGCCAGGGCGGCGTACCCTTTCAGTACGGTCAGCTGCCGCTGGAACCGCCGCTGGTCCGTCCCCTCCAGCCCCGTAACCAGGACGCCCCCCCGTCCGGGAGCCAGACGGAGGCCCTGCCACTCCAGCGGTGCCTCCAGCACCGCTCCCTTCAGCTCATACTGGTCCTGTCTCACACACATCCTCCTCACAGGGGGGCAGGGAGACGGTGACCACCGTTCCCTCCCGCTCCACGCTCTCCAGTTCGACACTGCCGCCGCACTGCTCCACCACTTGCTGTACGAAATTCAGTCCCAGTCCGCTGGAGCTGCGGATGGAGAAGCCCTTCTCCCAGATCTCGCCCAGCAGCTCCCTGGGAATCCCTGTCCCGTTGTCCTCCACCTGAAAGCGGATCTCTGCCCCCTCCGTCTCCTCGACCCTGATCCAGATCTTGCCGTCCGGCCTCCGGACCGCATAGGCGGCGTTCTCCACCAGGTTGATGAGCACCCGGGAGAATCGGATCTTGTTGATCCGGATCTTCGCCTCTGGAGCCCGGTTCTCCGTGTGGACCAGGTCCGCATACTCCGCGCTGGAGATCTGGGCCATCACGGCGTCCAGCAGCTCCTGGGTGGTCACCACGCTCCGCTGCTCCTCGTGCAGGATCTCGGAGATCATGCTGCTCATCCGGTCTATCATAGTCTCGATCCGCTCCAGATACTCCCCTTCCGTCTGGTCCCCTCTCCTGCCGGCGGACAGTTTGACCACCCCCACCAGGGCCTGCATGCTGGTCAGAGGGGACTTCAGATCATGGACCAGGTGGCGCAGTTCCATATAGGTCCGGTTCTCCAGGATGCGCATCCGGGTCTCCATCAGCATGTGCTCGTTGAGCTCCTTCTGCTCGCTGATGCGGCGGATGTTGTTTTCATCCACCACCAGCAGCAGGAGCAGCACAGACATGAAGAGGAACAGGGCAAAAAAGATGGTGGCCATGGCCTGGAGAAAGCTGTCCGCCTGAAGGAACTTGGAGACGAGCTTGATGTCATAGGAACTCTCTCCTCTGCCGAAGGGAAAATTCCACAGCAGAGGCATCATGTCCAGGAATTGCAGTGCCGTGATGAAAAAGGCCACCATGAGCCCCTTCTTCATCAGCCCCACAAAGCTGAAATCGATCTTGGCCAGCACCCAGATCATGGCGATCATGGACAGTGCCGGAATTCCGAAGTCATAGCGGATGCCATAGATCCGGTTGATGAGGAGATACACTCCGGGGATCAGGATGCCCACCGCAGCGATGGAGGCCAGCAGCCGCCGTCTCAGCTCCATGCCCCGGAAGGTCTCCACCAGAAAAAACACGCCCATGTAGTGGGGATAGGCCCGCACCGCATTGAGCACCACCAGCTTCAGCGCCGCCAGCAGCACGTAGATCTCCTGCCCCTGATAGATGCCGTTCATCAGCGTGCGGTAGATACCGGTGTTCTCCACCGTCACCAGGGCGGGCATCAGCACCCCCAGAAGCACCAGGCCCCAGCCGATGCACCGCAGGTCCCGGTCCGTTCTTTTTCTGGCCTCTGCCGTCTGTCCCAGCTCATGCTCTCGTTTCAAGTCCATCCCCCTCTTCCCCTGCGGTCCGCCCAAGGAATACACCGCAAGCCTTGCCCTGGATGCCCGGGGCAAGGCTTGCCGTGTCTTTTCTTTTGTATCCCGAGTCCGGCTTCGGGCCGCTGCACGCTCAAATCAGGCCGTAGTACCGCAGCACGTATTCCACGATGTCCAGCTGGTCTCCGATCCGGCGCTCCAGCTCATAGCCCCGGTAGGTCTCCACTGTGATGGTGGGGATGCCCAGCTGGGTGGTCACCGTATTGTTGATGCTCCCGATGGGGCCGGGTCCATAGAAGTTGAATCGCTCGGAGCACAGCTCGCCGGACTCCGTGGCCATCAGCATCTCCAGGTACATGTCGCTCATTTCGCTCAGGTCGGTGTAGATCAGCGAACTGCCCAGGAAATCTTTGTTCTCCGCGTTGGCCCGGGCCTCGTGCAGGTCAAAGAGGAATACCGGGTCCACCCTCTGGATGTCCTGGTAGATGGAGTCGGCCACCCGCTGGGCCATATTCCCCTCCGGGTCCCCCGGGAAGGACCGGTTCAGATCCTCCTGCTCCGTCACATAGCGGACTCTGGGGTCCGCCTCCGCGCCCCAGCGGTTGGCTGGGGACAGGATATGGACCGTCCCGGCCCGGATGCCGATCTTCTTGACCAGGTTCCCGGTCATCCAGCCGGCGATCTCATCCCCGTGGACTCCCGCCACGATGTAGATGGTGGGTCCCTCCTCCTCCCCCTGGAGCACCGTCACCTCATTTTCGATGTCGGTCCCCTCGGCGAGCTTGTAGGTGCTCACCTGGGTGGGATGATCGCAGTCTGTGAAGTAGTCCCCGAAGTCGTCAGGCACCATCTCCGCGGGGTCGAAATCATAGGGCGGGTCGATGACCACCTCCGCACCGATCTCCGGCCGTTCGATGGCCTCCCGGCGGTCATAGCCGCTCTCCTCCTGGGAGGCGGAGGCCGGCGCCTTGCTGCCTGCGGGGGCCGCTCCGCTCTCCGCCGGGGCGGAGGTGCTCCCCGGCCCTGGGGCGGCGCAGCCGGTGAGGGCCAGGGCCAGGAAGAGACTCAACATCTGCTTTTTCATGCCTTCACCTCCCAACTTTCCGCGCTCAGTCGGGAGCGAGGAACTGCCCGATGTCCGCCGCCATATCGACATAGGACGGGATGCCGTTGATGACCAGGTTGCCCAATCCCAGCTCGTTGAAGGCCACCGCGAACTGAGCCACGCCGGTGACATGACGGGCTACCCGCTCAGAGATGGGGGCGCCGTCCGCGTCATAGCCGAAGTCGTACAGACGGCCGTAGCCAGCCGCCTTCAGATAGTACTTATCCTGTCCGGTGACCACCAGGTTTTCGTCGGTCTTTCCTCTCAGGCGGCCCTGGGAGGGGTTGGAGGTCTCCATCAGCAGGGCCAGGGTATCGGTGTAGTCGCCCAGCTCCCGGTGGGTCAGGCCGTGCAGGTTCTCGGGAGAGGGCTCCAGGCCGATGCTCATTCCCTCCAGCTGCATGTTGATCAGCGCCTGGGAGCCCAGTGACAGGGCATCCTGATGGGCCACGATGGTGTTGATGGTGGGGTACTCGGGAGATGCCTCGTGGAGGTCCACCGTGATGTCGATGCCCTCCTGTTCAATGAGCTGGGTCACGCCGTAGCTCATTTTCTCGGTGAAAGTGCCATCGGTACGCCCCGGGTAGGAGCGGTTGATATTCCGGGTCTCGGAGCCGGACAGCCGCTGTCCGGAGGAGGCATGGACATAGATCTCCGGGTCGGGCCACTGGTGGATGGGGTTGGTGGCCCGGGAGCCGAAGCGGAACCAGCGCTCCCCGTTGGGGGTTTCGATGGTAAAGCGCATGGGGGCCCCCTCCTGGGGGTCAGTGCAGGTGAAGGCGCTGTTGTTGGTCCGCGGGATGACGTACAGGGTGCCCGCCTCAGGCTGGGCGTTCTCAATGAGCAGGACGGCGGCCACCAGGCCGGAAGGCTCATTGGGGTGGGTGCCCCCCAGCACCAGCATGGAGTCCCCCTCCTGCTCCCCCTCCAGCACATAGACCTCCGTGTCTCCGGCGGTTCCCTCCAGACCGGGATACCAGTCGGACAGCATCTTGATCTCTGTCACTCCGGGGCCTGGGTAGATGGGCTCCACCTCCCGCATGGAGAGGAACTGGCCGGCCAGATACACGATGGCGGCGGCGGCCAGAGCCAGCAGGATCAGGGCGGATAACCAGCTCTTTTTCACTTCGATCTTCACTCTGTCCACCCCCTCATTTGATCAGCAGCAGCCGCAGCACCAGCGGGACCACCACCAGCGCGGCGTCGATCTGCAGCATCAGGTTCTTTTCCCGCACCATATTCTTGATGACGAATACCAGCAGGAAGAGCACCAGGCCCAAATAAACATATAATAACATGCTTTCCCCTCCTATCTCAAGTCAGGAACGAAAGGTTGCCGGACACCAGCAGGGTGACCAGGCCGTACAGGATGCAGACGATGAAGGGGATGGCGCAGTGCCGCAGCACCCGGGAGTACTTCTGTTCCACGATCTGGGCCGCATAGTTGCCCGCCAGGGCCGTGGGCGGCATCAGGTCGCCCATGGAGCAGATGAAGGACAGGGCGGCGGCAATGACGATCTGGTCGCCGGTGTCCAGCAGGGCCAGCAGGAAGGGGACGCCCAGCACAGAGGCCGCGCCGTAGGAGGACACCGCGCCAAAGGCGGGCATCACCAGGCAGACGGCGGCATACAGGACGATGAGGCCGAAGCCGAAGCAGCTGACCACGATGTAGCCCCGCACGCCGGTGAGGGTCATCACCTGGATGAACATGCCCACGCCCATCAGCTTGCCCAGCACGGGGACGGTGGTCTCCACAGCCTCCGACACTGCCTGGATGGCGTTGAACTTCTTGCCGGTGAACAGGCCCACCACGCTGCCGATGAAGAAGATCAGCGGCATTCCCAGGGATGGGAACACGTTGGGGAGAGCCCGGCTGCCCACCATGAGGACGATGACCACCAGGATGGGGATGTAGAGCTTGAGCCCGTACTGTTTGCCCACCTCCAGGTTCAGCCCCTCTTTGATCTTGTCGTAATCCAGGTGCCGGCAGTAGCGCAGGCCCACAAAGAGGACGGTGAAGATGGCGCAGGGGAAGGTCATGAAGGCCAGGGGGCCCTCAAAGCCGATGTAGGGCATATCCACGCCGCCGGCGATGAGCATGGCGGGGATGTTCACCGGGGGGGCGGCCATGCCCATGATGGCGCCCACCGCCAGGATGGCGCCGGTCTGGGGGGCCGGGATGCCCATCATCAGCAGGATGGGGGCCACGATAGCGCCGGCGGAAAGCACCGCGGCGGTGGAGGAACCCGTGATCATGCCCGGGAACATGATGATGAGCATCAGCAGAATCAGCATGACCGCCGGGACCTTGTGGAAGCGGGAGACGATGACGGCGTTCAGGGCCTCCAGTGCCCCGGATTTTTGGATCACCGTCATAAAGATCATGGCCATGGAGATGATGAGCACCGTATCCATATAGACAAAGGTGCCCTCGAACAGATGGCGCAGGGGAATACCCTCCCCACCCACCAGGGCGCCGGCGATAGCGCCGGCCGCCATAGACAAGCTGACCGGCAGCTTCAGCAGGAAGTTCCCCAGCAGGAACACGCCCAGCATGACCAGGAATATTACCAGTTCAAATTCCAATCAAATCCCTCCTGTTCCGGAGTATTCGCGGGAGTCGGGCAGACGACCGCCTCTGCCGGCGGAGCGTCCGCTTTTGGGAAGAGGCCCCACCCGTTTTGACAGGCGGGGCCTCCTTGCAGTGCAATGGGGTTCAGGCGCCGAAGATCTCCTGGAGCGGGGTCACAGCGTCGGCGATGGTGTACAGCATGGTGATGGGGATGCCGGCGTCGGTGGCGGCGTCAGAGAACTTGCCGTCGTCGTTGCCCTCCTCCACTACCATGATGTAGTCGGCACAGCCCAGGGCCAGGTCGCTGAACTGGTCAGACAGAGTGCCCCGTCGGGCGGCGCCGCCCAGGTGGGCCACGATCACGGTGATGTCGTTGTCCTTGGCGGTCTGGGCGATGGCCTCAGCGCGGGCGATCTCGTCCTCCTGGGAGATGCCGGCCGCGCCCAGCCCCTTGGAGGAGGCTCCGCTGGCGATGATGATGGTCTTGTATCCGGCGGCGTCCTCTGCGGAAGCGGTGGCGTCGAAGGTGTACTCAGCTCCCACCTTCTTCATCAGGGCGTCCAGCATGGATACATCGGCGCTCTGGCCGAAGGAGGTGATCAGGACGGGGGCGGAGACCTGGTCCTTGGTGAAGGTGCCGTTCTCCGTCACCACCCGGTTGCTCTCGCTGGTGCGGAAGGTGTAGCCGCTCTCAGCACCGGTGGAGGCGCCGCCGCTCCCGGCGGGGGCGCTGGTGCTGGTGGACGGGGTGCTGGTCCCCGGGGTGGTGGTGCTGGTCCCGCCACCGCCGCAGGCGGTCAGCAGAAGGCTGCAGCTGAGGGCCGCGGCCAGGAGCATACATACGTTGCGCTTTTTCATTTTAAGTTCCTCCTAAGATCATTTCAGTTCTATGCTTGATCCCGGTCCTCCGGGACTTGGCACCTTACCAGTCGAGTCCCTCAGGCCAGGGACTTCAGGGTGGCCTCCAGGCCGTTGGCGATCATTTCGTTGGCATCGGGCAGGCCGGAGATCTTCAGGGGCTTGTCGGGGTACATCTGGTCGAAGGTGTTGATGATCTCCGCACTCATGCTCATGTGGTAGGCGGTCCGCTTCTCGATGGGCCAGCCGTTCTCGTCAAAGTCGTAGGAATTGGGGAACAGCCCCGCCCGATGCATGGCCAGATAGTTGCCCGAGATGCCGTCCTTCACCAGCTCCTCCGTCACCTTGTCGTGGTAGCTGCCCATGGCGGGGTTGCAGGTCTCGAACAGGGTGCACAGGGCGTCGGTATTGTCGCCCAGGCCCCGGTGGGACAGGCCGTAAGAGGTCTGGCCGGAGATCTCCATCTTCAGGGGCAGGTTGTTGATGACGCAGTTCATCACAGCGGAGGAGCCCAGAGGCATGGCGTTCTCATGGACCACCAGGGTGTTGACCAGCTTCACCGACTCGGCACCGGCCTCGTGGCCGTCATAGATGAAGTCGATCTGCTCGGTCTGGATAAAGTTGTAGATGGCGTAGCACACCATCTCGGTGAGGTAGCCCTCCTCCAGTCCGGGGTGGTTGCGGTTCAGGTTGCGGATCTCCGCGATCTCGTCGTGGCGCAGTTCCCGCTTGGAGGTATTCAGCCGGTAGTTGGGGTCGGGCCACTGGTGCACCGGGTTGGAGATGCGGGTGCCGATGCGGAACTCCCGGGTGGAGCCGTCGGACAGCTGGAAGGTCATCTTGTTGGCCTGGGCCAGCAGGGGCTGGGTGTGGCTGTATCCACTGTTGTTGGCCCGCACCATCACATAGAGGGTGCCCTCTTCACACTTCACGTTCTCCAAATAGGTCACGGCGTTGAGCATGGAGCCCACCTCATTGGTGTGGGTGCCGCCGTAGATCAGCGCCTTGCCTCCGGGGATCCCGCTGTCAAAGACATAGATATCCACGTCGCCCGGCGTGTCCTTCAGGTTGGGATTGTAGTCGCTCAGCCGGATCACACCGGTGATGTTGGGATTTTCGGTGTACAGCACGTCGTCCTTCTGCTGCTGGAGATAGATCTGCCCTGTCAGCACGCAGACCAGGGCCACCACGAGCAGAACGGCAATGTTTGGGATCAGACTCTTGTTTTTCATTTCCGTTCCCCCTTCATTTGATCAGCAGCGCGCGGAGGATCAAGGGGAAACAGATGATCCCCAGACTCATCACATGGGCCAGCGATCTCTCCCGCACGATGTCCCAGATCACCACCAGGGCCAGGACAGCGACGATGATCCGATAGATGATGAACAATGCAGCAATCATTCTTCGTCCCCCCTTAAATCATCAGGAACTTCAGCGATGAACCTGCCACCAGGAACACCACGATGGCGGCGGTCAGCACCAGCGTGAAGATGATGTTGCGCTTGACCACCTCAGTTCCGGTGACCCCAGTCACCCCCAGGGTCTCGCCCACCGTCTCCGCCAAGCTGCCCCGCAGGGCCAGGAACATGCTCATGGCGATGGCGGCGCCTACCGCCATCATGGACAGCTCATAGCTTCCATAGTTGGAGTTGCTGACCAGATAAGTGGCCAGCGCCCCCACCACATAGGCGAAGGGGGTTCCCAGCAGCAGACCGCCCGCCAGCACCAGCAGTCCCAGTACCAGGGCGATCACTGCGCCGTTGATGCCGGCGATCTCCATCTGGGCGGAGAGGGTGCCGTTGACGCCCACCAGGTTGAAGGTCTCGACCACAGAGGCATAGGCCAGAATCAGGGCCAGCTCCACCGCCACAGTGCGGATGCCGTCCGCCGCCGCGATCAGGGGGTTGGCTCCCTTGCACTTGAAGATCAGGGCCAGCACGAAGCCGATGAGGTAGATCACCGGATAACCCCCGTAATAGGGGATCAGGAAGTACAGGAAGTTGTAGCAGAGCACCAGCACCGCCACCACGGCCAGGGGGATCAGGCAGACCGCGCTGCCCGTCTTTTCCACGTTCCCGTCCGCTTCCCACTCCCCCAGCACCCGGCGCCCGGCCAGGGCGCAGTAGACGATCAGGGCGGGGAGGGCCAGGATCAGGATGGGGAGAAAATATCCCTCAAAAGCGCCGGGATAGAGCCCCTGCCGGGCAATGGTGGGGGCCATGGCGGGTACGCACAGGGGAGGCAGCAGCATGCCCATCAGAGCGCCCACTGTCACCACCTCCACCACTTTGCTCTTCTCCATCCCCTTGTCCAGCAGGTAGCGGCCAGCCATCAGGCCGGTGGTGGCCACGCTGGCCAGGGCCGTGCCGGTGATCATGCCGGGCAGGCCGATGAACAGGATCAGGATGAACATCTGGGCGGCCGGGCTGCGCTTCTTCCCCACCACCTTGGCGAACAGGAACTGGAAGGTCCCGTTGACATACAGCAGATAGGAGAAGGCTGCGCCGCACAGCACCCACATCAGGGTGTCCACAAAGACGAAGGGACCCTCGGTGACCTCTCTGAGCCGGAAGCCCAGCCCGGCCACCAGCGCGGTGATCAGGCCCGCCACGAAGATAAGGGGCGCGATCAGGCCGCTTTTCCCTTTGAACAGAACGCTGACCACCGCTACGACAGCCAGCATGACAGCCAGCAGCAGATACGCTTCAGTCAAATTCACTCATTACCACTCCTTGTAACACGCATTCCGGCCGGGTATCTGGGGTCCCCGGACCGGATCAGCCAATCGGAGATCGGGGCCCGTGCCCTCCCCGGAGAGCCGGGGAGGGCCGTCCGTTCCCGTTCAGCCGGCAGGAAGCCGGACCGGGCCCGCGGAATGCCGGGTCTTAATAGGCCAGGGCCTTATAGCCGCGTCTGGGGTCGGCGCCGGCATAGAAGATGCCGTTGTCCCGGTCCAGATAGATGGCTGCGATGCCGCCTACCGCCATGTTGTACTCGCCTACGTCCTTCATCTCGTAGCCGATCCCCTCCATCTGGGCCACCAGGTCCGGATCGAAGCGGGGCTGCTCGATGCTCACCCGGGCGGGGGAGTCCATGCCGGAGCGGTTGATGGCCATGGCGCGGGGCTCATTGATGGCCTGCTGCACATTCATGCCATACAGCAGCACGTTGTTGATAATGGTGGCCACTGCGGGCGGGATGGCCAGGGAGCCGGGGGAGCCCACCGCCATGATGGGGTTCCCGTCCTGGAGCACCAGGCTGGGAGAGATGGTGGAGCGCACCCGCTTGCCGGGCATCACATAGTCGGGGCTGTCGGGGTTCTCATGGTCCAGGTTGCCGATGTGGCTGTTGTAGAAGAAGCCCAGACCGGGGGCCATAAATTTGCAGCCCCAGCCGTTGCCCAGGGTGTTGGTGGTGGAGACGATGTTGCCGTACTGGTCGATGACGGCGATGTGGGTAGTATGCTGGCTCTCCTCCGCGGTGGGCTCCAGCTTGGTGACCGGCAGGTCGCTGAGGGGCACAGACTCCATGGCCTGCATGTTGTCCATGTCGATAAGGGCAGCCCGCTCGGCGGCGAACTCGTCGGAGATCATCTCCTCCACAGGCAGGTCATAGAAGGCGGGGTCGCCGATGTAGGTGTAGGAATCCACCAAGCCGATGCGGCAGGCCCC
>ERZ780144.2223-NODE-2223-length-17602-cov-3.899413_pt1 | contig 17602 bp, 17 predicted proteins | sample MGYA00511380_ERZ780144 | MGnify/ENA primary metagenome ERZ780144 (study PRJEB29588, sample SAMEA1965858) | human gut metagenome | biome: human gut; feature: human-associated habitat; material: faeces | place: Denmark | collected 2008/2010 ... | reverse complement strand
ATATAGAGAAAAATTGGTACTTGTATATCAATATTAATTATATTATTATAAATGAACAATGATTTTTGAAATGGTGGTAAAATGGATAATAACGTGTTTTTCAAAGGTAAAGCTATAATAGATGAACAGTTTAATATTTTGTCAGTAGATGATGAGCTTAAAGATTTTTTAGGAGACACTCTCGTTAATACTAAACTTGCACGACTTATACATCCAAGTGATATAAACCAGCTTGAGACAGCTGTAAAGAATGCCCAGAGTGAATCAGGATTTGTTACGGCACTTAGAATGGTAGATAATACAGGAAGATACAGATGGTTTGTTTATATTATAGATGAAGCTGAGCCTGCGGATAATGTTTGTAACAGCAGAATATGCAGTATATCGATTTTTGATATAAGAGTATTTTTTAAACATACAGATACAAAGGCTGATAACACATATATGGAATATTTCAGTCTTATGGAGTATCTTATGTTCTCATATGACGTATCGACTGACAGATTGAGAATTTTTATGATGGAGAGCCACCAGCAGGTAGATTTTTACCGGGGAACTTTAGCTGACTGGCGTAGAACAATGCTTGCCAATGGCAATGTGTATGGTGTTACACGCAATATATTTGATTCTTTTTGTGATGATTTTGCCAATGGAACAGAGATATTTGAACGTGAGTTTAAGATGAAGATATTTGAGAATTCACAGGGAATGGAATGGTGTCTTGTTAAAGGTAAGACTATCATAGATTTTAATGGCAAAAAGCATGTAATTGCCACAATGTCGAAGATAAGCCCTGTCAATGATGAAGAGCATGTATATCTTAATTCAGATGCACTTGATGTAGGAACGGATATTCTTAATAAGCGTGCGATTACGGAATATACAAAGAGGCTGATTGAGTCAAAACCCGGATGTCCTGTTACAATTGCAATTATAGATATCGATAATTTTAAGACGATTAATGATGAGTTTGGTCATATGTTTGGAGATGAGGTAATATGCAATGTTGCAGATGTTATTAAAGAGTCTGTTGAAGGAAAGGGTGTAGCCGGAAGAATTGGCGGAGATGAGATGTTTATCGTTGTTGAAGGGCTCAAGAGCAATGATGAGATAAGAAATGTGCTTCGTACAATCCGCAATAACGTCTCATTTATGTATAATAACCAGCCTGATAAGCCGCATGTCACATGTTCTATCGGTTCATCTACATATCCATGTGACGGACAGACATATGAAGAACTTTTTAATATAGCAGATAAGATGCTTTATCTTGCAAAAGAGAAAGGCAGGGACAGATATATAATATATCTCCCGGATTTGCATGAGGATTATGTGAAGGGCAAAGGAATGCCTAATTCAGAGGCATACATGTTCTACAAGTACAAAAAAATCGGGGTTGTTAATGATATAGTTAATGCTTATAGAAAAAATGGAAAAGACTGCATTATGGAGTCAGCTGATAAAATAAAGAGAGCTTTTGCATTAGACAGCATATTTATTTATCACCATACAGGAGAAGCCTGGGAGAGAAAGATTATAATAGGTAACAAAGATATTGCTGAAGATAATGATTACCTTAACGATAAGGCATATATAGCTGATTTTACGGAAGATGGTATTGAAGTTATTGATAATATCAATTTTTTTGAAAGACGAGCAAAAAATACGGTTAAGGCATTTATTAATATGGGAATTAACCAGGCTGTCCAGATTATAGTTAATGTCAGTGATGAAAACGATGTTATTGTTTCATTTAACAGAAACAGGCAGATGAGCAAGTGGAGCGAGATGGATATAGTATATCTTGCAATACTTGGTAATATATTTGGAAATGGAATATACAATGATTAATACATTTGTTGCCCTTGATATTGAGACGACAGGTCTTAATCCGGCAGAAGATAAGATAATAGAAATAGGAATGGCCAAAATATCCGATGGAGAAATTGTTGACAGTTATTCAACACTTGTTAATCCTGGAATAAGAATCAGCGAACGTATCACCATGATAACAGGTATTACAGATGATATGGTTGAAGGAAAGCCGGCGATAACAGAGATAATAAGTGACATAGTTGATTTTACAAAAGATATGCCAATCCTTGGACATAATGTAATATTTGATTACAGTTTTATTAAAAAGGCGGCTGTTAATTCGGGGCTTGATTTTAAAAAGAGTGGAATTGATACGTTGAAGCTGTCAAGAAGGCTTCTTCCCGAAGTACCGCATAAAACACTTGAATATCTGTGTGGATATTTTGGGATTGATGCAGGAAATTCGCACAGGGCATATGATGATGCATTGAGTGCAATGAAACTATATGAGAAGCTCCATCAAATTAAACCTGATGATACAGGATTTGATGAGCTTATAGAACTTAACTATTCAGCAAAGAAGGATTCTCCGATTACTGCGGCACAAAGAAAATATCTTATAGCACTTACCGAAAAGCATGGGCTTGAGCCGGTTGAAGACATTGATGCACTGACGAAGAGCCGTGCATCAAAGCTTATTGATAATATTATATCTAATTATGGAAAATAATTGCTATGGCAGATAATCTGTTATAAAAGGTATGCGTCGATTTTTTTGATTATGTAATCTTTTGTTATAGTATTAAGAGTTTCTGCATATTTTTTAAGGTGACTAATTTTTTCATTTTCGCCGTTTTTAGAATAGATTTCTGCAAGCATTACATAATTGGCAGATAAATCTGAGCGGCTGCGGATTCCGAATTCAAGGAAGCTGACAGCCTCTTTTTCATATCCGTTATCAATTAGTGCTTTTGCAAGGTTAATAATTTCACGACACAGCGTATGGAAATTATTTTCATATATTGTAAGTTCTGAAAGATTAGCAACACCATATTCCAGTTTTAAATCTGTGTTAGTCTTGCCGGTAAGGTTCAGGATTTTTTCATCTTTAAGATTCATAATATTCTGTTCGGCATTGCTTATTTCGGCAATGTCGGTTTTTATAAATGGCAGATTATCAGGTATTGTTATGTAATTAAGATTTGAAATATCGCGTTTACGGCTTTGGTTGGCTTCACTTTCACGCTTGAAAAAATCTTCATTTAAGCCAGCGGTTTTGTTGTTATTTCTTTTAAAATATATTTGCATTAAGATAAGTATTATTATAAAATAGGGCAGTATTAAATGCATTTGAATCTCCAATCTATGGAAAACAGTGCGGAAAAGAGGAAATATGATTAATTTTAATAACAAAAAAAATAAGAAAATATTGACAGCGGTTATAATTATTTTTCTTGTAGTCGCGATGGTTGTACCGATGGTTGCCTCTGCACTGCTTTCATTTCGTTAAATAATTTATTAATAAAATGATATATTAAATCGCCTTTTTTTTCAATATGTTAAATATAGAATATTAAATGCGGTCCGGAGGAGAATATGAAAACAGGAAAAATAACAAATTCAGTTATCAGTCGTTCTGTATTAAAAAATATAAAACCTGCAAAGAACAGCCTTGCTGTCAAGCCGTCAATTGGTGCAGATGCTTCAGTCCTTGAAAATGGTATTGTAATTGCATCAGACAGCGGTTTTGAACCTGTCTATACAGCATCTAACAATATTTACGCAAGAGGTGGAAGACCGCAGTATATCCAGTGCTGCGTCAATCTTGCACAGGATATGCGTGAGATACGTCTAAAAGAGATAATGCAAAAGATTTCTGCGGATTGTGCACAGCTTGGGCTTGTTGTTTCAGGTGGACATACACAGGTTGAGGCAGGAAATACAAGAGCTGTTGTAGCGGTTACAGCAGTTGGATTTACAGAAAATGTGAAAGAACCACATGCTGTCGGAAGCAATATGGCGAAGCCGGGAGACGATATTATAATGACAAAATGTATCGGCATAGGTGGAGTACAGTATATTATAAATAATAACAGAGAAAAAATACTTGAAAAGTATGTTGAAGATGTAGTAAAACGTGCATATGGCAATAGAAGTGATTTGTCAATTGCAAAAGAAGCCTGTATAGCGATAGAAAATGGTGCTGTATCTTTGCACGATATGTCACAGGGGGGTGTATATGCAGCGTTATGGGATATGGCTGAAGCATCAGGAACAGGACTTCTGGTGGATTTCAGGGCAATAGCTGTCAGACAGGAAATAATAGAGATATGTGAAATATTTGACATTAATCCATATGAATTAAATTCTTGTGGAAGTCTTTTGATAACATCATCCGATTCTAAGCGTATTATAAAAGCACTTGCAGAAGAGGGAATTGACGCATGTGTTATAGGAAAAGTTACGGATGGCAATGATAAGATAATCAATAATCTTGATGAGGTTCGTTTCCTTGATAAACCGGTACAGGACGAAATTTACAGACTGCAGGAGATGCAGAGTGAAACAACAGCAGAATGAGACTGCATGTACAGTGAAAGGATTATGATATGAGAGAAAAGATTTTAAATATGCTTGAAAAAAATTCAAGAATAGATATAAAGGATATGGCTGTTATGCTGGGGATAAGCGAGCCGGAGGTAGCCAATGAAATCGCTGATATGGAAAAAGAGCATATTATATGCGGATATAATACAATAATTGACTGGGATAAAACGAGTGAAGAAAAGGTTACGGCACTTATTGAGGTTAAGGTTACGCCACAGAGAGGGCTTGGATTTGACAGCATTGCTGAAAGAATATACCAGTATGATGAGATAACTTCTGTATATCTTATGTCAGGCGGATTTGATTTTACGGTTATTATTGAGGGAAAGACAATGAAATCTGTAGCACAGTTTGTCGCCAATAAGCTTGCCCCGCTTGATTCGGTATTAAGCACTTCAACACATTTTGTATTGAAAAAATATAAAGATTATGGAAAAGTTCTTGGCGAACCTGAGAAAGACGAAAGGATGCCGGTGACACCATGAGAGATGCTTTATCTAAAAAAATTGTTGATATTGAGCCTTCTGGAATACGTAAATTTTTCGATATAGTAAGTGAAATGCCTGATGCAATATCGCTTGGTGTCGGGGAACCTGATTTTGACACCCCTTATCGTGTAAGGGAAGAGGGCATTTATTCGCTTGAAAAAGGCCGCACATTTTATACGTCAAATGCCGGTTTAAAAGAGTTAAGGGATGAGATAAGCCGTTATATTGCAAGAAAATATAATTTGAATTATAGTGCCGAAGATGAGATAATGGTCACAGTAGGAGGAAGCGAAGCGATAGATGTTGCACTTCGTTGCATGGTTGATCCGGGGGATGAAGTACTGATCCCGCAGCCATGTTATGTATCTTATGTCCCATGTGCGGTTATGGCAGATGCAAAGCCGGTGGCTATTGAGTTAAAAGCCGAGAACGAATTCAAGCTTACAAAAGAAGAACTTATAGCATCAATAACAGATAAGACTAAGATACTTATACTTGCATATCCTAATAACCCGACAGGTGCTATTATGACAAAGGAGGAGCTTGCAGAGCTTGTACCTGTTATAATTGACAATGATTTGTATGTTATTTCTGATGAGATTTATTCAGAGCTTACATATGGCAGCAGGCATTGCTCTATAGCATCATTTCCGGGAATGAAGGAAAGAACTGTAGTCATAAATGGATTTTCAAAAGCATTTGCAATGACAGGATGGAGACTTGGGTATGCCTGTGCACCGAAAAATATCATGACGCAGATGATAAAGCTTCATCAGTTTGCGATAATGTGTGCTCCCACAAACAGCCAGTTTGCTGCGGTTGAAGCGATGCGTAACTGTGATGATGAAGTCGGAAAGATGGTTGAGGCATACGACCAGAGAAGAAGATTTCTACTTAATGCATTTAAGGAAATGGGAATAGAATGTTTTGAGCCATATGGTGCATTTTACGTATTTCCATCAATTAAAAAGTTTGGCATGACATCGGATGAGTTTGCTAACAGACTGTTGTTTGAGCAGAAGCTTGCCGTTGTGCCGGGAACTGCATTCGGAGCTTCGGGTGAGGGTTTTGTCAGAATTTCGTATGCTTATTCTGTTGAGAAACTGAAAGCAGGACTTGAGAGGATAGAAAATTTTATAAAGAACTTGTAGGAGAAAAAAACAATGACTGGAATAAATGTTGATTATATTAATCCGTTCTTAATGGCGGCAACGGGGATTATTAAAGATATATGTCAGATTGAAATGAAGATTGGCAAACCTTATGTAAAGGAGACAGCGTTTGCGGATGATTCAGTTATTATTATGATTGGTATTACGGGAGAGATGCGTGGTCAGGTTATGATTGTTCTTTCATATACAAAGGCACTTGAAATTGCATCTAAGATGATGATGGGGATGCCGGTTGAAAAACTTGATGAAATGTCTATTAGTGCAATCAGTGAACTTGGTAATATGATTATGGGTAATGCTGCGACAATATTTTCAACAAAAGGAATACTTATAGATATTACACCGCCTACGGTCTGTCGTGGTAATCTTACCATTGCACAGTCATTTGCACAGAATATATGTGTACCTTTAAGCGGCGGCGATATAACAATTGAACTTGACGTTGCTGTCAAGGCCTGATAGAAAAGAGGCACATAAATGCTTAATATTGTATTACACGAACCTGAAATGCCTGCAAATACAGGAAATATAGGAAGAACATGCGTTGCAGCAGGTGCAAGGCTGCACCTTATAGAGCCTTTGGGATTCAGTATCAATGATAAGATGGTAAAAAGAGCCGGTCTTGATTATTGGGATAAACTTGATGTGACAGTTTATGATGATTTTAATGATTTCTGTGAGAGAAATCCGGGAGCTAAGATTTATATGGCTACAACAAAAGCACATAAGACATATACCGAGGTTTCTTATGAGCCGGACTGCTATATAATGTTTGGTAAAGAAAGTGCCGGAATTCCTGAGGAAATTCTTGTGGATCATGAAGATACCTGTGTAAGGATTCCAATGATTGGAGATATCCGTTCACTTAATCTTTCCAATTCCGTTGCCATTGTTTTGTATGAGGCTTTAAGACAGAATAATTTTGATCATATGAATCAGGAAGGTCATCTGCACCGACTTGAGTGGCATGATGAGTAAAATTACAGCCGTGGAGTGTGTTAGTTATCACAACCACGGCTGATTTTGACTGCTTTTTGTTGTTTCAGACTGTTTTTAAGTGTTTTCAGCTGATTTTGCAATTGGCAGTGAGAATATGAATTCTGTTCCGACGCCGACTGTACTGATTACGTCAATATTTTCATTATGTGCAAGAAGTGTCTCTTTTACGATTGACAGACCAAGACCAGAACCTTTTTTATCACGTCCGCGGGATGAATCTGACTTGTAAAATCTGTCCCAGATTCTGTCAATATTTTCTTTGGAAATACCGGCACCGGAATCTTTTACTGAAATATAGGCTTTTTCACCTTTTTCTTTAACTGAAATAAATATATTTGAGTTTTCTGAACTGAATTTGATAGAATTATCTACAAGATTGTAAATAACCTGTCCGATTTTTACTTTATCAGCACTGACCAGTTCTTTTTCTGCGGAAAAAGTAAGCTGGAACTGGATTTTTTTCTTTTTGCAGGTTCCCTCAAATGTTTCTATTGTATGTTTTATAAGAGCATTAATATCAAAGCTGCTTATGTCGAGACGAACTGATTTGGGGTCAAGTTCGTTTAACGTAAGGATATTACTTGTAAGTTTTGTAAGGCGGTCAGTTTCAAACAGCACAATATTGATATATTTATTAATCATTTCCGGTGGAATAGTTCCGTCAGCAATCGCTTCGAGATAACCCTTGATTGATGTGAGCGGTGAGCGGAAGTCGTGTGAAATATTTGAAAGGAACTTCTGCTGGAACTGGTCCATCTCATTAATCTGTGTTGCCATGTAATTAAGCGAAGCAGAGAGCTGTCCAATCTCGTCATTATGTCCGACAGCAACTTTATATGAAAGATTACCGCGGCCATATTCTTTGATGGCATTGGTAATGTCTTTCAGAGGATTATGTATATGTATAATATACAGTATGATAAAAGCTGAGTTTAAAACAAGTATTATGAGAAGTGTTATATAGTTAGTGTTGAATGTTGTATACACACGGTCTGTTATAACAGATTCCGGCATATGGACAACGACATAGCCTTTCATGACAAATTTATTTGTAATAGGTGCGAATACGGAAACATTTTTTTCTGTAAATACACCATAGAAGTTACCATTCATTGAGTGATTGGTACCAAGCTTACTTACATCAAAATTGTTGATTGTATACAGGATACCATTTTCATCAACTTCTTCATTCATATTGTTGTATTGTGTGTCAAGTATTACATTGCCATCCATGTCAACAAACATGATTCTTGAATGGTCAAGTTCGGTTATTGTATGAAGTTCAAGCTGTATGAGCTTCAATTTGTCATTGCTGAAGTAGTCCGGGGCAAATTCGGCAGCTATTGATACTGCCTGCCGGTACATGTTTTCAGTCTGTTCTGAATATACACGATTGTAATCTATTTTGTATGATATGACAGTTACACCTACAAAACCTATAATTGCAACGGAAACATATATGAGAATATATTTGGTTAATAGATTAAATTTCATATGATATACTCCATTATTTTGTAACAAATTTGTAGCCGATGCCCCATACTGTATCTATTGCCCAATGTGCATGGTCTTTGATTTTTTCACGGATACGCTTGATATGTACATCTACTGTTCTTGTATCACCGATATATTCATATCCCCATATATTGTCAAGAAGCTGCTCTCTTGTAAATACCTGATTAGGAGATGAGGCGAGAAAGTAGAGCAGTTCAAGTTCTTTTGGAGGCATTTCAACGTTTTTGCCATAATAAAGCACAGAATAATTGCCAAGATTGATTGTAAGGTCAGGATATTCAACAACCTGTGATGGCTTTTCTGGGACGGATGTGGCTGCCGGCTGGTAACGTCGGAGTACGGCTTTAACACGTGCGACAAGCTCTTTTGTCTCAAATGGTTTTATCATGTAATCGTCAGCACCAAGTTCAAGACCGAGAACTTTATCGAATGTCTCACCCTTTGCTGAGAGCATGATTATAGGAATATTGTTTGTTTTTCTGATTTCACGGCATACCTGATAACCGTCAATGCCGGGAAGCATAAGATCGAGAAGTATCAGATCCGGTTTGAATATATTAACCTGTTCCAGTGCAGATTCGCCGTCATATACTATCTTTGTCTCAAAACATTCTTTTGTAAGATACAAAGATATAAGTTCCGCAATATTTTCATCATCATCGACAATGAGTATTTTTTGTTTAACTGCCATGCTAAAGCCTCCTTTATTATTTGCTTTTTATTTGAATTCTACGATTGTAACGCCGGCATCACCTTCACCGACTTCGCCAAGACGGAATGATTTTACATATGGAACACCTTTTAAGTAGCTTGCAACACCATTTCTTAATGCACCTGTTCCTTTTCCGTGGACAATACGTACCTGTGCGATTTTTGCAATGTATGCATCATCAAGATATTTGTCAAGTTTTGCAACAGCTTCGTCAACGGTAAGTCCTAAAAGGTTGATTTCCGGTGAGATTGAAGCTGATTTTGACATCTTTATGCGGCTTGAGCCGCCTGTTTTTATTGTAGTCTTTTCTTCAGGGTCTTTGTATCCTGTTACAATTTCCAGATTGTTTATTTTGGTCTTGGTTGTAAGACTTCCAACGCCAACTGTTACTTCACCTTTTGGATTCGGTGCAGAAAGAATTGTGCCGATTACATTCATGCTGAGTACGCGTACATGCATGCCCTCTTTTAATTCTGCGGCAGATACAGGCTTGTGCGACTTTGGTGCAGTAGTCTTAACTGCGAGTTTTTCCTGCCTTTTATTCATTTTGTCACGGACAGCACTTCTTTGCTTTTCAAGCTCTTTTACGCTCATGCCGTGTTTGTTCATAGTCTTTATTGTCTCGTCGGCATATTCTTTTGCTTCACGCAGGATTTCTGCAGCTTCTTCATTGGCTTTACGGATAATCTTATCTGTTCTTTCATCGAGACGCTTTGATTTGGCAGCAGCTTCTGCTTTGAGTCTGCGTATCTGGTCTTTGTATTCTTTTATCTCAGCCTGCTCTTTTTCTATTGTTATACGGCTGTTTTCAAGGTCTGTGAGCAGATCTTCAAAGTGAATATCGTTTGCGTCAATACGGCTTGATGCATCATCAATTATATAAGATGGAAGACCGAGTTTTCTTGAAATTGCAAATGCATTACTTTTTCCCGGAACACCAATTAAAAGTCTGTAAGTAGGTGAAAGCGTTGCAACATCGAATTCACAGCTTGCATTTTCCACGCCTTCCGTTGTAAGTGCAAATACCTTTATTTCACTGTAATGTGTAGTAGCCATCGTTGTTATATCTTTGTTGTGAAGGTCGGATAAAATTGCAATTGCGAGTGCTGCACCTTCTGTCGGGTCAGTACCGGCACCAATTTCATCAAAAAGTATAAGGCTGTTTTCGTCAGCTTCCTTTAAAATGCTTACAGTGTTAGTCATATGTGATGAAAATGTAGAAAGGCTCTGTTCAATACTTTGTTCATCACCAATATCTGCAAAAATATTATCAAATACAGCAATCTGTGAGTGGTCCATGGCAGGAATATGAAGTCCTGATTGTGCCATGAGAGTGAGAAGTCCGACTGTTTTTAAAGAAACAGTCTTACCGCCTGTGTTAGGACCTGTTACGATAAGCAGGTTAAAATCTTTTCCCAGATAAATGTCAATTGGAACGACAGTTTTTGCCGGAATAAGAGGGTGTCTGCCTTTTTTGATATTAATGTATTTATCAGTGTTCATTATAGGACAGCTGCATTTGTAAAACTTAGACAGCTGTGCTTTTGCAAATATAAAGTCAAGTGTGACAAGGATAGTGTAATCCGATTGCAATTCATCTGTATATGCGGATGCTTCAGCACTGAGTGCTGCAAGAATACGCTCGATTTCGGCCTGTTCTTTAAGTTCAAGCTCACGAATGTCATTATTTAACTTAACGACAGCTGCCGGTTCAATAAAAATTGTTGAGCCGGTTGCAGACTGGTCATGAATCATTCCGGCAATCTGTGATTTGTATTCGGCCTTTACGGGAAGGCAATATCTGCCCTGACGCATGGTTATGACATAATCCTGCAGACACGGTCTTGTTGACGGTGAATTGAGAATTTTATTAAGTTCCGTGTGAATACGGTCTGCCGAAATACGCATCTGGCGGCGGATGTCACGCAGAGTGCCGCTTGCGTCATCGCTTATTTCTTCCTCGGAAATAATACAGTTTTTAATCTGTGTATTGAGTGGTGTAAGAGGTTCAAGTGAGTTGAAATAATCTGTGAGTGAATCATTAGTTTCCTCGTAATGCGATTTTGCAGCTGCGGCAGTAGTAAGAACTGCACTTATATTCAGAAGTTCGTGTGTATTTAACGTGCTTCCGACCTCAAGACGCTTAATGCTGTCAATAATATTAGTAACTCCCGAAAATGATACACTGCCTTTTGCATATATTCTGGAAAGTGCATCGCTTGTCTGTGTAAGTGCGTCGTTAATTGAGTTGATATCAGTCATGGGCTTTAAATCAGCACACATTTTTCTGGCAGCTTCACTGCCGGCATAAGATGATAATTTTTCTATAATTTTATGATATTCAAGTGTTTTAAGTGACTTGTAATCCATTATTTAAATTCTCCATTCAAAATCTGTTTAATATGGTTATTTTACATCATTCAGCTAAAAAAAGCTATACGCATTGTTGGGTCAGGTACTCTGGTAATATTAATTTACAAGTATGTCATAGAATGTTCATATTTATTTATTATAATAAAATAAGTTTGGAATTGTGAGCGTGTTTCTCATAGTTAGGAAAATACTTTAGAACGGAGTTTTGTTTCGTATGGATTATAATGGAAGAGATGAGAAGGAAGCACAGGAAGCACAGGAAGAGTTTCCTTTATATACGGAAAGAATAATTATTAATCCTAAAGTTAAGTATAAAAGGCTGTTCAGTTTTTTGAAGTTTCTTGGCGGTGCAGTTATATTCGGAGTAATTGCATGTGCCGTAATTGTATTATTGTATCCATATTTTGATAAAAAGGTAAATGGAAACAATGAGCCGGCTGTTTCACTTGAGTTAAAAAAAGACCAATATATAGATGATTCCGTTGACGGCAGTCTTGACAATGTACGCCAGGATCAGGCAGATACTGACAGACTGGAGATAAAATCGACGGCACAGATTAATGAAGAAGCATCAAAGTGCATGGTGATATTTGAAAATGATGGCAGCCAGAATACAGGAATGAATGATTCAGTAGGTCTTATAATAGGTGATATAAATAATGCATATATTATAATAGCTGATTCATGTGTTTTGAATAATTATGATATGGCTGTCAAAGTAGGATTTAATGGCGGTGCATATGGAGAGGCAAAGCTTATCGGCAGTGATTCATACAGTAAAGTTTCATTGTTGTCAGTACAGAAAGATTCAATTAAAGCAGCTTTAGATGCTGATATACAGGTGGCTGTGCTTGGCAATTCGTATAAGATGAAGGAAAATGACCCTGTTATTGCAATAGGACGCATAAATGGAAGTACAGGACAGACAAAATTTGGAAATATTACACAGATTACAGATGAGAGCAGTGTCGATAATACATTTGAGATGATGAGTATTGATATTATTCCATCATATGGCGACTATTGTTATATATTTAACAAAGGCGGCAATGTTGTAGGAATTGCAAGACCATCAGGTGATATGATGAAATTTCAGGCGGTTGGATTATCTGATTTAAAACCTCTTATTGAGACACTTTCAGCAAGCCCTGAGATTATATATCTTGGAATAAAAAGCACTAATGTGACATCAGTTACAGCTGAAAGATATAAGCTTCCGCTGGGAGTCTATATTACAGATGTGATTATGGACTCGCCGGCTTTTGAGGCAGGACTTCAATGCGGTGATATTATTACTGCTTTGAATGGAAATAGTGTTTTGACAATTCAGTCATTTAGTGAGAAACTATATCGGTGTGTGAACGGTGAGAATATCACACTGACAGTCAAAAGAGCCGGACGCGATGAGTACAGGGAACTTAATTTTTCCGTTGTGCTTTCTGTGAGATAACGGTATGTTCCGGTGGATTTTTGTGAAAATAATGAGTAAATATTTTAAAGAAGGAATAGGTAAAAGAAAATGCGTTATATTGAGACTTTAAAAGATGGTGAAAGAATAAGTGAGGTATATCTTTGCAAGTCAAAATCGACTGCGACAACAAAAGCGGGTAAAGAGTATGAAAATGTTATGCTTATGGATAAGACAGGTCAGCTTGATTCTAAAATATGGGACCCTAATTCAGGCGGAATAAGTGACTTCGATGCACTTGATTATGTTGCGGTTACAGGACAGGTTACAAGTTTCAATGGAGCATTACAGTTAAAGATTGACAGAATCAGAAAGGCTGACGAGGGTGAATATATTGAATCTGATTATATTCCAAGCAGCCGTTTCAATATTGATGATATGTATAAAGAGCTTCTTCAGTTTGCAGGAAGTATTAAAAATACATATATTTCATCACTCTTAAAAGCATTTTTTGTGGATGATGCGGACTTTATCAGAAAATTCAAGTCAGTTGCAGCCGGAAAGTCTGTTCATCACGGATTTGCAGGCGGACTTCTTGAGCACAGCCTTAGTGTGACAAGAATGTGTGATAAAATTGCATCAAATTATGATTTTCTTAACAGGGATCTGCTGGTTGCCTGTGGAATGCTTCACGACTGCGGTAAGGTAAGGGAACTTGCAGAATTTCCTAAAAATGATTATACGGATGAGGGGAATTTCCTCGGACATATTGTAATGGGATACGAGATGGTTACTCAGAAAATGAATCAGATAGAAGGATTTCCTGAAACATTGAAAGCGGAAATAGGTCATTGTATACTTGCACATCATCGTGAACTAGAGTATGGTTCGCCAAAAAAACCGGCAATAGCGGAGGCACTTGCTCTTGCATTTGCAGATGACTGTGATGCAAAAATGGAGACAATGCGTGAGGCACTTGAGGCGAAAGATACAAATGACTGGCTTGGATACAACAGATGGATTGATGCTAATATCAAGAGAACAATTGTGTAGATAAGAATTCATCTTATAGGAGAATTTATGTTAAAAAAAGACGATCAGGTTACGATTGAAATAGAAGATATAGGAACAGACGGTGCGGGAATAGGCAAAGCCGATGGTTATACACTTTTTGTAAAAGATGCGGTTATAGGTGATATTATAAAAGCCAAAGTTATTAAGGCAAAAAAGACATACGGATATGCAAGGCTCATGGAGATAATAACACCTTCTAAAGACAGGGTAGAACCTGTATGCCCTGTTGCAAGGCAGTGTGGCGGATGTCAGATTCAGCAGATGTCGTACTCAGCACAGCTTAAATATAAACAGAAGCTTGTCCGTGACAATCTGGCAAGAATCGGTGGAATAACAGATTGTGAAGTTCTTCCTGTAATAGGAATGGAGAATCCGTTTAATTACCGCAACAAAGCACAGTATCCGGTCGGAAGAAATAAGGACGGAAAAGTTGTAATTGGTTTTTACGCAGGAAGAACACACAGTATTGTAGATTATACGCAGTGTGCAATCGGTGCACCTGAAAATGCACAGATTCTTGAGAAAATCCGTACATTTATCAATGAAAACAATATAAGCGTTTATGATGAGCAGTCCCACAAGGGACTTATCCGTCATGTTCTGATAAGAACAGGAAAACATACCGGTCAGATTATGGTCTGTCTTATTATAAACGGTAAAACGCTTTCGCATGCTGACAAGCTGGCAGATTGTTTAAAAGATATCAGCGGAATGTCATCAATTATGATTAACATTAATAAGGAAAGAACTAATGTTATTCTTGGCTGTGAATGTTCAGTAATATGGGGGAATTCCTATATCGAGGACAGTATCTGCGGGATTATGTTCAGAATTTCACCACTCTCATTTTTTCAGGTCAATCCTGTGCAGACGGAAAAGCTTTATCGTAAAGCTCTTGAATATGCAGAACTTACGGGAAATGAGACGGTCTGGGATTTGTATTGCGGAATAGGAACAATATCGCTTCTTATGGCAACAAAGGCACGAAAGGTATACGGTGTCGAGATTGTTCCACAGGCGATAGAGGATGCAAAAAATAACGCACTCCGCAATTCTCTTAATAATGCTGAATTTTTTGTCGGCAAGGCAGAAGAGGTTGTGCCGCGTATTTATGATGAAGATATGAAGAAAGCGGAAAATGAGCCTGTTGATTCAAAAGAAAGTTCTGGATTGTACGATTCAGCCTCCTTTGAGTCTGCAATGAGGATTAATCCTGATGTTGTGGTTGTTGACCCGCCTAGAAAGGGCTGCGATGAGACACTTCTTGATACGATTGTCAAAATGAATCCTAAGCGGATTGTGTACGTGAGCTGTGATTCGGCAACACTTGCACGCGACCTGAAATATCTTGCTGCTAACGGTTACGAGATAGCTCGTGTTCAGCCTGTAGACCAATTCGCTCATACGGTGCATGTGGAGACAATAGTTGCACTACATCGAACTGATACCTAGAAATCCTTGATTTTACGCAGTTTTTCGACCATTTTGTATTTACTCCAAATGCGGAAAATGTGTTAGAAAAGGAGTTAAAACGAGAAATTCCAGTAAGTGTTGGAATAGAACTGGTAGTGGTAGACATGTCAAGAAATAAAATTATATAAGATACAAGGAGGAGAGATAATTATGGAAAAAGAGATTGTAGATAGGCTTATTTTCAAGTCGGGTATGACTGCAAAAGATTATAAATTTGAACAGGAAATACCTAAAAGACCTAATCCTTTAAAACTTTCAAAATGGCTTTCAAAAGAAATAGAAGAGGTAGAAAAACAAATTGATTTGATTGAAGAGGAATTTGAAGTTAAATGCACATGTGAGAAAGGTTGCTCGGCATGCTGTAGACAGTTAATTGCATTATCTATGTCGGAATGTTTGGCAATAAAGCCTTACATAGAAAACCTTTCTAAAGATGAAAGAGAAAAGCTGAAAAGGAAAGTCTTAGAACAATGTCATATATTGGAGGAAAATAATATTACCAATAAAGTAATAAATACTACAAGAAAGGAAGAGGTTATTCAAGACAAGTATTTTAAATTAAAAATGCCGTGTGTTTTTTTAGATGAAGAAAATAGCTGTTCGATTTACAAAGTAAGACCATCGTTATGTTGGTCATATAGAAATTATGGTGATAAGGCGGATTGTGAAAAAGATTACGATGTAGAGTCCACTATAAAATATGGTGATTGGGAGCATAGGGTATTCGAGAGAATTTTAACGGCAAGACCACCTCGTAATGGATTGTATGTATTACCTTTTGCAATAAAAGAAATGATGGAATGGTAACTTGAATAGATAGTTTGCAGGTATATAAATTGCACTTTTGGCTATAAAAAGCTGAAAGTGCTTTTTTAATGCTTTTTAGAGTGAAAAGCCTTGAAAATCGCCTGTATAGAGGAAAAATTATATAAAATTTTGAGAGGTAGTTACACGATATTTCTTGAAATTAAAAGCTAGATTGCAACCGCACCCATTTGTATATGGTTCAATCAGTATGACCTAGACAAGTCATTAAATTGTCTTTTTTTGTTGCCTTTTTTTAGTAGACGAAAGGAGTTGTTGTACTATGAAGTATTTTGCAGGAGTAAAAACAGTTGAGGAATTAAGAAAAAAGTATCGAGAGTTGTTGAAGAAATACCACCCCGACAATGAAAACGGAAGTGTTGAGGTTACACAGGAAATTAACGTTGAATATGACCTTGTATTTTCGATTTTAAGCAAAGAAGAACATTCAGACAGTCAATCTTATACCAAAGAAGAAAACGAGCAATTTAAGGAGATTTTGAACGCTATTATAGGCTTTAATATGACTGTAGAGATTATCGGCAGTTGGATATGGTGCTTTGATTGTTACCAGTACAAAGACCAGTTGAAAGCATTAGGGTTGTCGGATAAGTTTATCGCGTAAACGAGTTAATGACTTTAAAGAGTAAGCGTGGTAAAATCCTTTTGAATGGGGTTTGTACTCAATAGTCATTAACCAACGAGCTATTGATTCGCAGTCAACAGAGTCGGTTTTTGTACGCCTTAGTGTCTTTGATTTCTTGTATTCGCTGATAAGCACAGGATTTACTTCCATGAAGGTTAGGAGAGAACTTTCAAGGAAGAGTTCAAGATTGAGAGCATAATGGGCAGTTGATTCAAACCCTATTCTTATGTCCTCAGGATTAGATAGAGAGTTAATGATGGTGAGTAGTTCATCAAAGCCGGCTTTATTGTTTTTAACAGTGACTTTAGAAACTACTTTTTGATCAGCTGCAGAAATGATGCAGCAATCATGTTTGTACTTGGAAATATCAATTCCAATAAAGTACATTGACATAGGTTTATACCTCCTGATAAATATTTTGAGCACTGCTGTCTTCCACAGAGAATTCGGCTGTGTAATCACGTAAATAGAAACGTCAAGCGTTAACAAACTAATTAACAGTAATAGACGAAAAGC
>ERZ780144.2221-NODE-2221-length-17617-cov-3.120601_pt1 | contig 17617 bp, 26 predicted proteins | sample MGYA00511380_ERZ780144 | MGnify/ENA primary metagenome ERZ780144 (study PRJEB29588, sample SAMEA1965858) | human gut metagenome | biome: human gut; feature: human-associated habitat; material: faeces | place: Denmark | collected 2008/2010 ... | reverse complement strand
TTTATAGTGCGTATATAGAAGAACAAAGCAAATTAGAAGAGCAAGAAAAACAAATAATGTATGAAGATGCTAATTATTACTATGAAGAACGGACAAAAAGAAGTAAATAAAAAGAAAAAGCCATCAATATTAGCGATGGCTTTATTTCTTGCATTATTGGACCAACCCAATTATAGTGGTTTTAACTGGAAACAGTATATAGAAGCAACGATACAATATAACACACAACAAATATATAAACAAGCAATTTTAAATATGCAACAACAAAAAGGCCTAGAAATCGATTCTAATGAGTTTCAAATAATAATAAATAGACAAAACAATCAAAAACTTAATATAAATAATAATAAGATATCAGGTGCAGTAGATTTACAAATGATTGGATTAAATAATCTAGCAAAAGCAGAAGGAATAAAAGAATTAACAGAAGATAATTCAAAAGTTAGATTTATTGCAGTAGAAGATGATAAAACAACTTTAATGTGTGATAGCTTAAATAATCAAGAGTTTTATATTAACAAAGAAAATGTATTTGATAGATATTATGGTGAGACACAAAAAGAATTAACAGTACAAAGAATTAGATGCAATGGATTAGTACTAGGCTTAAATCTCCCACCAATACAACATCACTTTCACTATTGTAGAAGTACAATTGTGTATAATTCTAATAATGAGCATATTGAGTTAGAAACAGAAAAACAATTTAATATATTTGATACAAAATTTGAAAAAGATATAAAAGAAAAATACAATATTAAAAAAATGAATACAAGGCATATAGATAAAGAAGTTTTAAAAGAATTATTAAATAATATGAGTAGAGTATATAATGATTTTCCAAATATAAGAGGAAAGATTAAAGAAATAAAAGAAATAGACCATCCAAATGGTGGACTAGCAGTAGAATTACAAAAAGATGGAACATATGTAATGTATATAAATAAAAATAAATTTTATAATGGTAAAGTTCCAAAACAATTATATGAAATGGATGTTAAGAAGCATTTTCATCCTAATAACACAACTTATAAAGATATGTCAATACATGAAACAGGACATATAGCAGTAACAGAAATAATAAAAAAATTAAATCATAACAATAATAATGCAATAGTTTTTGATAGCGAAAATAATATAACAGTAAATAAAATATTAAATAAAGCCTTGAATAAAATAGGTGTAAATGATATAAAAGAAAAAGATTTACTAATAAGAAATATTTCAGGATATGCATATAAAGAAAGAGGACAAGAAATTATTGCAGAAGCATTTGCAGATTATTATACTAATAAACAAAATGCTTCATTACTGAGCAAAAAAATAATAGAAGTTATGAAAGGAATGATTTAATATGATGCCTATGGAACACCCTTGGACAGATTGGCAAATAGATACATTAGGAGAAGAAAAACCTTGGAAATGGAAAGAAAATACACCAAAAGAAATAATAGAACAATATGAAGAATGGGAAAAATATTACAATAAAATGATGAAAATAAAATTTTAGCACTTACTTTAAAAAGTAGGTGCTTTTATTATGGAAGGAAGGTGTGAAATATGCAGGAACCATTAATACCAACAGGAAAAGAAAACGTAAAGAAATCTATTATAGCAATAGGTCAAGAGCTAATAAAGAGGGCAGATGATATAACAAATGATTTAAAATTTGTTGCAAATATTGAAATTTATGCGAAATTAACACCAGATGAAATAACTAACTTTGATATAAAGAAAAATTATATGGCAACATATGAAGATAAGGAGGAAAAATAATATGTGGTTATTAGTTTTAATATTAAGCATTAAATTACAAATGCCAACTTGGTATTGGATTATATTTACTATAATTACAATATTTAGACCTGTTATATGGGTATTTAAATATAATTTTGCTGATGGATATATGAAAGCAAAAAATAAAGATAATAAATAAGTTATTAACATTTTAAAATTATATATGTATATAGTGGCGGAATAGGTAGACGCTAAGTGAGATAGAAATATCCGAATCGAATAAAATACAGTGGTAACCGTTATCAGAAGTGGCGTAGGAGTGTACGCTGGCGCTCTATGTTAGGTGCAAATCCTAACCTATATACCAATTTAAAGAGCTAAGTCGACAGGTTCTTATTTTTATGCCGTTTTTCTTGTAGTTAGGCTTTATAAAACAAACAAAATAAATTTTAAGCAACTTTAGGCAGAGAACTAAAGGGGCAAGGAGGAACAAATGGAACAAGAAAACAATCAAAATGTTAACTCTGAGGCAGAGAACTCAATGGGAACAGAAACAAGTAAAAGTGAAAGAACTAATTATGAAGAACTTATTAAGACAGACAAAGAACTTCAATCATTTTTAGATTCAAGAGTATCAAGTTCTAATAAAACAGCTATTGAAAATGCAAGAAAACAATGGGAATTAGAAAGAGATACACAAAAATCAGAAGCTGAAAAATTAGTACAAATGAATGAAACTCAAAAACTTCAATATCAATTGAAGAAACAAGAAGAAGCAAATCAAGAAATTCAAAGGAAATTAAATGCTAGGGATTTAAAAGATGAAGCACTAAAAATAGCAACAACACAAGACACAGCATTTGACCCAGAATTTTTAAATCTTTTTGATTATGAAAATATGACAGCAGAGCAATTACAAGACAAAACAAAACTTATAAAAGCAATTCAAGACAGAATTGTAGAAAAAGCAGTAAATGAGTGGTCAAAAGAAAAACCACCATATAATCCAGACCCATCTGGTAATAAGTCAAGTGCTGATGAAGCAATAAGAAAGGCAATGGGATTAATTAAATAGGAGGATTAAAAAATGAATAATATTGAAATATCAACAATATACTTACCAAAATTAGATGAAGTATATAAAAACGAAGCAAAAACATCTATATTAGATGGAGATGAAACAACAGTACAAAAAGGATTAAATGGAGAAATTAAAGTTGCTAAACTAGACATGGACGGTTTAGGAGACTTTTCAAGAAATGATGGATACACAAAAGGTTCAACAACATTCAAATGGGAAACAGTAAAATATGATAAAGAAAGAAGTCAAGATTTAAGAATTGATAGATTAGACAATCAAGAAGCATTAGGATTACCATTTGCAAAATTATCTGGAGAATTTGTAAGAACAAAAGTAGTTCCAGAAACAGATGCAGCAAGAATTGCAAAAATAGCAAGTGTAGAAGGAATTTCAGAAAAAGAAGAAGCATTAAAAGATGGTGCTGGAGTTGTAACAGCATTAAGAGCTTGTACAAACAAAATGGACGAAGACGAAGTTTCAACAGAAAACAGAATTTTATTTATAACACCAACATTAAGAGGAATGATTGATGATTTAGATACAACTAAATCAAAGAAAGTTCTAGAAAGATTTTCAACAATAATTGAAGTTCCACAAACAAGAATGTACACTGCAATAACATTAAATGATGGAAAAACAAATTATGGTTATAAAAAAGCAGTAGGAGCAAATGATATTAACTTCTTATGCGTAGAAAAAACAGCAGTAGTAACAGCTATGGACCAATTTATTAAATACTTCACACCAGATGAAGACCAAAACGGAGATAGCAATGTGTTCAAATATAGAAACAACAATTTATATGGACATGTTTATGAAAATAAATTAGCAGGTGTATATTGTTCATATGCACCAGCAGAATAGGAGTAAAATATGGCAACTGTAATAGGAAGAATAAGAGCAAAAGCCAAAAAGGAAACAAAAAGAGAGTTAACAGTTGAAGAAATAAAAGCAATTTTAACTGAAAAAGGAATTACTTTTGAAGAAAATGCTAAAAAGAAAGACTTACTAGCTCTTTTACCACAAGAATAATTAAGGAGGCAATAGAAATGGCAGAAAACAGCAATATAGATAAAATAATATCAGATTTAGCATCTAATTATAAAGATGATGAAAAAGTCTTAAATGAAATATTTGAGGAAGTAAGTTCTATTGCCTCTGATATTTCTAATAGGCAAAAAGATGATGAAAAATTATTTCCATATATAAAGAAAGCAACAAAAGCTATATATCTTTGCAGAGGTGCAGAAGGTTTAACAAGTAGAAATGAAGGTTCTATTTCAACATCATTTGAAGATATAATAGATAAATTAAGAAATGACATTATAAAATCTGGTTTAAGGAGGATTAAATAATGTTATTACGAGATTTAACAAAAGTATATATATCAGAGTATGAAGAAATAGAAGACCATGGCGAGATAGATAAAGTATGGAAATATAAAGGACAAGCTTGGATAAACATGCAACAAGATGTCAATGAGTTAGATAGAAAGTCTACTGGCGAAGTGGATTATAGTACATATAAAGGTCGTACGACTAGAGATTATGATATACAAAAAAGCAATGGAATATCGTTTGAAGATATCTCAAAATCAAAGGAGTTTATTCCTGAGTATAAAGTACTAGATAAAAATAAAATTGGAAGTACTTATGTGTATAGAATGGAGAAAATACAATGATAAATTTCAATTGTAATATAAAAGTAAAACATAATTTTAAAAATATAGATGCTATAATTAAAAAATTACCACAAACTGCAAAGATAATAACAGAAGATGTATTAAAAAACATTAGAGGTTATGCTATAAGGTTGGAAAAAGGACACAATGAGGAACGGCATATTAGTTGAAATGATTGATATGTCTACTAAAGAAGTGAAAGGAAAAGTTTATGCTGACCCTTCTAAATTTATGAGTAATGGAGTTTCATATTTGTTTTTTGAATATTTTGGGACAGGTGCTAATGCTGAAATGGAACATATTGGAAAAACGAAACACTTTTTAGAGAGTGGTTATACAGAATGGTTTATTCCAGTAAGCAAAGTTGAAAAAGCATTGCCATACCCAGTTGTAAATATTCAAGGTATGGATTTTTATATTGCTCATGGAATGAAAGCCAACCACTTTATGTCTGATGCAAGTTTTAAAAGTAGAAATGAAAATGCAGAAATAGTTAAGAAAAAATTAGATGAAATGTTAATGGAGGTATGTAAATGAAAGATTTAAGTGTATTAGAGTTCAGTGATTTAGTATATGAAAAACTAGAATCATTAAAATATAAACAAATATTAACAAATCCCACAACAACAAGTAAATTTCCTTGTTTTGAATTGCATACGCCTTTGAAATCAGTAAACTTAACTGAAAATGCATTTCCAATCAAATCTACATTTCAAATATCAGTAACTTGTTGGAATGAAAAGCAACGCCAAGCAATGAAAATGGCAGATGAAGTTGATAAAAAACTTCAAGAACTTAATTTTACAAGGACAAATACCAATCCAGCAGTATATGACTCTATATTGCAAAAATATGGTATAACAATAACATTTGAGGTCGTTTATAATGCTATAATGAACTCATTTGATTTTATAAGATAATAGGAGGAAATAAAAATGGCAAATGAAATAGTAGACAAAAATACTGAAAATAATGAAATGCCTGATGTAAGTAAATGGGTGAAAGTATTTTATGCTGAAACAAAAACAGGAGAAAGAACACAAGTCGCATTTGTAGAAAAAATCCCAGTGTTAGAGGAAGCACCAGACCAAATAACTGGTTCTGCATTAGATTTAGATTATGAATTTGCACAACCAGGAATTAAAAAAGCATCTAATATTGAATTAGATATATATTATACACATACACAACACAAGACACTAAGAACTTTAAAAGATAAAGAATTATATTGGTTCTTCCAAAATCCAGCACATACTGCACCATCAGGCGGAAAACCAATAGTAAGAATATTAAAAGGAAAAATGTTTGTAACAATGCAAGAAGTATCAGTAGGAGAATATTTAAAGGATAAAATGACAATATATAAAAACGGTGATGTAGAAGAGACCGAAGGATTTCCCACAGCCTAGTTCTGATGTAAGTGTCGTGTCAGAACAAGAAGAAATAGACACTAATAATATAGAGAAGGCAAAAAAATAAGCCTTCTCTCTTTTGCAAAGGAGAGAATAAAAAATGGAATTAGGAACAAAATTTAAAACAATAAAATTGGTATTTACAACTAGAAAAATAGTAAATATAACAAATATATTAAAAGGAAAAAACTTTGAAGATTTATATTTCAAAGTTGTAAATGAAAGTAATCTAGATGCATTATCTAAAATAATATACATTTTTGCAGAGGATGAAGCCGGCATTAAATCATTCAAAACAAGTGAAGAAGTGTATGAATTTTTAGATGATTATAAAGAAGAAACAGGAAAATCATACTCTGATATTTTTAACGAATTAGCAGAGGAAATAAACAAAGAGGGTTTTTTCAAGAGCAAAATGAACGAAGAGGAATTGAAACAAAAAATATCAAATCCATTATCAGAAGTGGATATGGAATCAATAATAAAAACATCAGCGGAAAAAGTAATAGCTCAAGTAACAGAAAAAGAAATGTTGGCACAAGCTTAGATAGTATGGTAGAAAATATAAAAGATGCTGAAACAATAGAAAGCATGGTGTATTGTTTAGAACCATTAGCATATTATTTTGGTATGAAACCAAGTGAGTTTTGGAATGAAAGATACAAAAGTGTATCTTTATATTGTGAAGCAAATTTAATTAAATTACAAGATGATTTTAAACAACAAATTATTTTACAAGAAGCAGTTACAGACAAATTAATTCAAGCAGATAGTATGTCAAATGCAAATCCTAAGATAGTACCTATTCAAAAAATGTTTAATATTTTATTTAAAAAATGATAAAAAATAATATCATGCGACAAGAATCGACATAAAAGTACAACTAAAAGTGATATAATTATTTTATAATAAAATAAAAGGAGGAAATCTTATGGAAGAGAAAAAGAAAAGTGGTTTTGCAACAGCAGGTTTGGTGTTAGGAATTATAGGGATATGTACATCATTTATTCCAATTGTAAACAATTTATCATTTGTATTAGGGACAATAGGTGTAATATTCGCAGTAATTTCATTAGTTAAAAAAGCAAGTAAAGGACAAGCTATAGCAGGAGTTATTTTATGTGTTTTAGCAATAGTAATAACTATTAACTCTCAAAAGGCTTTATCAGATAGCTTAAATGAAGTTAGTGCTGATTTAAATAAGGCAACAGGTGCAAGTACAGAAGAAGTTTTGGCAAAAGATGCAAATGTTGAATTAGGTAAATTTGAAGTAACAAAAGATAGCTATGGAATAACAGATACAAAACTTACAGTAAAAGTTACAAATAAAACTGGCGAAAAAAAATCATTTAATTTTCACATAGAAGCGGTAGATGCAAATGGTGCAAGAATAAATGAAGACTATGTGTATGCTAATGATTTAGCATCTGGACAAAGCCAAAATTTTGAGATATTTACACTAGTAACATCAGATAAAATAAATGAAATGAAAAATGCTACTTTTAAAATAATAGAAGCATCTATGTATTAATGATTAAATATATGAGAGAACACTTACTTTATATAGTAAGTGTTTTTATTTGTTAAAAATTTAAAAAGAGAGGAGGAATAACTTATTACAGTAGAAGAAATAGAGATAATTGTAACAGCAAAAATAGAGGAAGCATTAAATGAATTTGAGAAAATTGTGCCAAACATAAAAAAGCAAATGAAACAAGTCCAAGAAGTTTTTTCAAAAATTGATACTAAAGAGATGCAAAATAAAGTTCAACAAGCTACTAATTTTGTAAAGAAAAAAGTACAAGATTTAAAGCAAAGTTCAAAAAATAATGAAGTAGCTATTAAAGTTAATAATAAAGATGCACAAAAACAAATATCTCAAATACAAAAGCAAATAGATATTTTACAAGAAAAAATAAATGCTCGACAAATGAAATTAGACGTAATAAATCCTCAAATTGATAAAATAGTAGAGGATACTAGAAAAAGTGTAACACCAGAAGGAATAAATGCTAATGATAAAGCAATGGATACAACAGTTAATAATGCATTAGGAAACAATAAAGATTTTACATCATTAAATAGTCAGGCACAAAAATTATATACGGAAATAGAGATGTATAATACTCAGTTAAGTGAAGCAAAAGGTAAAATGTCACAACTAGAACAACAAACATCACAAACAACAACTACTCAAAGCAAATTGGGTAGTTTTTTTAGTGCTTTTAAATCTAAAATAGAACAGGCAAAAACAGTAGCAGGTAGAATAGGAACAGCATTTAAAAACGTTGGAAGTGATATAGCAAGATGTTTGAACCCTATAAATTTAATAAAAAAGGGAGCAGGAGCAATTGGAAATGTTGTCAAAAACATTGGAACAAAAACTAAAGGTGTTGGAACTGGCATAAAAAGTGGAATAGGAACAGTACTAAAATATGCAACAGCATTGTTTAGTTTAAGAAGCATTTATTCTACATTGAGTAGTTGTGCTCAAAGTTGGTTATCTAGCCAAAATGCAGGAGCTAAACAATTAAGTGCAAACATAGAGTATATGAAATATGCCATGGGTAGTGCTTTTGCACCAGTTATTCAATTTGTGACAAACTTAGTATATCAATTAATGAAAGCGGTACAAAGTGTGGCTTATGCATTAACAGGTGTTAATATATTTGCAAAGGCAAGTGCAAGTTCATATGCAAGTATGGCAGGAAGTGCAAAAAAAGCAAAAAATGAAACAAAGCAATTGGCAGGAGTACATAATGAAATAAATAATATTTCTGATAATAATTCGGACAATGGAAGTAGTAGTGGAAGTACAGCACCAAGTTTTGACTTATCTGGAATAGATAATACACCTAATAGTATTATAGATGCTATTAAAAATGGAAATTGGTATGAGGTTGGAGCAACAATTGGAGAAAAACTAAATGAAGCTATGAATAATATACCTTGGGATAAGATACAAAGCACAGCAAAAAGCATAGGAACGAATATAGCACAATTTTTAAATGGTTTCATAGGAACAACAAATTGGAAAGAAGTAGGAAATACATTTGCACAAGGTATAAATACGGTTATTTATTTAGGAGAAAGTTTTGTAAAAACATTTAACTGGGAAAATTTTGGAAAAGCTATTGGTGATGGATTAACTTCTTTTATTAAAAATATAGACTGGAAAGCTTTGGGTGATACATTATCATCTGGAATAAAAGGAATATTTGATACAATAACAGGTTTCTTTGAAACTTTTGATTGGAGTGTTGGTGTTAATGGATTATTAGATTTTGTTAAAGGTTTTGATTGGAATGGCGTGTCAGATGCAATATTTAAGGCACTGGGTTCAGCATGTGCTAGCTTGGTAAATCTTGGTGTGGTTATAGGCAAAAAAATAAACGAAGCTTTAGATAAAGCAAAGGATTTTTTTCAAGAAAAAATACAAGAATGTGGAGGAAATGTTGTTGAGGGAATATTTAAAGGAATTATAGAGGCACTTGGTAATTTGGGACAATGGATAATAGACCATATTTTTACACCTTTTATTAATGGATTTAAAAAAGCATTTGGAATACATTCTCCTTCAACAGTTATGGCTGAACAAGGAAACTTTATAATGCAAGGTTTGCTAAATGGAATAACTAATTTAGTGGATAATGTAAAACAAATATGGGAGAATATAAAAAATACAGCAGTTCAAAAATTCACAGATATTAAAAATTCTATAAGTAATATTTGGCAACAAGTAACAAATAAAACTTCTGAAACTTGGCAAAATATAAAGAATAAAGTAAAAGAGGGAGCACAAGGAGCTTGGAATGGAATTACATCTATATTTGGAAATATTCCAAATTGGTTTAGAGATAAATTCAGTCAAGCATGGCAAGCAGTTAAGAATGTATTTAGTACAGGTGGAAGAATATTTGATGGAATAAAAGAAGGAATATTAAGTGGACTAAAATCAATAGTAAATGCGATAATAAGTGGAATAAATAAAGTAATAAGCATTCCATTTAATGGATTAAATTCTGCATTAAGAAAAATAAAAAATTCTGAAATATTAGGTGTAAAACCATTTAATTGGATTTCAACAATACAAGTACCACAAATACCAAGATTAGCCAAAGGTGGAGTATTAACAGAAGCAACAACAGTATTAGCAGGAGAATATTCTGGAGCTAAAACAAACCCAGAGATTGTAACACCACAAAACATAATGAGAGATACATTTGAAGATGTATTGTCAGACTTTAATAGTGGCAATGGACAACCAGTACATATAACAATAAAATACTTAGGAAAAGAAATATTTGATGATACAATAGATTATATAAATTCAAAAACCAGAAGAACTGGGAAAAATACAATAGTAACGGTAGGTGATTAAGATGATATGGAGAGAACATGGAAAAACAGAAAATTTGCCAACACCTTCATCATATAGTGCAGACATAGAAGACACAGACAACGATAGCTATACAAGTAAAAAGACAGGAGCATTAATAGATAATCCTATAGCAATAGGAATGTTAAAACTTTCTATGTCATGGGATTTAAATTCAGAAGATGAGGCAGAGAAACTTATACAAAAAACATATAAAAACCCACTCATACTAGATGTAAAAATACCAGTTGTTAATGGTGGATTTTTAGAAGGAGCAAAGTTTAGAGTTTCAAAAAGAAAAGTAGAAATGATAGATACAGAATTAAATACGAACACTTCCAAAACAAGGTGGAAGTGCTCTTTTAATTTAATGCAAAAAGAACTAACAGAAGCTCAAAAACAAGCTTCGAAAAATGCAAATTCATAGGAGGCTATAAATGTATAATACAAGTCAAAATTATAAAGATAAAGTATTAAATGATTCAACACAACATGAATTAAATATATACATAGATGGAAATAAAATTGAACCTAATCATATTGTAGATTTTAGTTTGACATTAGAATTATTTAACAATGATGAATTTTGTTTAGGTTGTACTCCTGAAAAAGATATTGAATTTGAAATAGATAAAAGAGATTTACCAGAGGCTTATGAAAAAGTTTATGTTGAAACGGGTGTTAATGATGAAATAATACCAATAGGGCATTTTACAATTCAATCCATAGAAGATGATGAATTTAAAGTAAAAATAAAAGCCACAGATTACATGAAAAAATTTGAAGACACAAAATATGATGGAAGTAATCTAATATACCCAAAAACAATGTTAGAAGTATTAAAAGACATATGTATTAAAGTAGGAGTAGAACTAGGTTTTACTTCTTTTCTTAATTCAGAAAAAACAATAGCAGTATATGATAACACTGTAACCGCAAGAACATATTTAGGTTATATAGCAGAGCAAGCAGGTGGATTTGCAGCAATAGGTAGAGATGGAAAACTTTATATAAAAAACTTTGGTAAAGACACTATTGATTTTGATATTAATTTGTTTGGCGATTTTACTTGGGGAGATAAATTCAAAGTAAGTAAAATTTCTTATGAAGATGGAATACAAAATTACAAATTTGGAGATGAAGCACAAGCAACAGTATTTATTGACCAAAATAATATGTATATAGTTGATAGTGAGCAAGTAGAAAATATTTATAATCAAATAAAAGATTTTGAAGTATACACATTTGAGGGAGAAACAATAATAGATCCAGCTTATGATATAGGCGATATATTAGTTATAGATGGTAAAAAAGTTTTGTTTCAAGGAGAGTTAGAGTATGCTGGAAAATTTAAAGCAAATATAAAAAGTAAAATACAAGCAAAAACAGAACAAGAAAGTATGCAAACAAAGCAAAGCAATTCTAACAAGATAAAAAGAGTACAAAGTGAAATAAATCAAATTGATGGAAAAATAACACAATTAGTACAAGAAACATCAGAACATGAAGAAAAATTAACAAAAGTAGAACAAGATGTAGATAGCATAAAGCAAAACGTAAAAAATGTTGTTAATTATAAACGAGATGCAGAAAATGTTTCAGAACTACATATAACAGATGCAGGAAAATTTGAAATCTTAAAATTAGAGATAAAAGGCAATAAAGAATTTGTAAGTGAACTATACCCAAGAACAAACTTATTTCCAAGAGCAGGCTTACAACCAAATCAAAAAGGAGGGTAGTGTATGAAATATAAAATAGTAATAGACAAACAAAGTAGAAAAAATCCTTCAAGTGAGAAAAAAGAATACGAAGTAGACATAGAAGAATTAAGAGTAAGAAGAGATATTTACGATAGTATAGTAATAACAAGAGAAGAAGCTTATGTATTAAGAAAATTACAACTAATGGACTTAAACGTTTTAAAAATATTAGATGAACCAATAAAAGAACCTTTAAAAGATATAAAAATTACTTTATTTGAAGGAGATAATTATATTTATTTAGTTGATGTTTATGGGAATAAAATATATGCAGAATATCTTGTTAAAAACGAATTTAACGAATTATATGTAACAGTAAATGAAATGAATAGTGCAATAAATCAGTCAGCACAAAGCATTGAATTAAGTGTAAATCAAAAATTAACAGGCTATTCAACAACAGAAGAAATGAATAGTGCTATTAATATGAAAGCTGGAGAAATATCAAGTGTAGTAAGCAAAAAGGTGGGAAACGATGAAATAGCATCAGTCATAAGTCAAACACCAGACAAAATATATTTTAAATCAAATAATTTTGGATGGGAAAGTAAAAATTCTAAAATGACAACAGATGGAAAGATAATAGCAACAGGCGGAGAAATAGGAGGATTTGATTTAAGTTCTACAAAATTTAAAAAAGATTTAAATGGCGTTTATGATTACAATAAATATGATTTACTTATTGCAGCTAGTATAGTTATGGAATGGTTGACATCTTTTTCAACTGATATATATGATGTTAATAATGATGGAAAAATTAATAGTTCAGATTTTTTGAAAATAAAACAAATTATAAATAAAGAGATACAAAACACAAAGAATATAAAAGGTACTTTTGAGATAAATTCCGAAAATCCTAAAAATTGTATATCAGTATCTAAAAATGGAGAAATGGTTGTTAGTATAGGTGTTGGGGGAATAAATTCCAATATAATAACAGCATTAAATATGATTTGTGGAAACATGTATGGAACTTCAACACAATCTTTTAAAGGTGTAATGATAAACGGAGAAAAACCTATTATATTATGCCAAGATGCTTCTGATAGTACTAGTGGAAGCTATATGACACCAAATGAAATAGTAACAAATACATTGAAAGCAGACTTAATTCAAGAATTGGGATATGGTTATGCAATGTGTGGAAGGAATACGGGACATAAATATAAATGCGATTGGACTGGAACTCAATTACAATTTTGGGTAGATAATACAAACGTAGGAACATTATCAGATAAAAGATTAAAAACAGAAATACAAGATATAGATGATGATTTTATAAAAATAATAGATGAAGTAGAAATGAAACAATTTAAAGTAGCTAATAGAAATGGATTAATTTCGTTTGGTATTTTAGCACAAGACTTAATGGAAATATTTGGAAAGTACAATAAAAATCCATTTGATTATGAAATAGTACAAAAAACACAATACAAAATAGATGATGAAACAATTTATTACACAATTAATTATGAACAATTTTTAATATTAAAACAAAAAGCTACAGATATAAAACTACAAAAACAACAAGAACAAATAGATATATTATTAAAAGAAATACAAGAATTGAAAGGAGTTAATGATGGAAAAGATTAACTTTGAAGATGGACAACTTACTAAAAAAGGGTATGTTGTAATAGATGGAAAAGAATATTTAATAAATGAAGCTCAGTATGATGGAGCAACACCACTTTCAGCATATGTATTAAATAAAATGCAAGATAATATAGAAGAAGGAATAAACAATATCCAAGCACTTCCAACGGGTGGAACAAAAAGACAAGTCTTAACAAAACAAAGTGAAACCGAAGGAGATGCTAACTGGGAAGATATAGAAGCAAACGAAGTATTTGTAGGAAACGAAGAAGAAGCACCTGAAACAGCAAAGATAATAATAGAAGATGAAGACTTTGAAGAGAGTGCTGGATTAAGCAAAGCCGAAATATTCGTAGGAGCAGAAGAACCGACAACTGGGGAAAAGGTGTGGTTTAATAAAAATAAAAATTCAATATATGTCAGAAATTCAAATGGAGTGTATGAAGAGTTTTTAAAGAAAAGTGAAGAAATATATTCTACAGAAGAACAACGAATAGGAACTTGGATTGATGGAAAACCATTGTATAGAAAAACTATTATATCAAATTTTGAATTACCATTTGTAACACAAGTCACTAGTTATAATATTGACCATAATATTTCTAATATAGATAAAGTTGTACATGTAGAAATGACAGATGGATTGAAGCATATTCCTAATTTGTCAAAAGCTGGAGGCACTACCACAATAGATTATGTAAGCTCAACAACGATAGAAATAAGATATATAAATGATAGTTGGAGTTCTAGAGATTGGTATATAACATTAGAATATACCAAAACCACAGATTAGGAGGAAGTTATGAAAATAAAAAAGAAAAACACAACAATACCGATTAACGGAAAAATCGTAGATACAAAAAATGTAGAAGATAAAACAAGTAATGCACCAAGTATGAGACTAGTGGAAGAAATGACAAAAGATATATATTCGACAAAAGAGCAAGTTATTGGTACTTGGATTGATGGAAAACCATTGTATAGAAAAGTTATTAATGCAACACCAACTATATCAAATTCGAGTTATCAAACAATATCGATAAAACACAATATAAGTGATTTAAAAAATGTTTATAAATGCAATGCTTTCTTACATAATACTGGAAACACACAAACATATATATTGCCAGCCGAGACATCTGCAACTCAGGCAATAGGCATAAGTGAAATAAATAGTACTAATATAATTATGTATTCCAAAAATGATACTTGGTCAGGTTGGATTGCTGAGATTATATTAGAATATACAAAAACCACAGATTAGGAGGAAGTTATGAAAGTAAGAAACTCAAAAGGAGAATTAAAAGAATTAGTAATAAAAGCAAATGATAGCATACCAGCAAATTCTGTAATTGAATACGAGGGAGATGTAGTGCCTGAGGGGTATGAAAAAGTTGAAGATGAAGTTATATTATATGAAAATCAAGATGGAAATGATAGTTATGAAATAGATTTATCTGATACAGTTACTAATTATAGTGAATTAGAAATATATGGCTTTGGAGATGATAATTTAAGAGTATATAAAAAAATTCAAAATCCAAATCAAGCTACATTTGAAATGTCAGTCGAAGTCATGTATCAAGGCACGGAATATATATCAAAAGCACTTTGCGGTATAAATGATAAAAAATTTTATAAATATCAAGACAGAGAATATAAAATTAATATTAGTTCATCAAATAATAGAGAAGTTAATCTTGGTAACTGGTTGAAAATAACAAAAATAGTTGGAAAAAAGGTATAAAAGTTAAAGAAATCGTTAAGGAGGAAAAGTAATGCAAGAAATAGATTTAAAAGTAGCACACTTAGAAGAGCGAGAAAAGTCCAATACAAAAAGAATAGATGTACTTGAAAATAAAGTAGAGAATATATATGACTTAACATTAAGTGTAAGAGAAATAGCAACAGAAATGAAAGCAATGAGAGAAGAACAAAACAAAATGAATGAACGCTTAAAAATAATAGAAGAGAAACCAATCAAAGACTATGAAGACACAAAGAAACAAGTAAAAGGCAAAGTAATTTCTTTTATAACAGGAATATTATTAACAGCAATAGCTTTTGCATTAGGGCTAAGCAAATTTATGTAGGAGGTGATTATAATGAAAGATAAATTAAAAAATATATTTAAAAGCAAAGAACGAACAATAGGCTTAATAATATCAATATTATGTGCTAGTGTTTTATTATTAAATTGTTATTTAGAGTATGATAAAACAGGACAAGTTGATACAAATAAAATATCAGAGGCAATAAGTACGATAGTAGATGAAATAAATAAATCTAGTACAGAAATACCACAACTAACAGAAAATGATGAGCAATCATTAGAAGTTCAAGAAGTTGAGAATGAAGGATTTGAAGAGCAAGGTTTAGTAGCTTATGAAGGCTCTGAAAAAACACCAAATGTTCAAGCTGGAGAATATGCAGGATTAACATATTATTCACAATTAGACAATAGATGGAAAAATCAAATGTATTCTAGTGTCGGAAATAGTTCACAAACAATAGGAACAAGTGGATGTGGACCTACAAGTTCAGCAATGGTAGTAAGTTCTATAAAAGGGAATATAACACCAAATGAAATGGCTAATTTATATATGCAATATGGCTATAGAAGTGCAAATCAAGGAACATATTGGTCAGCATTCAAATGGACAGCAGATGTATTTAATATAGGGTATAGCGAATGTTATAAATTAGATGATGCAATAGCAAAATTAAAAGATAATAACTACATAATTGTAAGTTGTAATCAAGGTTTATTTACATATGGTGGACATTTTATTGTTTTAACAGGAGTTGAAGGAGATTATATAAAAGTATATGACCCTTATTTATATAATGGTAAATTCTCAACAAGTACACGTATAGGAAAAGCGGAAGTAAAAGGTAATACAGTATATGTATCAAAAGAAAATTTTAGAAATTATGCAAATTATCAAAAATTCTTCTGTTTCAAAAATGATAGAACAGACATAAAAGAAAACACAACTACAACAGTTGTAACTGATAGAATAGAAACTAATGTAAATACAGTAAATTATCAAGTTAGAATTACAGCAAATGGCGGATTAAATATAAGAAGTGGAGCTAGTGTATCATACAGTAGAATAGGTGGCTATGCAAAAGGTTTAGTAGTAACAATATTAGCAGAAGGTAACGGATTTGGAAAAACAAATCTAGGATGGATATCTTTAGCATATACAAGTAGAGATATTAATACATTAGATATTAATAAAACAGTCGGACAAACAAAGAAATTAACTAGAGATAGTATCTTATATAGTAATTCAAATCTAACAGGTTATAAGTACAATTACAAAGCAAATACAACTATAACAATACTACAAAACATATCAAGTAATGTAGATAAAGTTAAAGTTAATGCAACAGGAAGAATTGCATACATAAACAACAGTAATTACACAAATGTATCAGTATCAAAAACTCAAAGCACAACTAGAAAAATAAAAGCTTGTACATTATACTCAAAATCAAATTTGAGTGGTGTGAGATATCAATATAAAGCTAATACTACCGTAACAGTTTTGCAACATATAAATTCATATGTAGATAAGGTTAGAGTAAATGCTAATGGCAGAATTGCTTATATTAATGTTAATAATTATAGATAAAATTAAAGCAGACTAATTCCTAGTCTGCTTTAACTATTATTAAAAATCAGATTCATTTTCAGCTAAATAATCAGCAAGTTGACCTTCTGTCATATCATTAAATTTAGAATATTCTTGCTCAATATATAAATCTTTAGGACTTTTTAATTCTTTATTTTTTTCATCCATAAAATCACTTCCTTTTTTAATGCATTATATATCAAATATAAGTCGGAATACAATATATTTTTCTAAAATATTAAAATAGTATATAAATCAAGGCATATAATTACATTGATTGAAAAATAAAACGGCTTAAAATGGATTGTGAAGGACTGATTTTCGTTGA
>ERZ780144.2202-NODE-2202-length-17779-cov-30.442225_pt1 | contig 17779 bp, 15 predicted proteins | sample MGYA00511380_ERZ780144 | MGnify/ENA primary metagenome ERZ780144 (study PRJEB29588, sample SAMEA1965858) | human gut metagenome | biome: human gut; feature: human-associated habitat; material: faeces | place: Denmark | collected 2008/2010 ... | reverse complement strand
TCCGCGCCGCCACCTTCAAGCCCCTCATCGAGTGCCTCAAGAGCATCGATCAGGAGCTGCTGAAGGGCGCCGTGGCAGGTGCAAAGTTCTCTGAGCTGTTCTTCGCCTCCTGCAAGGACGAAGAGCTGGCCGCTTATATCAAGAGCCTGCTGTAACTTACCGCACCTGCACGGCAAGAAGTTCCGGCAGTACCTCCCTATTTATCATTTTCCTGCACAGGGGTCTGTCTGACCCGGTCCCGGAAAAACCGTCAGCGCACGAGAGAAACTTCTCTTGCGATGACGGTTTTCTTTTTGTCGGCAGTGCCGCCCATGGCAAGGCGGTGCATGAGCCGTGCTCACTTTTGATGTGAACTAGATGAAAAAGCAGACAGTCCGTATCCCTTGACTTCCACCCTCCGTGGGAGTATACTCCGGGGCAGTGAAATATTCGGCTATGACGAGAAAGAGTACCCGGAAAGAATGCTGCAGAGAGCTGCCGGATGGTGCAAGGCAGTGCAGGGCGTCCGTGGGAAGATCCTCTCCGAGCTTTCCGGCTGAATGGGCGGTATCTACGCCCCAGTAAGCGGGAACGGCAGGCCCCCGTTATCACGGGCCGCGCATTGTTGGATGCGCACTGAGGGGCCGGGCTTTGCACCGGCAATAAAAGTGGTACCGCAGAGGAGTTTATACGCCTTTGTCTCTTACGAACCGTAAGGGACAAAGGCGTTTTTGTTTGTGGGAAAGCCATTTTCCGGATGTTTCATTGCCTTTGCATCCGCAAAAATAAGCGTTCAGGAAAAGGGAGTATTATCATGAAAACATTGGAAAAAGTAAGCGACTTTGTGGGCAAGTACATGGCCGCCATCGTCATTGTGGTGGCGGCACTGGCTCTGCTGTTCCCCGGCACCTTCAATGTGGTAAAGACCGCATGGGTCAACACCCTGCTGGGCATCGTCATGTTCGGCATGGGTCTCACCCTGAAGCCGGAGGACTTCAAGGTAGTGTTCAGCCGCCCGAAAGACGTGATCATCGGCTGCATTGCGCAGTTCACCCTGATGCCCTTTCTGGCATGGGCGCTGACGCAGCTGTTCCACCTGCCCACCGAGCTTGCCATCGGCGTCATCCTTGTGGGTACCTGCCCCGGCGGCACCTCCTCTAACGTGATGACCTATCTGTCCAAGGGCGACGTTGCACTGTCCGTCGGCATGACCGCAGTTTCCACCGTGCTGGCGCCCTTCCTCACCCCGCTGCTCACCCTGCTGTATGCCGGCCAGCGCGTGAATGTGAACCCTGTAAATATGTTCCTGTCCATCGTCAAGGTGGTGCTGGTGCCCATCGCACTGGGCTTTGTGGTCAACCACTTCTTCCATGCCTTCACCCAGAACGCCGTCCGGGTGCTGCCGCTGGTCTCCACCACCGCCATCGTGGTCATTCTGCACAACCTGCTGGGCTACCTCACCGGCTTTGGCGTGGGTAAGCTGCTGAAGCTGGATTCCACCAAGTGCCGTGCAATTTCCATCGAGGTCGGAATGCAGAACTCCGGTCTGGCCACCTCTCTGGCTGCCGCCCACTTTGCACAGTATCCGCTGGCAACCATCCCCGGCGCTGTGTTCTCGGTGTGGCATAACATTTCCGGTGCCGTCCTCGCCAACTTCTTTGCCCGCACCGCGGAAAAGAAAGATTGATTTTTCCTATATAATATAAGGGGCTTCTGCATAAGGTTCATCCTGGATCTTTTCTATAGATGACGGAGCAAAAAAGACAGGAAATTGAAAATCTGCTTAGCGAAGAATGCGCGGAAGATGATTTCATAATCGGAGGCAGGATACAGACATTATCACAAAAAGGAGGTATTTTTCCACATGAGCACACCCATACAGTTGAAAATCCGAGGTCACACCAAATGACGCTACATCGACGAAGGCATCACCGGAACCTCCGCCAAAAAACGCCCGTCCTTCATGAAAATGCTTTCCGATGCCAAATGCGGAAAATTCGATCTGATCGTTACGCGTGAGGTCTGCCGCTTTTCCCGCAACACCGTCGATACCCTTCAGCTCACCCGCGAACTCCGCAATTTCGGCGTAGAGGTCTTTTTTGTATCCGACAATATCTGGACAATGGACGGCGATGGCGAACTCCGGCTTTCCATCATGGCAACCATGGCGCAGGAGGAAAGCCGCAAGATCTCAGAGCGTGTTCTTGCCAGGCAGAAGATAAGCCGGAAGAACGGCGTGCTTTACGGCAGCGGCAACATTATAAAGCGTTGATTGGACACCAATATTGTCCATCCGGCAAACTTCCATTGGGATTTTTCTATATGGCTTTGCACAGAAAAACCGCCCCGGCTTCCTACTATGGAAACCGAGGCGGTTCGTTTACTTTATGGGTTCTTTTTTCAGGCGCTCAACACCAATCAACTGGCATTCAGTTTTTGAAGTTTTAGTCATATCTGTATTTAGAGGACTTTCCGTACACCTTCCGGAGCGATTTTTTCAGACCAATCACTGTTTCTTTGATGATCTTTGCCTCATCGGCAGAGCAATCCGCAAGCTGTTCGGTCATCCAGCTGTCGAACACCGGCTTTGCTTTTTTGATCTCGATGCACAGCAGCTCATCTGCGGAGCAGTCCAGTGCGTTGATGATGTCGATCAGCGTTTTCAGACTGGGCACGGAGTTGCCTGTTTCGATATGGCTGATGTGCGTGACCACCACGCCGACCTGATTGGCCAGCTGCTCCTGCGTCATGCCTTTTGCCAGGCGGCAGGCACGGATGCGTTTTCCGATGTCGGCGTAATCCACCATAGTACAAGTACCCTCCGTTCAGTGAAGTGATACTTGTATTGTATGTGCAATCGACCGGGATTGTAATAACCCAAAAGTGCAGTAGACTTTTTAAAGATTCTTACCTCTTTGAACTTTTTCGTGCGATGCACAAATTCAGATATTCTGAGAGCGAACCACAGAGCAACTTTTTTTGCTCATATTGTACATTATATACTTTTCCGTCCTGATCTGCGACTGTAATAACTCCGTCTATACCACGATTTTCCAGCACAAAGCAGTCTTTCGGAAAATCCGGATTCATATCACGCTCTTTTTCGGTCGCACTCACAACATCCAATACTTCCGGCACATTAAGGCCCATCCACTCTGTTGCGTAGAAACTGATTGCACCATAGGTTTTTACATAATCCAGAAATTCTTTGGGAAATTTCAAGTTTAATTTCTCTTGTGCCTTTTGAATCTGTTCCTCTGTGCAGCCTTTCAGATGGTACAGATGTTCAATACTTCCAATTTTATCAATGATAGATTCCATTATACTTTTCTCCCTTCTGCACGGTTTTCCCAGTGCTCCACACGTTCACTATCAAAAGCCGGTCGGTCAATTTCCGACTCGCCGCCCTTACTATGCAAAATTGTATAGTTTTCTTTTCCCCTGTGTTCCTCCTGCGTCAGTTCTGCCAAAGGACTATCCATATGTTGTCCTATATGATGCAACTCAATCGGTTTTCCATCCTTATCACAAGGTGCAAGCCCTTGTGCTGCTCTTTCCATATTGGTACGACCCATCACATCTTTCTGATTCCAGTCAATATCACTCCTAATCAAACATTTTCTTCCACCGATTTCTGCTTCCCGTAATCCCGCTTTCTGGTAAATTTCAAGTTCTTTTTCGGACGTGATATATTTTGTGATTTCTTGTGAATACTTTACCTCTATCTTTGCAAACGATTCCGTTGTGCTGTGGTCAATTTTCTGCTCTGCCTTTTCGCCTTTATTTTCCTGCAACTGTTCAAACGACTTTCTGGCAGATGCCTCCAGCGTACCCTGTTTTTTTGTCTCTATCGGTTTCGTTTCTGAGATTTCTCGTCTCACAGCACACGACCTCCCTGCTGTTCAAAATTCGTCCTTAGATTATCTACAGCCTTTGCATCCGGGTTCAGGCTCACGCCCATGCTTATCACGCTATTCAGCACCCAGTCTGCGGCAGCAGCTTTCAGGCCGTATTGTCCCTGCAACTGTTCCAGAAATTCTTTACGGGGTGTGAACGATTTTTCGGCTGCGGCACAGTAATCAACGACCGTGCTAATCCCACCAAAGAAATCGAACACAGCTTTCCGGGTCTTAGCCACATCCAGTTCGCCGCCTGCAAAGACCTGTTCCAGGTAGCGGCCGTCCTCCGGCTTCAACATCATCTCATGGCGTTTCAGCCAGAGCTTCAGCTGCTCCATCTCCGAAATGCTCAGCGGTTCCAGCTCTTTGCCCGCTGCCAGTTGTCCAAATACAAACTCTGCGTTGATTTCATGCGGCATTTTTGAAGGCTTGTGGTAAACAGCATTTTCCGGCATGGGATACGCCTCAATCTTGCAGAGCACCGCTTCCGGCCACTCGTTCTGGTAAACGGCAGCTACACCAAGCGGCAGCTTGGACAATTCGTCGATCTGTGCCTCCTTCAGAGCGGCAGACTTGCCTACCAGCTTGCGATCTTCCTCGTCCGGCAGGCGCAGGATGATTTTCGTGTTGGTGTTGCGGATGACCGACATATCCAGCAGGCCGGGAGCCTGATCCGCAATGATAAAACCCTCGCCGTAAGTACGCATCTCCGCAATAGCATTTGCCAGCATCTCCACCGACTTGCCCTGCAGATTTGCCCCTTCCTGTGATTGCTCTGCCGAGGTCTTGCGCAACAGGTTGTGTGCTTCTTCCAGCACGGTAACATGGCGCAGTCTGCTGTTCATCTCGCTGCCACACATCCGGTATTCCTGTAACTTCATCACCAGAATGCCCATCAGCAGCGATTTTGTCTCCATCGACCCCACCCGGCTCAGGTCCACGACCACATTGCAGTCAAACAGCTCTGCGTCGCTCAGCGCGTCCTCTGCGCAGAACACACTGCCGTAAATGCCGTTGGTCAGCGACTTCACACGGGTACACAAAGCGCCCACATAATCGCTCTGGGTGTCCTTGGAGTAGTGCGATTCCTCAATGACGCCCGGCAGAATATCCAGCAGGTCGAAGAAGGTCGGGAAAACCCCCTTTTCACTTTCCGAATTGCGTAGGTTCCAACCGGCTTTCTGGTAGCTGCGCTCGATGGCATCCTTCAGCACGGCAGGCATGGCCGCATACATGGGCCAGCAGGCATTGAAGATTTCCACCAGACGGTCGATATGTTCCAGAATGTGGATGTCCTGCGGGAACGCAAAGGGATTGATGCGCAGCAGCGGAGTTTCTCTGGGGTTGGTGCCGAACACCTTTACATCCGCGCGGCTGCCGAACACATTCTTGTACTCGCCCTTGGCCGGTTCCACCACAAGAAACGACGTCCGTCCATCCTTTGTTATCTCGTCCAGAAGATGGTAGACTGCGTTGGACTTGCCCGTACCCGTAGAGCCTGTGACAAAGGTATGGGAGGCCATTGCCTGCCGGTTCAGGATAAGGTCCGCTTTTTCCTCCCTGCCCATATGGTAGATTTTGCCCAGCTCCATCTTGTCCGCATCCGGCACTGTTTCGTCCGGCACATTGCGGCCGAACTCCGCGTGCTCGATGATTGGCAAGCCGTGCACTGAGCGGGTGGGCAAGCCAAGGTGCATCGGAAGTTCCCGACCGCTGACCAGTGTTGCTGGCGTATACAGCAGGCTGTCCGGCGCACCCGCCCACAGCGGACGGGCAAAGACCGGGTGCATGAATCGCTTGAGGTACTCCCGCAGCTGGGCCACCTGTGCCTCATCGTTCTGCCAGACATTCACAGCACCGCTCTCCACCGAGGAGCCCTCGCCCACCATCAATGCGCGGTAAGTATTGGCCGCCAGTATCGCCGTGGACGGGGTAGACGAAAGGAAATAAGCCGCACATTTGTAGCAGCCGTAATCTTCGCTCTCCTTGGCGCGCTTGAGCTGGTTTTCAATGCGTTCCAGCAATTCTTCTACCGATTTGTTGCACAGCTCGACCTGCTGGGTACGGCCCATGCCGCGGGTGTCTGTTGTGCCGTGGCTCTCCTGCTGGCTGATGGTGTCCGATGTTCCATGCGACGTCCCATCGGAGGTGCTGTGCGAAGTGCCGGTCTGCTCGGTGGTGGAGTGACTGGTGCCCCACGAGGTGTTTACGCCCATGGAGCCGCCGATGTTCCGGGCAATGCTGTTGAAAGCCGTTCTGGATGGTGCCATGCCTCCTATGGCCCTGCCAGCCGTGCCCAGCAGCGGTCCAATAACAGCACCTGCCACCGGAATCGCAACCGAGGCTACTGCGCCGCCCAGACCCAGAATGCCTGCAATGCCGCCAGCCACCGGCGAGACCTTTGTGACCGAGGTGCCGGAGCTGCTGCCGACACCGCCGTTGATGCCGCCGCTGACCCCTTTCGTTTTCTGGGTGCCATCCGTCACCGAGGAGGACTGGCTCGTGCCGTCCGTTGTGGTTGTGCTGACGGTATCGCTGATGGTGTGGGAAGTCCCGCTGCACAGGCTCTCCATCACAGCCGTGCTCTGGTTCTCGCTATAGGACCATGTGCTCTTGCGGAAGGGCGAAAGACTGCTGTACAGATTTTCATACCCGCTGCGTATCTCCGCCTGCGTTTCTGCCGAGACAGGCTCTGCCAAAAACAGCGCCGTGTACACCTCGCCGTCCATCGCGTCCATAAAACGCTCAATGCCCTGCACAAAAGCCTTGTCCTCTGTTTTCGACTTATCGCGCAGTGCTGCCACACAGGACACCGAGGCCACCGCTTCCTGATACTCACCAAATGCTCCTTCTGCCGGATCATTCAGGAGCTTATCTTCCTCCTTCTGTGAAACCGCGGTCACTTCTGAACCGGGAAAGTTGGAGAGCAAAACCTTTTGCAATGTCTTTCCTGAAATATCCAGTTTTCGATTTTCCATACTTTTCTGAGCAGGATCTTCCCGAACGCCAAGATAGATGTTGGCTCCACTTCCTGCATCCGGCACATCGATCATCACCGCCAGACTGCAGCCCTGCGCCATGCTGGAATAGTACACCGTAGAAAGCTTCTGGAACATATCCTCGCCCTTTTTCAGGGTCAATTTCTGCAGCTGGAACAGCTGGATGCACTGGGCAGGGTCCTGCACGTCCAGCATCTGCTGGGAAAGCTCCACCATGCCATAGTTCTGCAGTTCCGTCAGATATTTTTTATACACCAGATGGTCTGCAAGGGTCAGCTGGTCCGTCAGGTCATTCAGCGACCGCTGCGCGGAAAGCTGCTGTTTTTCAAGCACCTCAAGCTCGTCTGCCATGATTTATTTTCCTTTCTGCTGTCAGCTGTTCAAAAACTTCCATATCAGGCCCGCACCGGCCAGTGCCGCACCTGCTGCGACGGCAGAGCCAAGGCCGCCGCCTTCCAGTCGCTTGACATCCTTTTCTGCATCTGTACAGCCTTGCTCTGCCGCCTTCTGATACAATTTTATTGCTGTTTCCTTGTCTTTTGGGACACCTTCTCCATATTCGTAGCATACTGCAAGATTGTACAGAGCATACATATGGCCTTGCTCTGCTGCTTTTCGATACCATTCTGCTCCTTTAGCGAAATCTTTTTTCACTCCTCCTTCGCCACGTTTATAGTCAAGCCCCAGAATAAATTGCGCCTCTGCAACCCCCTGTTCTGCAGCCTTATAATACCACTTTAGAGCTTCCGCTTCATTCACCTTTATACCGCCATATCCATGGCTGTAAAATTCTCCAACGATATATTGTGCATCTGCCCAGCCTTGTTCTGCGGCTTTGAGGTACCACTCCATAGCTTTTTTTAGGTCTCTCGCCACTCCCTGTTCATTATGATAACAACGGCCCAGATTGTACTGCGCCCGCGCATATCCCTGCTCCGCAGATTTGCGGTACCACTCAACTGCCTTGGCGAGGTCTTTTTCAACGCCTCTTCCGTTCTCATAAAAATAGCCGAGATTGCACTGTGCCCGCGCATATCCCTGCTCCGCAGATTTGCGGTACCACTCCGCTGCCTTGGCAAAGTCTTGTGTCACACCCCAACCACACTCATAGCAGTAGCCAAGATTGCATTGCGCCCGTGCATATCCCTGCTCTGCAGATTTCCGGTACCACTCAGCTGCTTTTACAAGGTCTTTTGTTATTCCCTTTTCATACTCATAACAAAGGCCAAGATTGCACTGTGCAAATTCATTGCCATTTTCTGCTGATTCGCGATACCACTTTGCTGCTTTGGCCAGGTCTTTTGTTACGCCTTTTCCATACTCATGGCAGTAGCCAAGACTGCACTGCGCTTCCGCATGGCCCTGCTTTGCCGCTTTCTCATACCATTTCACAGCTTCCCAATGATTCGTTTCTACACCACAGCCATAATAAAAGCAATCGCCAAGCAGATTCTGTGCATCTGCAACACCTTGCTCTGATGCTCTCCGAAGCCACTTTACGGCTTCATTATTATTCATTTCTGTGCCTTTTCCACAATAATAACACTTGCCTAATTTATATTGTGCTCCCGCATCACCCTGCTCCGCCGCTTTCTGGTACCACTCCGCCGCCTTGACAAGGTCTTTTGTTACACCATCTCCATACTCATAGCAATCGCCGAGTCTACATTGCGCCTGTGCAAGCCCTTGCTCTGCGGCTTTCCGGTACCACTCCGCTGCCTTGACAAGGTCTTTTGTTACGCCTTCTCCATATTTATAGCAGTAGCCAAGATTACATTGCGCCTGTGCAAGCCCTTGCTCTGCCGCTCTCTTGTACCATTCAGCGGCCTGAGCAGGGTCTTCCACTACACCTTCTCCATTCGTATAGCAAACGCCCAGATTGTTCTGCGCTCTTGCATTGCCCTGTTTTGCCGCCTTGCTGTAGCATTCAAATGCCTGCTCCAAGTCTTTTGCGACACCTGTGCCATGAGTATAGCAGTCACCCAGTTTTTTCTGTGCCTCCGCATAGCCCTGCCCTGCCGCCTTACGGTACAGTTCTGCGGCCTTTGCCTCGTCCTTGCCGACACCGTCGCCGGTCTCATAGCACACACCCAGCTCATACTGTGCTTCCGGGCATTCCTGCTCCGCCGCTTTGGTGTACCACTTTACAGCCGCCACATTGTACGAGAGTGCCGCATACAGCCGCCCGGTCATATACTGGGCCGTCACATTTCCCTGAGTTGCCGCCGCTTCGTACCACCTGCGGGCCTCTTTGTCGTCCTTTTCAACACCCAGAGCCTGATAATAGCACTCGCCCAGCGCGCACTGGGCCTCAGCATTTCCCTGCTCTGCGGCCTTTTTGTACCACATGAGCGCATTTTCTTCGCTTTTTTCCACACCCGTGCCGCTCTGATAGCACCGGGCCACCTCAAACTGTGCCTCGGGGTGTCCGTAATCTCTGGCCGCTATCATATACTGCTGGAACGCCATTTCGGCATTGCCGGCCTGCTGATTCTTCTTGGCCTCCTGCAGGTAGTCCTGCACAGTCTTCTTTTTTGTTTCCTGCTGTGCTTCCTCGCCCAGGCAGAAGCGCTCCACGCACTCCATAAACTCCTGCTTTTTGTCCTCCGGGCCGTTGAACAGGAAACTGTACGCGGCATTCTTCTCTCCGTTGAAATCCATTTCCTTTATCTCAGCGCCCAGTCCGCCCCACTTCACGCGGCCCGCAGCCGGTTCAAACCACTCCTCGACGGGCTTTGCCTTCACGGCTTTCGGGATCTCCATCTTCTTTCCGCCCACGCGGACAGACTCCAGCTTGTCCGTAAAACACACTTCCACCTGAATTTCGCTCATATTCTATCGCTCCTTATGGTTTTATAATCTTTAATGTAATCTCCCTGACTCCGCACCCACATTTGGATACCTGTGCCAAACACCTCAGCCTCTATGATCCAGCCCTTTTTCGTTACCTGCAAAACCTTTGCGGTGGGCAGTCGGTCAAGCACGGATTCCAGACTTGGCCCGGTATACTCAAACTTAATCGTCTGCAATTCACCGCCATACATAAACTGGATGCGCTTGCGCATCTCACCCTCTTGAAAACGATTCGTGTATCTTTGAGCAAAATGCCTGTCGAGCGTCTTATAGTTCTGGATGCGGTCGATGCGATAAATGGTCGGAGAATTATCCTGTGGATTTTTGAAGTGCTTGTCCTTGTCGATGCCTTCAATAAACGCCGCCAGATAGAAATAGTACTCGCTGAACAGGATGCCCACCGGCTCAATGGTACGCACACGGGTCTCGCCGTCGTGGGTGCGGCAGTAGGTAATTTCCATGACATTGTGATTTTCTACTGCCGTGCCGATCTCCCACAGGCTCTCGATAAACTTCCGGCCGTGCTGCGGCTCGACGTAATGGAAGCGTTCGTTGCTGATGAGGTCTTTGACCTGATTCAACCGATCCAGCGGTGTGCAAGCCCAAATCAGCTTGTCCAGAATCGGGAACATCTCTTCCTTGACCATGGAGCGGCTTTCCAGCAGGATCTTGCACACTGCCAGAATCTCGCTGCTGGTGAGGAAGCGGGAAAGCGTGTCATCCAGCAGATAGCCGCCCTTTGCGGAGTTGTATAAAATCTCCCGGCGCGGCTCGCTGTCTGCAAAATGATTGCGCAGGGTGTCAAGGTCGCGCTGGATGGTTTTCTCACTGACACCGAAGCGGTCAGCCGTCTGCTGTTTGTTCAGCACACCGCCCTGTACCAGCACCTGCTGAATATAGAGTATCCGGTCCAATCTACTATTACGCACAGTTTATTCTCCTTCTCTGCTCATTGTAACACAACACAACTATCCCTGCAATTCTTTGTGTGAACTTTTGTCGTTTTACAGAATTACAAAAAAATTTTGTCTCTTTTGCACAACCCCAGTATACAAAAAAAGATGGACAGCCTGTCTGTCCATCTTCTATAGCAGTTTGCGTTTTTAATGCACAAGCAACATCCGCAAACTGCATATCGCAAATATACCGTTTTGATTGGCGCTATCTTTGAAAATTGCGATAAAAAGTCAAGGTAGACTATTCTTAAATTGCCAACCTCTTTTGAAGCGATAGGCACTGTTCATCAGCTCGTCTGTGATGGTGTAAAGCGCCCGGCGTGGCGAACCATATCCGCCAATCAGCCCAATCACAATCGCAAGATTCAGCACAAATGCAATGCTCAACAGCACCATCAAAAATTTTTTCATTCGCTCTTCTCCTTCTTTCTTATGATTCCATCACTTTTCTGCCCTCATTATACAGATTGGGCTGGACGGTATGGTTGTCCATCTTACACAAGCCACAAAAAGATGTGAAATTTACAAGCATTTGCCTTATGCTACGTTCAGTCTGGTTGCTTCGGTGAAGCGCTGTGCCACATAATCCTCCAAGTCACGACCCTGCCGCATGGCCCTCCGTCCCTCTCCCCCGCCCGGGGGAGAGGGGTTCCGGTGCATGGCGCAAAAAACCGCCCCGGCTTCCTGTTACGGAAACCGGGGCGGCTCATATACTTTATTGGTGCTTTTTCAAGCGCTCACGCAATTACTTGCGGGGGTTCTTGATCGCAGCCTGAGCGGGTGCCAAAATTACAGAGCGTTTGCGGTAGCAATGTGTTTTCCTTTTAATAAACCGTATTTTCAAAGAATAGCTTTATACTTCGTTTTATTCCACCGCGTAAATCTCATCCTGCAATTTGCCGTCACGGCCCATGACCTTAGCCACCACGCGGTCTGAATGCCGGACATAGGCTGCCGCCGGGCCGTTGATTTGCAGCGCAAGCTTTCGCAGCTCCCGGATGTCCTTCACCGGCAGGCGGGCGGCTGCTAGTTTCTGCTTCAAATCCGGGCGGGCAGGGTTCACGGCGATGCCGTATTGAGTCACCAGCAGGTCTACCGAGCTACCCGGCGTCGAGGTGGTGATGACCTTGTCCACCACGATAGACATTCTCGCTCGGGTCAGCGGTGCCACGATGACGGTCAGCTTTGCTTCCTCGGCCACATCGGTATGGCCGCCGGAGCCTCCGATGATACGCCCATTGGAGTCCGTGTGGACATTTACGTTGAAATCGGTATCGATTTCGGTGGCACCCAGCACCACCACATCCAGATTGGACGCCGCCGTGCTCTTGGAGTCTGGACTGGCATACTGTGCCGCCGTAATCTCCATATGCTTCGGGTTCTCCCGGATGGATTCCACTGCTTTCAAGTCAAAGCACTGCACGTCCTGAATCGCGGCAAAGCATCCGGCTTCCAGCATTCCGACGATATAGCCCGTGATGCCGCCCAGCGCAAAGCTGCCCTTGATGTTCTTGCGCAGCATGATTTGCTTGAGGTATTCTGCAACGGCCAGCGAAGCGCCGCCGGCACCAGTCTGAAAGGAGAAGCCATCTTTCAGCAGACCGGAAGCATCGATGGCCTGTGCGGCGAGGTCGGCAATCTTGAGGGCAATCGGGTCTTTCGGCATACGGGTCGTGCCCGACACGATGCCCAGAGGGTCGCCGATGGCAGGAACATTTACCACATAGTCCACATAATCCTCAGTGATGGAGGCGTCCGTCAGAGGATAGTCCATCAGGTGGTCGGTGATGACCACCACTTTTTTTGCCTTCATGGCGTCTGCAAAGGCGTAGCCCAGCGAGCCGCAGGCCGACGGGCCGTACTTGCCCGAGCAGTTGCCCATAGAATCTGACGCCGGGGCTGCAATAAAGGCAATGTCGATGAGGCTGCGCCCGCTGAGAATGTCCGCCGGGCGGGAGCCATGCGTGCGGAAGATGATGGGTTTGGGCAGGATGCCCTTGCTCAGCTCCCGGCCAATGCCCGGTGCAATGTAATCCGTTTCCAACCCAGTAACAACGCCGTTTCGGATGTGGTCGAGCATCGGCTCGTAGCAGTCAAAAACCGAGCTGGCGTTCACGGTCAAATCTTTCACGCCCATCTTCGCGGCTTCGTCCAGAACCATGTTCAGCACATAGTCGCCGTTGCGCAGATGATGATGGAACGAAATGGTCATACCGTCCCGCAGGCCGGCTTGTTCCATTGCCTGCCGGAGTGTTTCGCAGAGCTTACGCAAGGTAATCCACCCCCTCAATTTCAGATGCTGCTTCCAATGTCGTACGAGCACGCTGCACGATGGGGGCATCTATCATCTTGCCCCGCAGAGCAATCGCGCCCTTGCCCTTCCGCTTAGCCTCGGCAATGGCTGCAAACACATCCTTTGCGTAGGCGATTTCCGCCTCACTGGGCGAGAAAATCCGGTTCACGATACCCACATGGGCCGGGCTGATGCAGGCTTTGCCAGAAAAGCCGAGTCCCCGGGCATAGGCGGCATCTTTTTCAAGACCTTCCAAGTCCTGCACGTCCGTAAACGGCGTGTCGTACACGCGCATTCCCGCAGCACGGGCGGCACAGACGATGCGGCCGCGGGCATAGAGAATCTCGCTGCCCTCTTTGGTGCGGCGGCTGTGCAAATCGGCGGTCAAATCCTCGGCTCCGAGGAAAAGGCCGGTCATGCGGGGAGATGCGCAGGCCACTTCATAGGCGTTTTCAATGCCTGTTGCGGTTTCCAGCAGCGCAAGGATTTTGGTGGAGCCAGAGGGGATTCCCAGTTCTGCTTCCAGCGCAGTCAGCGCCTCGTCCAGCTGGTGGATGTAAGCCGCGCCGCTGACTTTGGGCGGCATGATAGTCTCCGGGCGAAGCGGTAGAATCGCGCGCAAATCCTCCATCCAGTAATCGGTGTCCAAGCCGTTGATGCGGACGATTCGCTCGCACTTGCCAAAATCCAGCGATTCCAGCGTATTTTTCAGAAGTTCACGGGCGGCGTCCTTCTCGTCGGGCGAAACTGCATCCTCAAGGTCAAAAATCAGACTGTCTGCGCCCAGCTGACCGCCATTGATCAGCATATTGGGGTTATTGGAAGGCAAAAACAGCATTGTCCGTCTCATTGTACAGCCTCCTCTTTCACAGCTCGCCGGACAGCGGTGGTCGTCCGTGCACGAATCGTGCAATCCAACGCACCGTGGTCTACAGCCTTTACAACGGCATTTTCAACGCCCATCTCGGCCAGCACTTTCTGTATCATGGCCCGGATGGAGTCCCCGTAATAAGCAGCGACGGAAGAAGTCAAATCGATTTTCACCCCATCTGTGCCGGGATGTATCGTTATCATAATGTCGCTTGATTCCAGCGTTCCAGCGACAGCGCCATGTTTAAGCTCCATAAGAACCGTTTCCTCCTTCTGCATGATTTGTGTGCATCTTTTGCGTTATGCTATATGAATTCTCAACAGAATTCATATATTCTGTACACTTATTGTAAATCATTTCACAGAAGTCCGCCATTCTTCGCCAACTAAGGAAAGCTTTTGTAACTAAACAAAACCTTGCTCGTTTATCGTTTGAGCAGATACAGCACGCGCGGCCGGCCTCCTGTCTCATAATCAATGGAGCTGACCATTTCCTGAATTTCGATGAGGTAGTTCAGGTAGCGGCGGATGGTCACTTTGGAGAGTCCAAGGGCAGCGGAAAGGCTTTCACAGGTGTGCTTTTCATCCGGGCGCTCCCGCAGATAGCTCTTCACACGGTCAAGGGTCATCTGGTTCAACCCTTTGCGCAAATCCTGCGTCTCAAAATTGAGTTTTGCCGGGGCGGCATTCAGAAGCTGGTCCAGCATGGTCTGGTTGGCCGTATGGCTGTGCTTGAGTACATCTTCCTTGCGCAGGTACTTCTGCACCGCCTCCTGAAACCGTGCAAACGAAAACGGCTTGATAAGGTAATCCACAATGCCCAGCTGCAGAGCTTCGGCCACGGTCTGGATTTCGGTGGCCGCCGTCACCATAATGACCGAGAGGTTCCGGTGATCGCCCCGAATCCAGCGCAGCAGTTCGATGCCATTCATGCCGGGCATATAAATATCCACGATGGCAAGGTCGGCTTCGTTTTCCTTCAGATATTCCTGTGCGGCCGCTCCGCTGTTGAAAATGCCGTCGATTTGAAAATCCCCCAGAGGCTGCAGATACTGGCAGTTGATTTGAGCTACCATCGGGTCATCCTCTATTATAATTGTGCGAATCACTGAGAACCCTCCTTCTGTCTCTTAATCTGGAAAATCAGGGTAAAGGTCGTACCCGCGCCCTGCTCTGTGTCTACATCGATGGTGCCGTCGTGGCGGACGACGATGTTCTGAATCATGGACATTCCAAAGCCTCGTCCCTCTGCCGCCTTGGTGCTGAAGCCAAAGTCGTAAATATGGGACAGCATTTCCTGCGGGATGCCGATGCCGGTATCCGATACGACAATCAGGAGGCTCTTTTCGTCCTCGGTGATTTGCACCGCCACGCTGCGGGAATTTCCGCTTCCCTGTGCGTTCACGGCCTCGATGGCGTTGCCCAGCAGGTTGCCCAGCACGGTAACGAGTTCATTGGTCGAAAGATAGGCACTGTGGGGCGGAAGAGTGCTGCCCGAAAGCAGGGTGAGTCCGATTTCCAGCTCGTGGGCATGGTTGGCTTTGCCCAGAAGCAGCGCCGCCACACTGGGGTTCTGGATATTCTGGATAATCGGGCCGATGGCCTGCGAGTGGATGGACGCCACATTTCCGATGTAATCAAGTGCTTCCTGCGTGCGGCCGATTTGGAGCAGGCCGGCAATGACCTGCAAACGGTTCATAAACTCGTGGTTGTTGGCCCGCAGCGCCGTCACGATATGCTGCGTGCCGTTCAGCTGTTCTGCCTTGCGGACAGCTTCGGTTTTATCTTTCAAGATAAGGGTCAGGCCGGGCTTTTTGTTCTGGTCATCCCGCACCAGAATATTTGCCAGCACATTGGGCCGGGAGGTGGAAAGGTTTTCGCCGGTGCAGTCCAGCAGCGTCGTTTCTTCGCGGGTGCGCAGAATCGCATCCAGCGGAGCGCCCTCCAATTTGCTGCGCTTCTTGCCCAGAATGTTTTCCGCCGCCTGATTGACCAGCTGGACTTTTCCCTTCGGGTCAACAAAAACGACCCCCTCATCCAGACTATCCAGCATTTCGCTCTGGGTCAGGTAAGTGTTGGCCAGCCCCTGCGGCGTAAAGCCCAGAAGCATCCGCCGGACCATGAGCGAGATAATACCCGAGATGATGCCCAGTGCAAGAAACAGCACCAGCGCTATCCAGAAATACGTAGAAAAAATATTCTTCTTGAGGGAGTTGATACAGGTCATGGTAGCGCTCACTGTAATGAAGCCGAGAATTGAGCCGTCTGTATCTCGAACCGGCGTCAGAAAGCGGTGCTGCAATCCCAGTGTACCAATGGCATCCGAAAAGTAGCTTTTCCCCGCCAATGCATCTCCTTGGTCGCCGCCCACAAACTCCTCGCCAATCAATGCATGGTTGACGTGATACAGCCGAATCAAATTGCAGTCTGACAGCGTCAGCACGTCCATATTGTCCGCTGTATCCACCAGCGTATCGAAATAATGTATCATCTCATCGGTGCAGTATCCCTGATGATACGCCTCCCGAACCATCGCGCTGTCTGCCAGTGACAGTGCGGTGGTTTTCAGCATATCGTCCAGCTGCGTCTGGAATGTAGAGATGGAAAAATGCAGCGTAATGCCCAGTGCAAACCCCAGAAGGAGCGTACCCGTGATGCTGCAGCAGAGAAATATCTGTTGAAACAGCCGAGAGGAATCCAGTTTTGATTTCTGCGTTTCAGGTGCAGAGATATTTTCTTCCATGCCGTTTCCTCTTTTCCAAATCGTATATTGTATACCACAGAAGATGCAACATTTTCCCCTCAGTTCAGGGGATGCCGCTTCTGTTTCTGCTTTTCCCTAGAATTTCCCCTTATGGTATCACAGTTTCCACAAAAAAACCACGCCGAAAGCCATTCGAGAGGTGATTCTGCACACTTTCTTTAGTTTCTAAAGGTTTCCATAGCTTGCAAACGCTTTGAATAGTTTCTAAAGCGTTCCCAAATCCGACCAAAGCGGCTAATATTTGTGTCAGAAAAGCACAAAAGCAATTCACATTTTAGAATGTCTTTTGTGGAAAGAGAGTGTTCTTGAAAAGGAGGGCAAGCGCATGGATTTCAACAAAGCAGCTCTGGAAATGCACGAGACACACCACGGCAAAGTGGGCATCGTGAGCAAGGTGGAGGTCAAGACCCGCGACCAGCTGGCAACAGCTTACACGCCCGGTGTTGCCGAACCCTGCCGCAAGATCAAAGAGAATCCCGACGACGTGTACAAGTACACCTTCAAGGGCAATATGGTGGCCGTCGTCTCCAATGGCACGGCTGTGCTGGGGCTGGGCGACATCGGCCCAGAGGCCGGTCTGCCGGTCATGGAGGGCAAGGCTGTGCTCTTCAAGGAGTTTGGCGGCGTGGACGCCTTCCCCATCTGCATCGACGCCCACGATGCAGCCAGCGTCATCGCGGCCTGCAAGGCCATCGCCCCCACCTTCGGCGGCATCAACCTCGAAGACATCAAGAGCCCTGAGTGCTTTGAGATCGAAGAGACCCTGGAGCGTGAGCTGGACATCCCCGTCTTCCACGATGACCAGCATGGCACGGCCATCGTCGTGACCGCCGCCCTCATCAACGCCCTGCGCGTGGTGGGCAAGAAGATGGAAGACGTCCACATCGTCCTGAACGGCCCCGGCGCTGCCGGTACGGCCATCATCAAGATGCTGATGACCGCCGGCGCTAAGGACATCATCGCCGTGGACCAGTTCGGCACCCTGTACAAGGGCTGCAACAGCGCCGAGGCCCACAAGAACTGGCTGGGCGAAGTGACCAACCCCCGCCAGATCAAGGGCGGCCTGAAAGAAGCTCTTGAGGGCGCAGACGTCTTCATCGGCGTGTCCCGCCCCGGCATCCTGACCACCGAGCTGTGCAGGACCATGAACAAGGACGCCATCGTCT
>ERZ780144.2197-NODE-2197-length-17810-cov-4.158153_pt1 | contig 17810 bp, 14 predicted proteins | sample MGYA00511380_ERZ780144 | MGnify/ENA primary metagenome ERZ780144 (study PRJEB29588, sample SAMEA1965858) | human gut metagenome | biome: human gut; feature: human-associated habitat; material: faeces | place: Denmark | collected 2008/2010 ... | reverse complement strand
ATCACTGATGAACATAACCGTATTACAGAGTTTGAGGAAAAACCAGCTGTTCCAAGAAGCAACCTGGCTTCTATGGGTATCTATATCTTCAGCTGGCCGGTTCTGAAAGAGGCTCTGATCAAGATGAAGGACGAGCCTGGATGTGACTTTGGTAAACATATCATTCCATACTGCCACGCAAAGGGCGACCGCAGCTTCGCATATGAGTACAATGGCTACTGGAAGGATGTAGGTACTCTTGGCTCTTACTGGGAAGCAAACATGGAGCTGATCGATATCATTCCGGAGTTCAACCTGTATGAAGAATACTGGAAGATCTACACCAAGAGTGATGTGATCCCGCCTCAGTACATTGCTTCCGATGCTCACATTGAGCGCAGTATCGTTGGCGAAGGTACAGAAGTTTACGGTGATGTTATCAACTCCGTTATCGGAGCAGGCGTTACCATTGCAAAGGGTGCTGTTGTTAAGGACTCTATTGTTATGCAGGGAAGCGTCATCGGCGCAGGCACATCCGTTGAAAAGGCCATTATCGCAGAAAATGTAAAAGTTGGTTCCGATGTTCAGATCGGTGTTGGCGAATACGCACCAAGTACATATGACCAGAAGGTATATCAGTTTGACCTGGCTACCATCGGCGAGAACTCCATTATCCCGGACGGCGTAAAGATCGGAAAGAATACCGCCATAGCAGGCGAGACCACCGTAGGCGACTATCCTGATGGATTACTGGCAAGCGGAAATTACATTATAAAGGCAGGTGGCGTGAAATGAGAGCAATCGGTATCGTATTAGCAGGTGGTAACAGCAAGAGGATGCGGGAACTGTCCAGTAAAAGAGCAGTGGCTGCTATGCCGGTTGCAGGAAGCTACCGCAGTATTGACTTTGCATTAAGCAATATGACAAACTCCCACATTCAGAATGTGGCTGTATTTACACAGTATAACTCCAGATCCTTAAACCTTCATCTGAGTTCCTCCAAGTGGTGGGATTTCGGACGTAAGCAGGGCGGACTGTATGTATTTACACCATCCATTACTCCTGAAAACGGAGACTGGTACCGTGGTACAGCAGATGCTCTTTACCAGAACCTGACCTTCTTAAAGAACAGCCATGAGCCATATGTAGTTATCACCTCTGGTGACGGCGTTTATAAGCTGGATTACAACAAGGTTCTGGAATACCATATTGAGAAGAAAGCGGATATTACCGTTGTCTGCAAAGATATGGAAGAGGGAACGGATGTTACCCGTTTCGGATGCGTTAAGTTAAATGATGACGGACGCATCACTGATTTTGAAGAAAAGCCAATGGCTTCTGACGCTACCACCATTTCCTGTGGTATCTATGTTATCCGCAGAAGACAGCTGATCGAGCTGTTAGAGCGCTGCGCAGCAGAAGACAGATACGACCTGGTAAATGATATCCTGGTACGTTATAAGAACTTAAAGAGGATCTATGCTTATAAGTTAGACAGCTACTGGAGCAATATTGCAACCGTTGATTCTTACTATAAGACCAACATGGATTTCTTAAAGCCGGAAGTAAGAGATTATTTCTTCAAACAGTATCCGGATGTTTATACCAAGATCGATGATCTTCCACCGGCAAAATACAATCCAGGAGCAGTTGTTAGGAACAGCCTTGTTTCCAGTGGATGTATTTTAAATGGTACGGTAGAAAACTCTATCCTCTTTAAGAAGGCATACGTTGGAAATAACTGTATCATCAAGAATTCTATTATCTTAAATGATGTTTATATTGGTGATAATACAGTGATCGAGAACTGTATCGTAGAGAGCCGGGATACCATCCGCGCCAATACAACCTATATCGGAACACCTGATAACATCAAGATCGTTATTGAGAAGAATGAACGCTACACACTGTAGATAAGTAGTAAATAGTGCGGCCCGTTTTTTTCTGATTCCTTCAGAAGGGGTGCAGCACGGGGGCTGACGGAGGAAGCGGAAGGAGTATTAAAGCATGCAGGTAACAGATGTGAGAGTAAGACGGGTGGAGAAAGAAGGGAAGATGAAAGCAATCGTCTCCATCACCTTAGACAATGAATTCGTGATCCACGATATCAAAGTCATTGAGGGAGAAAAGGGATTGTTCATCGCCATGCCAAGCCGCAAGGCAGCAGATGGCGAATACCGCGACATCGCCCATCCGATCAATTCCGGTACTAGGGAAATGATACAAAGCATCATCCTGGATAAGTATGAAAGTACTTTGCTGGAGAATGAAGAAGAAGCGCTTGCATAAGCGGCGGACCACTGGTGACAACAGGCACAATCATGTGATCACCTTAAACAAAAGATAAAAGGCAGCGACAGCTGCAGCAGGGATACCCTGGACCAGAAAATATGGCAGATGCCATGACTGGTCCGGGGTATTTTTATGTCGCTATAAATGAAAGCCAGTTGTTACATGCCTTCGGCACTCCCACAACTGCCGCCCGCATTCGTAATCCGGGCTATTGCCCTGCTTACTCATGCAGGCTTGGCAACACTTTCGTTGCAAATAGTTTGAAATTCAAAATATTAGCATTGCATGTGGGGAGTCTCTGTGCTATAGTTAGGGCGTAAATGTTTATTAATAGACATTAATAGACATTGTGTACAATAAAATGAACGATCACCCGCCAGAGCGGGTCGATCCGTTGTTATGTGTTGAAAGGAAGCTGCCGCTGGCAGATCTTTCAAGTGGTTTTATGAGGAGAAAAGCAATGATTTCATACGAGAATACAAAGACAGTAAGAGACCTGGTCTGGAATACGGGAAGAGAGTATGCCGGACGGGTATTTTTACGCTATGAGGAAAATGACGTAGTATATGAAGTAACTTATGATGAGTTTGCAACTCAGTGCCGCGGGGTAGCTGCCTGGCTGCGGGAGCAGGACGCGGCAGCGGGCCACAAGGTAAGAGTAGGATTAATGGGAAGCAGCAGTCACCATTACCTGGTATTTTTATTAGGCGTTATGGCCAGCGGAAATGTAGTGGTTCCCTTAGATGTACAGTTAAATGAAGAGACCTTTGCAGATAATGTAAACCGTTCTGACCTGGATATTTTATTTTACGACTGGGATCATTATGGCCTGGTAGAAGCAGTAAAGGAGAAATGTCCACGCCTTCGGGCCTGCATTTCCTTACAGCACGGAAAACATGTGCCATGTTCGGACCAGATCTTAAAGGGATATGCAGGGATCAGTGTCGATCCGGTGGTTTCTGAGGAAGACTGTGCTATGGTGCTGTTTACATCAGGAACAACAGGCAGAGGAAAGGGCGTTATGCTTTCCAACCGCAACCTGATGGATAATAACTTCTGCACCACAGATAAAGACCATCCTGAAAAAGAAGTTTACTTAAATATCCTTCCCATCCACCATGTATTCTGCATCAACGGTGATGTATTTACGGTCATGCGTTATGGAAGCGTTTTGTGTCTGAACCGGGACATGGCCCGTCTGGCAGCCCATATCCAGCTGTTCCAGCCTACTGTGATCCGTATGGTGCCTATGGTGGCAAAAGCCCTTTACAATAAGATCGCTATTCTTTCCAGACAGGACACAGGTCGTTCTATGAATTCCATTAAACAGGAGGTGCTGGGAAAGCGCCTGCACAAGATCATCAGCGGCGGCGGTTATCTGGCGCCGGAGCTGGCTGCTAATTTCAACCGTCTGGGTATTTCCATTGCACAGGGATACGGCATGTCGGAGTGCTCTCCAAAAATATCATCCCCGGACTGGAGCAGACCGGATAAAGTGGCATCTGTAGGAAAGATCGTAGACCGGTGCCAGGTGCGTATCGTAGATGGAGAGATCCAGGTAAAAAGCCCTTCTGTTATGATGGGATATTATAAGGAGCCGGATAAGACAGCAGAGGCGATCACAGAGGACGGCTGGCTTTGTACAGGTGACCTGGGCTATGTAGATGAGGAGAATTTCCTGTATCTTACCGGCAGAAAGAAAAACCTGATCATCTTAAGCAATGGTGAAAATGTGGCACCGGAGCAGTTGGAGAACCTGTTTGTGGACGACCGGCTGATTGAGGATATCCTGGTATATGGGGAAGATGACATGATCGCAGCGGAGATTTATCCAAACTTTAAGTATGCAGACGCTGCAGGCATTGACCACATTGAGGAAACAGTGGCTCAGATCATTAAAAAGCACAATGAAGGACTTCCTTCCTATAAGAAGATTGCCCGTTTCCATCTGCGTGACATTCCATTTGCGAAAACTTCTTCCAAAAAGATTATCCGCAGCCAGTATTTCAGCCAGAAGAAGCAGGAGGCAGAGGAGCAGGTCAATGTACATAAACCGGAAAATGATCTCCAGCAGAAGATCTATGATGCAGTATCTGCCGTGTTAGGCCACAGCCGTTTTGGCATTGATACCGACCTTTACAGCGCAGGACTGGATTCTTTGGGAAGTGTGCTGCTTCTTACAGACCTGTATGAAAAACTGCAGCTTTCCATGACCTTAAATGACCTGTTAGAGCATGGTTCTGTTTTAAAACTGGAAGCTCTTTATAAAGAGCGTGCTGCTGAGGGAAAGAAAGAGTTTGAGGTCCGTGACATTTATCCACTGACCAATTTACAGCTGTATTTTGCCTATGTAATGCGGGGAAATACAACAGCCAACCTGCCATTTTTATTTAAACTGGATCCACATGTAAATGTGTACCTGTTAAAGACAGCAGTAGAGAGAATGTTTGATGTGCATCCGGAATTAAAATGCGTGATCCAGCTTCATGAAGGGGCATACAAGAATTTTAGAAAGGATGACCGCAAGGTAGATATTCCTCTGATCACCTTAAGCGATGCCCAGTGGGAAGAGACCAGAAAGGGACTTTTACGCCCATATATGTATACAGAAAATGAGCCTCTTTACCATGCGGGCATTTATATGACAGAGTCAGCCAATTACCTGTTTTTAGATATTGCCCATATTATGGGAGACGGCATGACCATGAATGTGCTGTTTGAGGATATCAATGCTATTTATGCAGGAAAGCAGGTGGAAAAGGAGAAATATACATTTTACGAGTATATTTTAGATGAAAAAGAGCGGGATGCCAAAGGGCTCAGACAGGAAAATGAAGCTTATTTTGCAGATCTGATGAAGGGCTTTAAGATCAGAAAGAGTATCCTTGCAAGATGTGACAGTCATGACCTGGAACAGGGAGAAGACGGCGTTTTAAAGGAACATTTTAAGGGGATCAACCGGGGCAGACTGTTATCCTTCTGCCGCAGAAACGGCATTTCTGAAAATGTAGTGTTCTTAACTGCATTTAACTACTGCATCGGTCTGTTCAGTAATGAAAAAGACACGGTAGGAACCAGCATCCACAGCGGAAGAACCGACAGCCGCTGGAACCGTCTGGCAGGACCATTGTTTCTTACCTACTATTTCCGCTGCACCCAGAAGACGGATGAAAGCGTAAAAGAACTGCTCCAGACCTCCGGAAAGCAGATCATGAAGACCATGGGCTGCTATATTTCCAACCTTCATGCAGATGAAATGTTCTTTCAGTACCAGGGAGATATTTTAAATATCGATCAGATCGGCGGCTGGCCGGTGGAGCGTGAAAAGATACAGCTAGATGCGTTGCCATTCCATTTACAGGTTATGTGGGATGAAAAGGGATATTATTATGAGCTGCGTTACTGGAAGAACCGGTTTGACACACAACTTTTGAAGCTGTTTATGACAGTTATGGAGCAGATCGTGGCAGCTATGGAAGAGGAAGGACAGGCGGCAAACCTGAAAAACCGTCTTTCTGTAGATCTGTTCCCGCTGCATTACCATATAGAAGCAGGAAAAGTCAACGAAGCAGCCGGCTGTGAGCTGATTCCGGGAGTGGATGAAAATGAACAGGTAAAGGCATATGTATTGGATGAAAGCTGCCGCAAACAGCCATTTGGAGCCTGGGGCAAGCTGTATATCATGGATCATCCTACCCTTGGATGGAGTGATAAGATCACCAATCCTTATGGACCGGGAATGCTGTACCAGACAGGAAGGGAAGCACGTATCATGCCGGACGGCCGCCTGGAATTTCTGGAACAGGGCGGACGCACTGTGATGCGGGAAGGTCTTACCGGCAGAAAGTTCTTAGATCTTTATAAGCTGGAGCAGACTTTAGAGAGCGCAGACGGTGTTACAAAGGCAGAGGCCTATGTCCGCTACGGCGAAGGCAATAAACTGGTACTCCAGGCAGATGTATGGGGCGTTTCTGAAGCTGATACAGAGCGCTTAAGGGCTTATGTAAGGGAACACTGCGGGGAAGCCCTGGTTCCTGAGTGTATTTCCTGTTTTTAAGCGGTTTTAAGGGGATTTTGTTATTGTAGTTTTTCTCAAAACACGGTAGAATAGAAAGGTAGCCCATTTTTATGGGAATGGGAGCGAAACGTTATAAATCAATATGTTTACCGTAAAAAGGAGTTTTGAGAATGAAATATGATGTAATTATTGTGGGGGCCGGTCCTGGCGGAATTTATTCTGCTTATGAGCTGATGAAGAAGTGCAGCGATAAGAAGATTGCTGTATTTGATTCCGGATATTCATTAAAGAAGCGTCACTGCCCAATCGACGGTGAAAAGGTGAAAGCCTGCATTAAGTGTAAGTCCTGCTCTATTATGAGCGGTTTCGGCGGCGCTGGCGCATTCTCTGATGGTAAATATAACATTACCAATGATTTTGGCGGTACTTTGTACGAATATATTGGTAAGAAGGCTGCTACTGAGCTGATGCAGTATGTAGATGACATCAACATGGCACACGGCGGCGAAGGCACCAAGATGTATTCTACAGCCGGAACTAATTTAAAGAAAGTCTGTTTACAGAACCGCCTGAAGCTGTTAAATGCTTCTGTACGTCATCTGGGAACCGATATCAACCTGGTTGTATTAGGCCGGTTATATGATGAGTTAAAAGAGCATGTGGACTTCTATTTTGAGTCTCCTGTAAGCCATATTGAGTGCCTGGAAAATGGCGGATACAGAGTATGGAGCAATGACAAGTCTTATGACTGCGAGAAGTGTATCGTATCTGTAGGACGAAGCGGCAGCAAGTGGATGGAACATATCTGTAAGGAACTGGATATCCCAACCAAGTCCAACCGTGTGGATCTGGGCGTGCGCGTAGAGCTTCCTGCAGTGCTGTTCTCCCATTTAACAGACGAACTGTACGAAAGCAAGATCGTATACCGTACAGAGAAGTTTGAGGATAATGTACGTACTTTCTGTATGAACCCTAAGGGCATTGTTGTAAATGAAAATACCAATGGCATCGTTACTGTAAACGGCCACAGCTACGAGGATCCGGAAAAGCAGACAGAATGCACCAACTTTGCACTGTTAGTTTCCAAGCACTTCTCAGAGCCGTTTAAGGACAGCAACGGCTATGGCGAAAGCATTGCCCGTCTATCTAATATGTTAGGCGGTGGTGTTATCGTACAGCGTTTCGGTGACCTGATCCGCGGAAGACGAAGCACTCCAAAGCGTATTGAGGAAAATACCTTTGTGCCTACTCTTTCTGCAACACCTGGCGACTTAAGCCTTGTTCTTCCAAAGCGTATCTTAGATGGCATCATTGAAATGATCTATGCCCTGGATAAGATCGCACCGGGAACTGCAAATGATGACACTTTGCTTTATGGTGTAGAAGTTAAGTTCTACAACATGGAAGTAGATGTAGACGAGAACCTGGAAAGCCGTCACAAAGGACTTTATATCATCGGTGATGGCAGCGGCGTGACCCATTCCCTTTCCCATGCATCTGCAAGCGGCGTGTATGTAGCACGTAAGATCGCAGAGAACCTGGAAGGATAAATAAGATAAACTAGCAGTATATTTAAATCTCCGACAGTGCAGGTATGAATATAGTATCTCCATTGCCGGAGATTTTTTGTTTCAATGAAAGGTTCAGAAAATAAGTATTTAATGCAGAGTAAGCAAAAGATAAAGGATTAAGCCAGAGCCATTATTGAAACTTTATTTACGCTCATCGCCATTGGATGTTATGGGGTACTCAGCATGATGGGATTCTAAGGCAGCCCCCTTTTATATCTTGGAAAGATGATCAAAATGTGACCTTGATTTTGCGTTTTTGCTGTGCTATACTTCTACTCGTTGCAAAGCCTGAAAAACCAAGGTCTTATAAGGCTTTCGCCGATTCCCGGCGTAAAATGAATCGAGTGTTCGTGACCTTCCACTCGTAAAACAAAACTAAAGGAGAAACTGAATATGAAAAACAACGCAACAAACAGCCCGGTACTGACACTTGTATACGGGGCGGCTATCGCGGCGATCTATGTGGTGCTGACGATGGTGTTCCTGCCGATCAGCTTTGGACCGATCCAGTTTCGGATCTCTGAGCTTCTCTGCGTACTTCCGTACTTTACCCCGGCGGCAATTCCGGGACTCTTTATCGGATGCCTGCTTGCCAACTTCCTTGGCGGCGCGGCGGCTCTCGATGTGATCTTTGGAAGTATTGCGACTCTGATCGGTGCGGTAGGTTCTTACCTGCTCCGGAAAAACCGTTACCTGGTATCTGTTCCGCCGATCCTCGCGAACATGATCATTGTTCCGTGGGTGCTCCGCTTCGCATACGGTTCTGAGGACATGATCTGGTTTTCCACGATCACAGTCGGAATCGGAGAGATCCTGGCTATCGGTATTCTCGGACAGATCCTGTTATCCGTTCTGATCCGGTATCAGCATGTGATTTTTGGAAAAGCTGCAGCGTAAAATTAGTGATCCCGTATCTGTTGGATGAAAAATCCAGTAGATGCGGGATTTTTTATGGAACAGGAAATTTCGAGAAATTCCCTGTTCCATAAAAAGGCACTAACGTGCCAAAGATGCTTTATATAGAAAGTGCTGCACAGAAAAGAAAAGATCTGCGTGAATTTCGCCTCATGTTAATTTTTCCTCGAGGATAGATTTTCTTTAATTTTTGTGATATCATGTGTAAAAGACTGTGTATATTTAAACACATATTTTATACGTGCTTAAATGTATACAGTGTAAAACATTTAAAATAGAGATCAAACATCCGAAAGGAGACAACGATGTATCATATCGATTTTAATAAACCAGAACACATTCACTTTATCGGAATCGGCGGAATCAGCATGAGCGGACTGGCTGAGATCCTGCTGGAGAGAGGATTCACAGTAAGCGGCTCCGATGCCCATGAATCCGAGCTCACCGATAAGCTCACCGCCCACGGCGCAAAGGTCGTCTACGGGCAGCGGGCGGAGAACATTACTGACGATATCGACGCTGTTGTATATACTGCGGCAGTCCACCCGGATAACCCGGAGTACGCGGCGGCAGCGGCGAAGAATCTGCCGATCCTTTCCAGAGCAGAGCTTCTCGGACAGCTCATGAAAAACTATGAGAAATCCATCGCCGTATCCGGTACCCACGGAAAGACAACGACGACCTCCATGCTGACGGAGATCCTTATGGACGAGAAGAAGAACCCGACGATCTCTGTCGGCGGAATGCTGGACTCTATCGGCGGCAACATCCGTGTCGGCGGTCCGGAGCTCTTCGTGACAGAGGCCTGTGAGTATACAAACAGCTTCCTGTCCTTCTTCCCGAACATGGAGATCATATTAAATATAGAAGCAGATCACCTCGATTTCTTCAAAGACATCGAAGATATCCGCCATTCTTTCCGCAAATTTGCGGAGCTTCTTCCGGAAAACGGCATCCTGATCATCAACAGCGATATCCACGACTATAAGGAGATCTGTGACGGACTTCCGATCAAGGTGATCACCGTCGGAAGTGATCCGGCAAAGAGCCACTACAGTGCCGCGGACGTGACATTCAACGAGAACGCCTGCGCGACATACACACTTTTAGAAGACGGAAAAGCAATTGATACAATTACACTGGGCGTTCCGGGAATCCACAATGTATACAATTCCCTGGCGGCCATCGCGGCGGCTCATGAGCTGGGAATCCGCGGCGAGGGGGTCAGGAACGGACTCTTAAAATTTACGGGCACACACCGCAGATTCGAGAAAAAAGGCATGATCGGCGGTGTGACCGTCATTGATGATTACGCGCATCATCCGCAGGAGATCGCGGCAACTCTGGCAGCGGCGAAAAATTACCCACACCGTGAGATCTGGTGCGTCTTCCAGCCGCATACATATACGAGAACCAAGGCGCTGATGGAGGACTTTGCGAAGGCGTTATCCACAGCGGACCATGTTGTTCTCGCGGACATCTATGCAGCCCGGGAGACGGATAATCTGGGAATCAGCTCCGGGACATTGGCGGAAAAGATCGCTGCGCTGGGGACGGATACCCACTATTTCCCGAGTTTCGATGCGATCGAGACATTTCTTCTTGAAAATTGTGTCAACGGCGACCTGTTGATAACTATGGGGGCCGGAGATATTGTAAAAGTGGGCGAAAAGCTCCTTGGACAGTAAGTTATCCACATTATCCACAGAGTTTTCAACAGAATCCTGTTGAATACCCTGTGGATTTTTTGATTTACATAACTGTAAATTTGAAAATGCCGGAAAGTAGGGAAAAATAAGGAAAAACGGGAATTTTTCGAGTTTCATTGATAATTATGTAACGCATTTATCCACGTTATCCACATTATCCACAATCAGCGCAGTGGATAATTCCGGCTATTTCATTTTTTGTGGGGGTATGTTATGATATTTCAAGATGAGAAGAGATAACGAGTGTGCCGGAAAGTGCGGTGCTGCCCGGAAAACTGAAAATGTGAGACGTAAGTGGCCGATGGAGAGAACGACCGATAGGGCAGAAGGCGGATATATCAGGCAGATTTGAAATGGAACGTGAACATAAAGGGTGAAAAAAGAATGGGTTTAGGCTACAAAAACAACATAAATGCGGCAGTGACCGCCGTTTCCAATACATTTATTGACGAATACATGGGGACAGCCAGCGGAGAATATGTAAAGGTGTACTTATATCTTCTGCGCCACGCCGGAGAAAGCGTGGAGATCCCGGATATCGCGGACGCTTTGAACCACACAGAGGCAGATGTCCGCCGTGCCCTGGCATACTGGGAGCGCGCCGGTGTGCTTGCACCGGAGAAAGAGGAAACGGTGGTGAGTGAATCTGCGGTTACGAGAGAAAATATGACAGACACCGGATACATGGCACCGGAATCACGGAGAAATTACGGGGATACTGATGTGGAGGGAAGAATGCCGGAAGAGACTATGACGGACAACGGAAAACAGCCGCAGAGCAGCGACTGCGGCATGGCGAAGCAGCAATCCGGCCCCCCGGATATCCCGGACGCTGGCAACAGCTACGACCGCATGAAGCGTCTGTCGGCAGATGAAGAATTCTCTGCTCTCCTCTACGCGGTCCAACAGTACCTCGGAAAGACGTTCAGCGCCATCGAGTGCGAGAAATTCGCCTATTTCTATGACGTTCTCCATATGTCCTGCGAGCTTCTGGAATACCTGGCGGAATACTGCGCTGAGGGCGGCCACACCAGCATCCGTTACATAGAAAAAGTGGCGCTGAACTGGTATCAGGCCGGGATCCATACCCGCGACGAGGCGAGAGAGCACTCCACGAGATACTCAAAAGACACCTCCGCAGTCATGAAAGCCTTCGGCATCATGGGCCGGAACGCCGGAACCGCGGAGCAGGAGTTTATGCGCCGCTGGTTCAAGGAGTTCGGCTTTGACGCTGCGATCGTCACGGAGGCATGCAACAGGACGCTCACAGCCACGGGAGCGGCGAGCTTCCCATATGCCGACAAGATCCTCACAGGCTGGAAGGAAAACGGCGTGCGGACCTTACAGGACGTTGAGGCCTTAGATAAACTTCGTCAGGAGAAACAGGCGAAAAAATCCGGCGCGGCATCGAGACAGACCCGGAACACATCGACAAACCGGTTCAACAACTTTGAACAGCGGTCCTACAATTACGATGATTATGTCTGGGATGACATAAAGAACAGAAAATAACGGTCAACCGGTCCGCACCTTGATGCATGGACCGCAAGAGTTACTGTGCACGGGGAATAAGTTCTCTGAATGGAAACTCGTAAAAAATGCAGGATAAAAGGAGGCAGTGCGGATGGCACTCAGTAATTCCCAGTACGACGCGATGATGCGTGTCTACAATCAGAGACAGTTTCAGGACAAGCGCGAGCAGGATAAGCGGATCGCGGAAGTGTACGAGAAAGTCCCACAGGTAGAGGCACTGTCCGATGAGATCGCGGCGACTATGGCTCAGGCGGCGAGAAAGATCCTCGCCGGTGATCGCGCGGCGGCGGATCAGTTGAAAAAAGACGCAGAATTTTTAAAAGAGCAGAAAGCGGTCTACTTAAAACAGAACGGATACCCAGCAAACTACCTGGAACTCCAGTATGTCTGCCCGGACTGTAAGGATACGGGATACACGGACGGAAAAAAATGCCACTGCTTCAAGCACATGGAGATCGAGATCCTGTACGACCAGTCGAATATCCGCGAAGTTCTGGAACGGGAGAATTTCGACACACTTTCCATGGCATACTACGACAGGGATCATGTGGACGAAAAGACAGGGATGACCGTTTACGACTATATGTCCAGGGTGATCAGGGAATGTAGGGAATATGTGGAAAACTTCAAAAATGAGAAAGGAAGTATCCTGTTCACCGGAAATACTGGCTGTGGAAAGACATTTCTGAGCAACTGTATTGCGCGGGAGCTGATCCGAAGATATTTTTCTGTGGTCTATCTCACGGCAACGGATATGTTCGACATTCTGGCAGGAAGCCGTTTCAATGGAGGCGATGACGATGAGGCGAAGGACCGGGCGTCCTATATTCTGGATTGTGACCTTCTGATCATCGACGACCTTGGAACTGAATTGATCAATACATTCACGGCATCCCAGATGTTTTACTGTGTCAATGAGCGGCTGAACCGAAATAAGGGAACGATCATCTCCACAAACCTGACACTTGGCGAGCTTCAGGACGCGTTCACGGAGCGCGTGACATCAAGGATCATGAGCCGGTATAAGATCATACCATTGATCGGGGATGATCTCCGTCTCGTGCGCAGAGGATTTATGCGCAGAGGATAATAAAAATGTGCCGGATGGCCGTAGAAAAAAGGAAAATCCTGTCGGAGACGGCCGGAAATCCGGTTGACGGGGCGGGTGGATGGTGCTATAAATGAAATGTATGTACGCTGCAAAAATGGGGAACCGGGTAAATGCCGTGAAGAACAGGCAGCCCGGAGAGCGGCGGATAAAAATATCAAATAATGAGTAGAAAAAACAGGGAGGAACAGGAATGCTGTACGAAGAAAAGCAGATTGAGACAATACCGGTTGGACCTTTAGGTCTGATTCCGCTGAAAAGCTGTGAGGATCTGGGTAAAAAGGTAGATGCCTGGCTGGTCGAGTGGAGAAAAGAAAGAGAGAGCGAGCATAAGACCACGATCGCTTTTGCTGGATACCAGAAAGATTCCTATATTATCGGCGCAAAGACTCCGCGTTTCGGCTCTGGTGAGGCAAAGGGAGAGCTGACAGAGTCTGTCCGCGGTGATGACCTCTATATTATGGTAGATGTCTGCAATTATAATATGACATACACGATGAACGGCTTAAAGAACCACATGTCTCCGGATGACCACTATCAGGATTTAAAGCGTGTGATCGCAGCCGTAGGCGGAAAGGGCAGAAGGATCAATGTGATCATGCCGTTCCTCTATGAGAGCCGTCAGCATAAGAGAACCGGTCGTGAGTCCTTAGACTGCGCGATGGCGCTCCGCGAGCTTGTCGACATGGGTGTCGAGAACATCATTACCTTCGATGCACATGACCCGCGTGTCCAGAATGCGATCCCGTTAAAGGGCTTTGAGACGGTACAGCCGATCTACCAGTTTATCAAATACCTGTTAAAGAACGAGAAGGAGCTTGAGATCGACAGTGACCACATGATGGTCATCAGCCCGGATGAAGGCGGTATGGGACGCGCAGTCTTCTTCGCAAATGTTCTCGGACTGGATCTCGGTATGTTCTACAAGAGACGTGATTACACAAAGATCATCAACGGCCGCAACCCGATCGTTGCCCATGAGTTCCTCGGCGCAAGCGTGGAGGGCAAAGACGTGATCATCGTTGATGATATGATCTCTTCCGGTGAGAGCATGCTCGACACCGCCAAAGAGTTAAAGAGAATGAAGGCAAGAAAGGTCTTCATCTGCACGACATTCGGTCTCTTTACAGGCGGATTAAAGAAATTTGATGAGTACTACGAGAATGGCATCATCGACCGCGTCCTGACGACGAACCTTGTTTATCAGACACCGGAGCTGCTCTCAAAACCGTACTATATCAATGTTGATATGAGTAAGTACATTGCTCTTATCATCGACAACTTAAACCACGACGCATCCTTGAGCGATCTCTTAAACCCGACAGGAAGGATCAACCGCCTGTTGGCGAAGTACCGCGCCGGGGAGAGATAAGAATATTGGCAGTGAACGAACCGCAGTGAATTAGAAATTATGTGACCATATAAGAATGCCTGTCCTTTACCGGAAATTTTCCGGAGAAGGACAGGCACTTCTTTATTTCTGGGACTCTTATGAAAGATTCAGCTTTCATCATAGTGACATTGCGATGAGATATGGTACTTTTTGATCTTATATTGCAGGCAGCGCCTTGAGATGTCAGGATATTCGGCTGTTTTGGCCCGATAACCGGAACAGTATTGGAAACAGGAGATGCTGAAAATCCCTTGGAAAATGAAGTGGGAAAAACTGCCAGGGGAAAAAACATTAGACTAATTCACGAATCACCCGTGCTACGAGTGTACGGGAAAGAAGGACTGGTTTTTGGGTCAGAGCCTGGATGCGCTCCTTCATTTCGATGGTGTATCCGATGCAGTCTAAAAGGATCAGATCTGTATCGGCGGGGATCTCCTTTGCAGCTGCAAAAACAGCGAGAGGATCACCGTATGGGGATACAGAGGTCACGTGGAGAGAGTCACAGCAGTCTTTCCATTTTCCGGGCATCTGTGCCTCCTGCTCCTTTGTAGGAATGATGACAGACAGATTTTTCACGCCGATGGCCGGGATCAGTCCCTTTAAAATATGGTCAGGGAAGATCAGGGGGACATTAGAGCGAAATTCAGCCGGAAATTCTCCGGTGCAGAGGAAAAGGATCAGGGAAACACCCTGCTGTTCGAGATCGTCAATGCAAAGCTGCAGGCGGGGAAGAATGTAGGATTCTCCGAATGTCGCTGAGGTTCCGTCTGTAAGTCTCGACACAAGGACATTTTCACCGGGACGCGGAACAAACTTTGCGATCTCTTCCTTTGAAAGTCCGTCCAGTGCTCCGGCCTGAATGATCTCAACCGAGTCTCCAAGGATGGGCTGGATCTCAGGAATCAGGTCAACTCTGGGAGACTGGCCGACAGTAATCGCGCCGATTTTTTTCATAGTGATACCCCTTTCAGAATCATTGGTTTGAGGGCTGTCAGTGACAGTCCACATGTACATGCTACCTTTGTTCAGATATCATCAATATATCACATCTGTTGGCTCAAAGCCAGATAAACATTGTGCTTCCAATCTATCAATCCACATTTTTCGTATATTTCTGTCTCTTCCGGACGAACGTTGAAGGTGTCATTCCGAGGCTCTCTGCGGCCTCACGGACGTTTCCGTACTTTTCGTAGGCATGGTTGATATATTCCAGTTCCAGCTCTTCCATAGCGGTTTTTAAGTCCTTTACAGGGTCGAGGACTCTGGACTTTGTTTACGGGCGATCTTCTACTGTGAATGAGTGGAGAGTATCGAATGGACCGGGAGCTCTTAAGGACGCTGATCGGGACCTATGAGCCGGATTATCTGATCAGAATGCCGGAGATCTTCTTATGACTTGCCGCTTATCGAGGGGCATGTCAGGAGGTAAAATAAATTTAACAGAAATTTAGGATTTTCCGCTGTCCAGATGTGGTATGATATTGGCACAGAAAGGCTGATGTGCGTAACTAATGTGTGCGTCAGCAGTCTGATTGATAAGATATAAGAAATATGCTATAATGAAATGCGGCTTGCAGAGAGGAGACAGCTATGAGAAAGACGTATTTGTACATGACAGCAGTAGTAATGAGCGCAGCTTTGGCGACCGGATGCCAGAAGGCAGAACCGGTGGAGACAACTGCGGCAGCAGAGACAGTGGCTGAGTCAACCGGAACAGGGATGGCAGAGAGTGAGTCTTCTGAAACCAGTGGAACAGCGGCGCAGGACGATGAGAGGCTTGCGGATTATCACCTGCTTCAGGGGATCGTGACGGGGACGAATGACGAAAAAGGAACGTTTACGCTCAAAGCAGATGACGGTGGAGAATATGTGATTACGACCGGGAATATCGGTGACGTGGAGACCGAGATCGCGGATGACAGTCTTGTTGTGATCGGATATATCGGTGTCGAGATCCATGACAATATGGATCTGGAGAAAGTCAATATGGTGATCGCGGCACCGGGAGATGATGACTGGACGATCGCTTACGCAGAAGGAACGACGACGGCCAATGCGATGAGCACGTTTATGATGGTGACAGCAGATGGAACTGAGATGGGGTTCATGAAGGATGGCTGTCCGATGGATGAAGATGCTCTGGGCGGAGACAGCGGAGCGAAGATCAGTGTTGTATATATGGATTCCGAGGATGTAAGTTTCCCGTTGGAGATTAAAAAATTGCAGTAAAAAATTTAAATATGGGAATCTTTCCCGGAAAATAGCTGGTTATAACGGCCTTCAGTTTGGCTGGCCGGGAATAGGGAATGGCGGCAGGAACAAATTTTAGAATAGAATTGAAGAGCCGTGGAATAGCATGGCTTTTGAGAATCATAACATATCAAGAAGGGAAAAGAGGTCTAAAAATGGCAGATTTATTTCACCGTGTAAGTATTAGAAAATTTAAAGATGAGGCTGTATCAAACGAAGATATCGGCTATATCCTGGAGGCAGCGATGGCAGCGCCGTCCGCGAAGAACCAGCAGCCGTGGGAGTTTTATGTAGTGGAAAACCGTGAAGTCTTAAAACAGCTCGGAGAGTCCAGTCCGTTCTCCGCACCGGCAGGAAAAGCGCCGGTGGCGATCGTGACCGCATACCGTGAGGAGTGCGATCTACCGGAATTTGCACAGATCGATATGAGCATCATGATGGAAAACCTGTGGCTTGCAGCGGATGAGATTGGACTTGGCGGCGTATGGCTCGGTGTAGCTCCGAGAGAGGACCGGATGAAGGATGTAGAGAAGATCGTCGGAATCCCGGCGGGACAGCGGGCCTTCGGCATCTTTGCTCTCGGTTACCCGGATGAGGAGCGGACCCAGCAGGATCGGTTCGATCAGAGCAGGATCCATTATGTGAAATAGGACGGTCTTTTTTCTGACAGATTCCATCGACGGAGTCGGTCCGGAATGAATTTTTCGCATTACTGGGGGGAGGAAAAGCGATGAAGGATCGGACAAAGGTAGATATTTCGACGGCGTTGACGACGTTATTGGCAAAGAAGGCGATCGATGATATTACCGTGCGGGAGATCGTAGAGCTATGTGATATCCCGAGACAGACCTTCTGCAGAGCAATCCGGGAATTGTGAATATGTCGGTTGAGAAGCAGAACTTTATCTGCAGGGCGTATTCCAGAGTGTTTGTCGGTCTGTTTCTGGACTGGGTCAGCAATGGGATGAAGGCAAAGGACCTGGACTGCTTTTCGGATGCCTGCATTCTGGTAGAAGGCGGAATTGAGGGAGTCTTGAAAAAAT
>ERZ780144.2192-NODE-2192-length-17862-cov-10.776436_pt1 | contig 17862 bp, 21 predicted proteins | sample MGYA00511380_ERZ780144 | MGnify/ENA primary metagenome ERZ780144 (study PRJEB29588, sample SAMEA1965858) | human gut metagenome | biome: human gut; feature: human-associated habitat; material: faeces | place: Denmark | collected 2008/2010 ... | reverse complement strand
CCCCCCGACATTACGGATTTAATACATTTGTTTATTTTCATTTTCTGCTCCTTAATTATAAATACTACTCTATTAATATTAACATATATTCATGCAGTTTTCAATGTTAAAAAATAAACAGCTCTCATTTAATGCGAGCTGTTGTTTCCTTTCCAAATATCGTTACTAAGTTTAGTGTGTGTGTAAATTAGTTAGTCTTTGTTTGATTTGTACTTGTAGCTCAGCAAGCTGTACGTGTCGGAAGATGCCGAACTGTCACCGTAAAATACTGACATATCCGTTGCACGGCGGTTATTAAAGTTATCTTCAACTTCCATTTTTGCGCAGTTTACATCATAAGCTGAAATTTCAGCACTGGTAATTCTTCCGTCATGGTTTGTGTCCATTTCATCAAAGTGTTCTAAAATTTTTGACATTGTGCTTTCCGACAGTCCGCTTGCACCTGAAGCGTAAAGCTGTGTCAGTTCTGCTTTTGTCAGTCCCTGCATTGATATGCGGTTAGAAAGCGTATTCATCTCATCTGCAGTAATAATTCCGTCGCCGTCTTTATCAATAGTGCCGAAATTATTTTGAAGATATGACGCAAATGTCTGATTCAAAACACCTGCATTAGTTGTTTTTGTTCTTGCTTCGGTCAGATTTTCAAGCGTAAGTCCGTTAGGATACTGCGACGCAAGATATGAATATGTATTTGTCAAACCGGCATATACACCGGAAAGTATTCCGTTATTATTAGCCATACTACAACCTCGGTTACTAACTTCTCAAACACATGTTAATGATATTTATGCAAAAGTCAAACCTCTAAACAGATGATATTGTAAAAATATGTAACAATCTTATTCAAAACTTTAAAGTTTTACAGCCCCATATCCGATAAAGATTTTGTTGATAGATTTTATAAGGAGTGTGTGCTCATGAATGAAGAAAAAAAAGTTATGGATATGGAAGATTTAATGCTTGATTACGGTGAAATGACAAGTTTTGATTTTGATTCACTGGATTATAAGCAGGTTAGAGAGCTTCAAAAAGTAACAGACAGCGAATATTCAAATCAGCCTTATCCGTTTAAATACGGCAACTTTGATTTAGTGGATATGATTCACGCATTTATCACGCAGTATCAAAAGAAAGAAACTACATAAAAGTTTTACGGGGTGTGGTGTTATGAACAACAAAGAACTTTTTGAAAACAATTGTTTTCCGCTTTTCTGGCTGGAAGACGAAGAACATTTCGAACAGACGGTTCCGCAGAGAAAGGATTTGCAAACCCTGCTCGCTGAACTTGAAGATATTAAAAACAAAATAGATGACATAAGTGCAAGAGAATGGCATCTTGCCAAACTTGTGAAATTTCACAAAGAGGGCTTCGCCCGCTGAAAACAGCCCCGCCGCTGTTAAGAACAGCTGCCGAGATTTGGGATAGCAAAATTTAACAATACATAAATTATCGTTGAACATAATTCAACGATTTTTTTTGTGCGCGTAAATTATAAATCATCAAGCGCATTTTCATCAAGCAGAATATCATGCCCCATATTATGCATCAAATCAAGATATGCATTATAATAAACCTGCATTGCGCTTATGTATTCGTTTAAAGTTTCCTGATAGGCGTTTTCTATGATAAACATATTTAATAAAGAAGTTTTGTTATCCGCATAACTTTTTTCGGACATCTTAACAATATTTTCAGACTCTTTCAAAATATCCTTATAGTAAGCCATATTCTCTTTTGCATATTTAAAGCGGTTGTAATCTTCTTTTAATGCAAACTTTAACTTATTTTCAAATGATACGGCATCAATTTTAGCTCTTTCAAGCACAACTTTTGCTCTCGTAACTTCTGGTCTGTAAGTATAAAAAACCGGCAAATCAAGATACCCGCCCGCATAACCGCCATGAGCCTGACCATCGCCCGAAAAAGCATAACCGCCGATTACTGTTAAATCGGGGATTACTTTATGTTTTGCAACGGCAAGTTCCCGTTCTGATTTATCAATATAATCGTATGCAATTCTGATTGAATAACTGTATTTCATTGCAACTTCTTCAATCGTGTTATACTCGGGAAGCTGAATATCCAATAAAGAAATATGTTCCTGAAACAATGAATTTTCACGGGTATCATACATTGTGTCGGTATCTTTCAGGTTAAGAATTTTATTGAAATGAAATTGAGCATACAGAAGATCTGCTTTTGCTTTATTTAATAATATAATCTGTTTTTTATGCTTAATATCAGATTGAAGCTTTTCAATTTCATAATTTTGAGAATTTTTTGGTTTGCTTTCCGCAAGAAGTTTCATATTTTTAAATAATTCTTCTCTTTCCTGCAAAATCGCAACAACCGATTTCATGTAAACAACATCAAAATAAGCGCTCATAACTTCGAGCTTTAAATTTAATTCTTCCTGTCTTATTTGATTTTCAAGAAGTTTCATATTAGCGATTGCGGCTTTTTTCCGAACCCCTCTTTTGGCAATTTCAACAGGAACGGCAAGCCCTGCCTGACTTGCATTAGATTTTCCGATAGGTCCCATCAGAATACTCGATTGAATTTGAGGATTTTTAAGCGCATTTGCCATTTTGACTTCCTGACGCAGAACCTCAATTTCTTTGCGTTTAGCCTGCAGAGCAAGGTTATGCTGAAGCGCAAGACGAACGGCACCGTCTGCGGAAATCTTTTCTATTTCTGCATTTGAGGGTAAAACTGTAATTATTAAAGTAATTAAAAGAACTAAAATCTTTTTCATCACTGATATTATACTATAAAAATTATCAAATTGTCTGCGGACGCCCTGCAACGTTAATTAATATATCAATAACTTTCGGCATCTGGCACTTAAACGAGTAATTGCCGTTTTTCAAAGAACACTTTGAACAGTCACAATTAATCGAATAACACTCTAACGCCTGCTCCGTCCAACTCTGCGTAATTGAACCTGAAATTTCCCCGTTATTCTGGGGATAAAAAACTTCCTCCATAAAGCCGCTCCTAAAGATATTACTTAACCCGTTTATATTTTAACCCGTATGTATATCTATTTAATCCTTTATATAATGTATTTTTTGACTAATATTGAAAGTTAATATATTATTAAGGTAAATAATCTGGAGTTAAGTATGAAAAATTTTATAGCGGGTATTCTATGTTTGTTTATGTTAACATCTGCGGCTTTTGCTGTTTCAGACGAACAAATTATAAAAGAACAAAGTATCCAAAACAGGATTAATGAAACCGGTACACAGATATTGAATGCTAATAAAATCGGCGGAAGAATTATATTTGTTTACGACAAAGACGCAAAAGACACTCTCTTAAAAATGGATACGACAGTTACAAGCAGACAGATTGTAATGTTCCGTGAATATTACAAATTTATATCTGATGATAACGAGCTTGCGGCATACCTTGCAAGAGAAATCTCAAATGCACAGAGAACTTTTGACGGCATAGGAAACGGATGGCTGACAGCAGTTCAAATTAAAGCTGCACCGAAAAAATTCGAAATGGTAGCAGATAAAAGAGCCGTCGACTATATGGTAAAAGCAGGTTACAATCCGCTTGCGCTTATCACATTCATTAACAAAGCTTTCCCGCAGCATTATCAGGATTTAATCTCCAATAAAAATCTTACATCCAAACGGCTTGCACATATTTATGAATATATTTATACAAAATATCCGTATTTTATTACAAATAACGAGTATTTACAAAATCCGTACTATCAAAACTTTCTTCTGAATTCCGTTGAAAACAGAAGATTACTGGAAGAAAAAATTAAAAGCGGATCAAAGGAAAAACTAAAGTATGAATAAAATTATTGCTGCTTTTATTGTTCTATTTTTAATCTCAGCTCCATGTTTTGCGGACATTCCTACCGAAAAACCAGAAGCTCACTTAAATTACAACTACGAAAGCACGACAAAAATTCCTATAAAAATGCAGATTACGGAAAATATAAAGGACGAAAACCATGTTTATGAAGGTCAGCCCGTAAATTTCCGTGTAGTACGCGATGTTTTTTATAACGGAGAAATAATAATTAAACAGGGCACAATTGTCCCCGCTAAGATTGAAACCGTAATTTCCAGCGGTATGAACGGAATTCCAGCGAGCATAATTTTCGGCAGCTTTGAATTTGAAAATATTGACGCAAATAAAATTGATTATACATACGAGCGTTTCGGTCAGGACAGAAGCCTGTGGGTATTTCCTCTGAAATGGGCGCTTACAATTCTGCCCCCTACAGGGTCTTTGACTAATTTTATAAAAGGCGGTCATGCCAGATTAAAAACAAACAAAATTATAGAGATTAATTATTATCCTGAATGGATTTAAATTAATCAAAATCAAATAAATCTTTCATCGAAACGCCAAGATTATCAGCAATATTTTTTAATTTTGAAACTGTAATATCAGTCCTAACAGTTTCCAACAAGCTTATCATTCCGCGTGATACAGATTCTGAAGCTAAATCGTCCTGTGTCAAGCCCTTTTGAGAACGAAGTTCTTTTATACGATTTGCTAATTTTTGTAAATAAGACTTGTTCATTTAATTATTAAAACTCAAAATATGCTCGAAAATCTTCTCGTTATATCTGTTATCAACAGCACTAAAAGGCAGGACAACTCCGCCAAATTGTTTTTCAACATTTTTTATAACATTCAAAGCCTTTGATTTCGGCACGTAATCCATTTTAGTCACAACCGTAAAAATCGGAAGGTTGTAAGCCTCAACCCACTCTCTCATCTGAAAATCATTTTTTTGAATATCATGCCTGCCGTCAACAAGCTGTACAAGCGACGTAATCTGTTCACGTTTAAGCAGATATTCTTCCAGATACTTCTGCCATCTGTTTTGCGCCTCTTTTGAAACTTTTGCATACCCGTAACCCGGCAAATCAGCTATCATAAATTTATCGGCAAATTGAAAAAAGTTTATTAATCTTGTTTTTCCCGGAGTATTGGAAGTTTTTGCAAGTTTTTTCTGGTTTGCAAGCCCGTTTATAAACGAGGATTTCCCGACATTTGAACGTCCGAGAAGCGGGAATTCGGGCAGTGTATAAGGCGGACACTGCGGCAATTTTTCGGCGCTTATTAAAAACTTTGCCTGCATATATTTTATCATTTAGACAATACCTTTTCTTTCTGTTCTTTGAGCTTCTGTTTAAAAAGAACTTTTTGGAAAAGATTATACATCTTGTCGCTGTTTACGACGGTAATCTGCGTTTTTTTATTCACAAAGTCAACATTAACGTAAGGTTTCTGGCTGAAAATGTTATTTTCAATATTCACAAGTTGAAACAGCCCCTCAGTTAATACACTGATGGGCTCTCTCAAAAATATTTCAAATGACTTTCGAATATCGAATTTCTTTTTCATGTCTGGTTTTTACTATTTAGCTTTGTTTTTAAATTTCTCTATTTTTTTGGTAATTTGTTGTTTATCGGCTGCGTTAGGGTTCATTGCCAGATATTGCTGGTAATATTTTATTGCGCCTCTGTAATTCAATTCTTTTTCATAAGACATTGCTTTTAATTTTGCAATTTGAGGACTGTTATGATAGAAGTCGATTGCACGGTTGCAATATTCAATTGCTGTCGCATAATTTTCTTCTTCATATTCTCTTTGAGCAATATCAAAGAATTCATTTGATTTTGTTTCGCAAAGATTAATGTATTCAATACCGTTTTTAGCGATTACATTATCGGGATCTTTTGTTAAAGCTTTTTGCAAAGCAAGTCTTGCAGTTCTGAACTGTTTATTATGAACAAGAATTTCTGCAAGATACAGGTCATCATCAACAGAGTTTGAGAAGTTTACGGCATTTTCGAAAGTGTAAACCGCATCTTTTTCTCTGCCGAGAGCAAGAAAAGCTTCACCCTTTATAACAGTATCCATAAGATTGTTTCCTGCGGCCTGAACAATGTAATTCAAACTGTCCTGTGATAACGGTTCCTGATGAACAAGTCTTGCAAGTTTTAATTTTGCAAGGTGAAGTTCCAAATCTTCGGGACATTTTTCAATTGCTTTATTTATGTAGTCATAAGCAAGGTAAACTTCTTTATTTGTAGTTATACCTTCTTTGCCGCCGCGGTCTTTTGCCATTTCATAGTATGTATTTGCAAGCCCGATTATAGCATCTTCATTATAATTTTCATCCCCGATAAGTTTTGAGTAATAATCAAGTGCCTGATCATATTTTCTTGTATGCAAAGCCATATTTGCAATTCTCAGCTTGCCTTCCTGATAGTTAGGGTTAATAGCAAGAGCGGTTTTCAACTGTTCCATTGCAAACTCTTCATCTGCACGGTTTTCGTATATTGCAGCAAGATTTAAGTAAGCTCTTGAGTTTTCGGGTTTAACCACCTGTGCTTTTTTGAAAGAATTAATTGCTGCTGCCTGATTGCCCTGTTTCAAGTATAACTCACCCTGCAAAGTCAATGCGGGAGCTGAATTCGGATTTACGTGAACGGAGTGATTAACCCATGTTAAAGCTTTTGAGTAATTTCCTCTTCGTGTTTCCACCTGTGCCATGTGATACCATGCCGTAGGGTTATGAGTATTATACTTCATAGCTTTCATAAAATAGCTTTCCGCAGAATCAAGGTTTCCGTTCATCATTTGAACAACGCCGATGTTATCGTACGAAGTTGCAAATGAAGGATTAACTTTAATTGCGGTATTAAATAAATCCATTGCATCGTTTCTGTTGCCGAGTTTTAAAGTTGCAACACCCATTGCATTATAAGCTTCATAATATTTTGTGTTCAATGTAACAGCGGTTACAAATTCTTTAATGGCACTGTTAATCAATCCTCTTGTATTTTTAATGTAATCAACATCCGATGATGTTGTTCTCTGAAGAAACACAAGACCTTGTGCATAATGCAGTGTAGGATTTTTCGGATATTGTTTTAACAGTTTATCCAATTCTTTTTGTGCAGGGTCTAATTTAAACTGTTTTGCAAGAGAAACAGCCCTTAAAGCCAAAAGATTAATATCATTAGGTTTCATATTAAGCAGCTGTCTGATTTTAACATCAGCTTCCGCACAGTGGTTATATTCAATAAGTTTTGATATTTCAGGATAAGCCTGAGTAGCGGAAGGAGCCTGAACAGGTGAAGTTTTAACGGCTTTATTTGCATTAGCCGTATTTTTCTGAACCTGTGCCTGTAATTCTTTTGCATAAACCTGTGTTGACAGTGCAGCCATAACGACAATAGATGATATTAATAATTTTTTTAAATTCATTTTATCTCCTGCAGGTATTTAAATTCTTCTAAAAATATTGTATAATAGTCTGTAGAAAAAAGCAATAATATAAACGAATTAGAAAGATGAGCATAAATAAGGATTCAAAACAGGATTTAGAAGATTTTAAATCTTACATAATTGCGGAAAAGAATTTTTCTTCACATACTGCAAAGGCTTATTGTTCAGACATTTTAAGTTTTCTTGTATGGATGGACGAGCAGTCCTGTGAAGATGTAAATTTTTCAAGGGTTCGTGAATATCTGCATTTCATACAAAAGTTTAACTATAAAAAGACAACAGTGGCACGTAAAATTGCATCTTTAAGAACTTTTTACAAATATCTTTACAGGGAGCGTAAAGTTGATTCAAACCCTGCGATGAACCTTACAAATCCCAAACGTCCGAAATCCTTGCCGAAATTTTTAACCCCTGATGAGGTCGAACAGATTTTAAACAACACAAAAATCGAAACTCCTGCGGGATACAGAAACAGAACTATTCTGGAACTTCTCTGGGCTACGGGGATGAGAATTTCCGAGCTTTCGGGCTTAAACTTCGGAGATTTAAATCTTGAGCATAACGAAATCAGAGTTTTCGGAAAAGGTTCAAAAGAAAGAATTATTCTTGTGACAGACAGGGCAAAAAATTTTCTCGAACGCTACATTGAAAGCGCAAGAGCATTGATACCTAAAGGTTTTCCGGTACCTGATACAAGCGAAAACTCGCCTGTTTTCATAAATAACACAGGTTACAGGCTTCAGACAAGAACTGTAAGAAATGTCATAAATGAAGTTGTTGAAAAAATTAATCTGCCCAAACATGTTACACCCCACGTATTCCGCCACAGCTTTGCAACACATTTGATTGAAAACGGAGCGGATTTAAGAGTTGTTCAGGAACTTTTGGGACACGCCAGCATATCAAATACACAAATTTATACTCACGTATCAACACAACACTTAAAAGATGTTTACAACGAGGCACACCCGAGAGCATAAATTTATTGCCCTTGTTTAAAAATTTTGCTAAACTCAATTTATGGACGAAATTGTTGAAAAATTAAAAGAAATCGGGTTAAACGAATACCAGTCAAAGGTTTACATTGCGCTTTTGAAAAAGTTTCCCGCAACGGGCTACGAAATAAGCAAACTTGCAAACATCCCGCAATCAAGGGCTTATGATACTTTGAAAACTCTTGAAACATTGCATATAGCAATTCCGTCGAACACAAAACCCGTTACCTACACCCCGATAAAACCCAGGGAACTCACTAAACGATATAAAAGAAAAATTGATTCTACAATTAATTTTCTTGAAAAAAAATTACCTGATATAAAAGAAGATAATTATACCGAACCTGTACTTTCGGTTTCAGGAAGAACCAAAATTGTTGACAAAATAACTGAAATTATAAAAAATGCACAAAAAACAATATTTATTGCACTTTTTTCACAAGATTACAAATATCTTGAAACCCATCTTCTTGACGCATATAACAGAGGGCTTGATGTAAAAATAGTTAAATATGACAATTTTATCTGCAATTTCGGAAAATCCTTTCAGCATTCGGGAATTCCAATGCTTGAACACTATTTCAACGGAAAATTTGTATTCCTTGCTGCAGATAACAATGAAGGCTTATTCGGGATTACACAGCCCGCAAAAAACGGAACTCCCGAGGTTATTTGGACAAAAAATACCGAAATAGTTTTCCTTATAAAAGCATTTACAGTCCATGATATGTATATGATTGATATTGAAGATAATTTCCCCGAACAGCTTCGCTACTTCTACGGTGCAGGTTTGAAAAAACTGCGCGACAAAATTTTACATTAATTTACTTTTCAAACGGTTTTTCGGGATGTATAATTTAACATGTTAAAAGAGATTTTGGGAAAAGAAATGTACGGGTATAGTTTTGAATTAATTACAGGTCCGATGAGCTGCGGCAAAACGGAAGAATTGTTAAGACGTGTAAGACGTTCTATTATTGCAAAAAGAAAAGTTAAAGTTATTTCCCCCGATATAGACACACGCGCAAAAGGGGATTACATAGAATCAAGAAACGGTTTATGGCTTGATGCAATCAAAGTTAAGCATGCAGTACAGATTATGAGCGTTGTCAAGCCTGAAGATGAAGTCGTGGCAATTGATGAACTTCAATTTTTTGACAGCAATATTGTTAAAGTTATTCCTAAACTTATGGATGAAGGTAAAAAAGTTATCGGAACAGGTTTAGAACTGGATTTTAAGGCTGAACCTTTCGGCAGCATGCCCGAATTAATGTGTATTGCAACAGAAGTCCATAAGCTCCATGCAGTATGCATGAAATGCGGCTGTGAAAACGCAACACGCACGCAAAGACTTATTGACGGCAAACCTGCGGATAAAAATTCCCCGCTGATTATGATAGGCGGCGACGAAACTTATGAAGCACGATGCATAAAATGTTACGAGCTTCCGGATGTCGAACTCGAAAAGAAAAAACGAGGATTTAAAGTTTTAAATTTTGTAGGAAAATAAAAATAAAAGACCGATATTTAATCGGTCTTTAAATTTGTGTGAGTAAATGTGTATATTTATAAGTTAAACAGTTAATTTATCAGCAAGCTCGCAGACTCCTGCCGCTGTTTCGGCACTCAAAGGCTTAGACATATACTTTGCAAGCTTTTCGCGGTCAACGCCTTTAATATTAGCCATAGCATAAGCCGTAAAATCTTCTTCTATACCCTGGAGGTCATTTAGTGAAGCCATAAAAGACGAACTTGCAAAAGCCTGTTCCAATCTTTTAGCCGTAGCAGCTTCTGATTTATCAACACCTTTTGTTAATTGAATGCCCCAAATTTGAGCTGCTGCCGCATCAAGTGCACTTGCCTGAACTTTTTGAGGAGCTTTAGCACCTGCTGATTTTGTTTCGGCTGCTTTTGTTTCTTTATCTGCTTTCTTCGTATTTAAAGCTTCATAATAAGCTTTTAAGGCTTCTAAATTTTGATTATTGCCGCCATTTCCGTTAACTTTTGTCATTTCCGTTTCTCCTTATAACCGAAAATCGGTTCATTTACTCACAGAATGTATGACGGCATATTATTTAATAATCTTTGATAAAAAATCATTATTTGTAACAAATTTTAACATAAAAAAAGAACCGATTTAAACATCGGTTCTCCATACTTTGTGAGTAAAAAATCAAACTTATATAAATTTTAACCTATTTCAACATCAGCCAGTAAATCATCAGCCATATATTCGGTAAAACTGCCTAATCCGTCCAAATTTGCAAGCGCATTCATAGTGCTGTTATTGATATTGCCGTACATATATGCTTTTACCAAAGGATCCTGTACTGCATTAAATGCTTCTTTTTTATCAGCTCTGCTTACATTTGAAAGATTTAAATTTTGTACTGTTGCAGTTAAATCGTCCAAATCTGCCTTTTGTGCAGTATGTTTGGTTTTACTCAGGCTTACACCGGGATAAAAAGTATTTGCGGTTAATAATTCGTCACCGAGTTCTTTATGCTCCGTAACTTGAGGTTTAGCAACAGGTACATCAGTTTTTACATCCTTTGTTTTTTTAGTATTTACTCCTATGCCATTGTTGCCAAATAATCCGAAATTTTTACCGATACTTGTCATAATTCCATTCTCCGTTTTCTTTACTCACATTCTCTTAATAGATTGCTTAATCCTTTTTAATTGATTTCCATATTTATATAAAGTAATTTGGTATTTAAAAATTGCGCACATGGTATATATTAAATACATAAGTTTTAACAAAACTTAATATTTAAAAATTTAACCGATATCGTGGATTTCTGCAGTATGACTGAAATATGTACTTTTGGCTAATAGTAATAATATTTAATTTTGTTAATATTGTAATAAAGTAAAAAGATTTATATGGAATCAAGAAGAGAATAAGAATATGAAAAAGAAAAAACCAGGTTTTACTGAAAGACAGATGGATGTTTTAAAATTAATGGTACTTGGCAAAAGTAATAAGGATATAAGTGAAAAACTCTGCATCTGTAATTCTACAGTAAAAGCACATCTTACGGGCATTTTTGAAAAATTGGGGGTAAAAAACAGAACAGAAGCCACAAGAATGGCTATCTTAAAAAGGATTATTCCTCCTCAAGACTCAGAACAGCCATAAAAGCTTCTTGCGGAACTTCAACACGACCGACGGACTTCATACGTTTTTTGCCCTTCTTTTGTTTTTCCAAAAGCTTTCGCTTACGTGAAATATCACCGCCGTAACACTTATCCAGCACGTTTTTGCGCATTGCCTTAATATTTGTTCTTGCGATAACACGTCCGCCGACTGCCGCCTGAATAGGAACTTCAAAGAGCTGGCGGGGAATAATATCTTTTAATTTAGCGGTTAACTTCTGACCGATATAAAACGCACTGTCCTCGTGGCATATAACAGAAAGTGCATCTACAACTTCGCCTGCAAGCATAATATCCAGTTTTACAAGTTTTGAACGCTTGTAATCTTTAAATTCGTAATCCATGCTTGCGTAACCCTTGGTACGTGATTTTAGCTGGTCATAAAAATCCGTAATAACTTCACTCAAAGGAATTTCATATTCAAGGCTTGCACGGACTTTGTCAATATAAGACATATTTTTGAAAATACCGCGTTTTGTCTGCGCCAGATCCATTAATGTTCCTACATAATCATTCGGAGCGATAATCTGGACTTTTACGTAAGGTTCTTCAATATAATCTCTGAGCTGTGCGGGCGGAAGATTTGCAGGGTTGTCAATCTCGACCATTTCTCCGTTGGTTTTATAGACATGATAAACAACGGAAGGTGCGGTAGTTACGATTGAAAGCCCGTATTCACGCTCCAATCGTTCCTGCGCAATTTCCATATGAAGCATTCCCAAAAATCCGCATCTGAAACCGAAACCTAAAGCAGTAGATGTTTCAGGTTCAAACGTAATACTGCTGTCATTGAGTTTAAGTTTTTCCAGAGCCTCTTTTAAATCAGCATAATCATCATTATCAACAGGGTACATACCTGAAAACACCATAGGTAAAGCTTCTTTATACCCCGGCAAAGGTTCTTTTGCAGGATTTTCAACATTCGTTACAGTGTCACCTACAAATCTTGTTAACTCCTTAATAGAACCGGCAAAATACCCTACATCACCGCAAACAAGCTCATCAACCTGAACTCTTGCGGGAGTTTGATATCCTAATTCCACAACATCATATTCTTTACCTGATGCCATAAATTTAACTTTATCACCGAGTTTAATTTTTCCGTCCATTATTTTGAAGAAACACAATGTGCCTAAATACTGGTCATAAGCACTATCAAATACCATTGCCCTTAACGGTTTATCAGAGTTATCAACGGGAGGCGGAATTAAGCCGACGACGGCTTCCAAAACTTCTTCAATTCCAATGCCTGCTTTTGCACTTACGGGAATTGCAAGAGAGGCGTCAATCCCCAAAACTTCTTCAATTTCTTCCTTAACCCGTTCCACATCTGCAGAAGGCAAATCAATCTTATTAATTACGGGGATAATTTCAAGATTTTGTTCAATTGCCAGATACACATTTGCAAGCGTTTGTGCTTCGACACCCTGAGTTGCATCAACAATAAGCAAAGCACCTTCGCAGGCTGCAAGAGAACGTGAAACTTCATAAGAAAAATCAACGTGCCCGGGGGTATCAATAAGATTAAGAATATAATCTTTTCCGTCTTTGGCTTTGTAATTCATTCTTGCAGAATTAAGCTTAATGGTAATACCGCGTTCCCTTTCGATATCCATTGAATCCATAATTTGGTTTTGCATATCACGCTGGGCAACAGTGCCTGTTTTTTCAAGCAGGCGGTCAGCAAGGGTTGATTTTCCATGGTCAATGTGGGCAATTATACAAAAATTTCTTACATTATCTTTATACTTCATAATTATTATTATATGAGAAAAAAGGATAACATCAAGTTTATGCTTTTACGGGCAAATTAAATGTAACAGTTGTTTTATCATTCAAGGCACTTTTAAAGTGTATGCCGCCTCCGTGAGCGGAAACTATTTCCTTTGCAATATACAATCCCAAACCGGTACTTATACTTTTATATTTTTCACAGTAAGAAGTAAATTTATCAAAAACATCATCAGGATTTTCAAGATCTATGCCCGTACCGTAATTCTTAATCGATACTATAATATTATTTTTGTCATCTTTAACCGTAATTAAAATTTCTCTGTGTTTATAGCTGTATTTTAAAGCATTTGTCAAAAGGTTATGCAAAACACGCTTTATCTCGTCATAGTCAAACAGAAATTCTTCAATACCGCTGTCGTAAAATGCCTTTATTATTATATCTCTTTCCGAAGCTATATATTGAAGCTCGTCGCAGCATTCGGTTATAAGTTTTTTAAATGAATTCGGCTGTTTGGTAATAACTACGGTCCCGTTGTCACATTTAAATTTCTGTAAAACATTTGCTATGAGAGTTTGAAGATATTTTGCGGAACTGACCATATCATTAAGAATTTCAATCTGCCATTCCTTAAAATTACCGTCATTATTATTTAACAAAAATTTCAAAGTGGAAAGCTCTGCCTGAACAGGTCCTTTCATATCGTGTGTTACCATTGCCCAGTATGAATCCTGTTGTTTTGTATGATTTTCTCTTTCAGAAGTTGTTTTTAAAAGATTACATATTTGTGATTTAACAACTTTAATATTAAACGGTTTTTCAATATATGCATAAGAGCCTAAATCAAAACTTTTAACTTTATTTTCCGCATCCGACAGCGCCGAAATAAATACAATCGGAGTTTCCGAATTTAATTTTGTACTCTGAATTTTTTCCGCAAGCTCAAAACCTGACAATTCAGGCATCATAATGTCAAGCAGAAACAAATCAAATTTTTCACTGTCAACAATTTTCGCAGCATCTTTAGGTTTTTGGCAGGACGTCAAATTAAGATTTAATGTTTTTAAAGTTTCCTCTAAAAGCTCTATGTTAAAGGGATTGTCATCAACAATCATAACTTTTTGTCCTTTTAAGCAGGCAAACTTTTTTTCGTCTTTTTCGGAATTTCGCGCAAAATTTTTTTGGCTGTTATCTTTTAACAGGTCTTTTAAAACTTCTTTTTTAATCGGATATTCAATAACGTTTTTAACACCGCAGGAATTTGCCGTTAAAATATTATGTCTGGACATATTACGGGTTGCAAGCCACACTTCAAGTTTGGGGAAGGTTTTGCAAATTTTTTTTATCTTATCAATATCTTTAAAATCTGTTTTAATTATACAAAGTCTTTTATTTATAAGACCCTTATTATTTTTAAGCTCTTTAACGTTGTTTACAAAAATAATATCTTGATTTTCTGCCGAGGATAACAGATTTTTCATAACAAAATTAATGATAGTCAGGGAATTTTCATAATCAATTACCCTAATAGGTATATTTTTGATTTATGTTTATGTTAATGATAAACTGAAATTATGGCAAGCACTATCGAAGAATTAGTATCACAAATTAAAGACCGTCTTGATATTGTTGAAGTCGTTTCCGAACAGGTTATACTAAAGAAAAACGGCGGTCATTACTGGGGATTATGCCCGTTTCATAAAGAAAAAACCCCTTCTTTTTCGGTAAATCCTAATTTAGGAATTTACAAATGCTTCGGCTGCGGAGAAGGCGGAGATGCTCTTACCTTCATGATGAAAACACAAAACAAAGAATTTATTGAAGTAATAAGAGAACTTGCACAAAAATACGGGCTTGAAATGCCGAAAAGCTTCAATAAGTCCGAACCCAAAGGACTTAAAGAAGAAATGATTAAGGCATGTGCAAAAGCGGCGGAATTTTATAATTTAAGACTTTTGAAAGATAAAGAACCCGAAACAACCGAAGTTATAGAATACTTAACAGGCAGGGGAATAACCAGAGATATTATACAAAAATTCACTATAGGCGTTGCACCGAAAGCTTTTGCGATGTTTTACAAAAAATTCAGAAACGAATTTTCCGAAGAAGTTATGGAAAAAGCAGGGCTGATAATTAAAACAAGAGAAGGCGAATACATCGACAGATTTCGCAACCGTATTATTATACCAATTCAAAACGAATTTGGAGAATACGTCGCATTCGGAGCAAGAGCAATTGAAAAAGACCAGCAGCCCAAGTATTTAAATTCCTCGGATTCATTAATATATAATAAAAGCAAACTGTTATACGGGCTTTATACGGCAAAAGATTCAATAAAAAATGATGACAGTGTTGTGTTAATGGAAGGATATTTTGACGTAATCTCGGCTCAGGCGCACGGAATTGAAAATGCAGTCGCTTCATGCGGAACATCATTAACTGCCGACCATATTAAACTGCTTTCCAGATATACACCCTCAAGAAGAATTTATCTTTCTTTTGATACAGACGCGGCAGGACAAAAAGCTACAAACAGAAATGCAGAACTTATTAAAGAAGCTTTCACGGGGCTTGGCAATATAAAACAGTTTGACGAAAGTTATATTTCAACCTCAAATGATAAATATTCTTGCGAAATAAGGGTTATAGCACCCCCCGAAGGCAAAGACCCCGATGAGTTTATCCGATCTGTGGGCGCAGAAAGCTACAGAGAATATATGGAGCATGCTCCGTTATTACTGGATTTTCAGCTTAACAGCATAATGAAAGATAAACCGCAAACACCTATCGAAAAAACAAAAACCGTAAAAGAAATTATCCCGCTTTTGCAGGAAATTAACAACGAAATCGTTCAGTCAGAATATGTAAGGATGATTGCAAATACACTTAATATTGATGAAAACGCTCTTATGCGCGAAATAAAAAAATCACACCGGATTTCATCCTCACCTGAAAAAAGCGTTGAAAAAATTGTTAAGAAAAATATATCAATTTCGGAAAAAGCGCAAAAAAATTTATTGAGCGTTTTTCTTGTAACCGACAATCATTTCTCGTTTGAACAAATCAGGCAAATGATAGGCGATGCCCCGTTTACGGACGAAACGTTAATAAATGTAAAATCTACAATTGACAAATTAACATGTACCGTAAATAATGTGAAAGAATTAATTGAAAAGCTCTACACAGCCTTCGTTAATGAACCGGAAACACAAAAAATCATAACGGATTTGATAAGTATTTCCGAAACTTTCCAAAACCTTGACGACAACGATTTTGCGACAGTTATAATTGAAAATATTAACAAAATCAAAGAATGTCAGGCTAAAAAAGAACAAGAACAAATACGGAATTTATATAAAAGCGCAAATGATAATGAAACAGAAGCCCTGAAAATTCAAATGCAGCTAAGAGATAAGATAAATAACAGATTAAAATTGGAGAAAATGAATGAGTAAAAAAAGACAAAGCAGCTCCTCTATCGTAAGCATTATGGATGAAGATAATCTTGACTTGCATGAAATAGATGAAGACGGCGCCCTTTCAGGCGATGCCGACGGTGTTAACTACATGAACATGGACATAAGCACCGACAACATCGAAGATATCGTCACCGAAAAAATGGAAAGTAAAGTCAATTTAGACGATATATATATGATGAACAGCCATGAGGAAGGCTCGGAAGCTGATTTTGAAGTACCCAAAGGAATTGCCGTTGATGACCCCGTAAGATTATATTTAAGAGAAATCGGAAGAATTAAACTTTTATCTGCAAATGAAGAAATCGAACTTGCAAGAAAAATTCTTGAAGGCGGAACCCCGGGTGCTATTGCTAAAAGAAAACTCGTTCAAGCCAACCTAAGATTAGTTGTAAGTATTGCAAAAAAATATGTCGGACGAGGCATGCTTTTCTTAGACCTTATTCAGGAAGGTAACTTAGGTCTTATCCGCGCCGCAGAAAAATTTGACCATGAAAGAGGTTTTAAATTCTCAACTTACGCAACATGGTGGATAAGACAGGCAATTACAAGAGCAATCGCAGATCAGGCAAGAACTATTCGTATCCCTGTTCACATGGTTGAAACAATTAACAAATTGAAAAAAGTTACAAGACGCCTTGCACAGGAACTTTCAAGAAAACCGACCGAAGACGAACTTGCTATTGAAATGAATGTTTCAATTCCGAAACTTCGTGAAATAATCAAAATTGCACAAGAACCTTTATCACTGGAAACTCCTATAGGTAAAGAAGAAGATTCACGCTTAGGAGATTTTATTGAAGATAAAGAAGCTGACGCTCCTATTAAAACAGTTGCTTCAGAACTTTTGAGAGAAGATCTGGCAGAAGTACTCTGTACACTTTCACCGAGAGAACGTGATGTATTAAGACTTCGTTTCGGCATGGATGACGGCCGCCAGAGAACTCTTGAAGAAGTCGGACAATTGTTCGGCGTAACCCGTGAACGTATCAGACAAATTGAAGCAAAAGCTCTGAGAAAATTACGCCACCCGAACAGAAGCAAACGCTTAAGAGAATACGTGGAATCTTAAACATAAAAACTCCCAAAAGGGAGTTTTTTTATATTATATGTATATTATATATTTGCCCGAATATAATTAATTATATTTCCCGTATTTATTAAGATACCCGTTCGGGTATATTATAATCCTATATGTTATAATAAATATTATGAAAT
>ERZ780144.2182-NODE-2182-length-17952-cov-5.023747_pt1 | contig 17952 bp, 10 predicted proteins | sample MGYA00511380_ERZ780144 | MGnify/ENA primary metagenome ERZ780144 (study PRJEB29588, sample SAMEA1965858) | human gut metagenome | biome: human gut; feature: human-associated habitat; material: faeces | place: Denmark | collected 2008/2010 ... | reverse complement strand
ACCGGCAACGGCGGCTACCAGACCGCCGCCGTCTGGTACAACAAGGACTACGGCAATGAGCTGACCTTCGGCGCAGACTACGGCGCTTACACCGACTGCGACGCCACCGGCCTGGCAAAACCCGGCGACAAGGTCGTGGATGTGCTGACCTGGGCGTTCTACCGCTCCTTCCAGGAGGCTATCAACGAGGGAAATTCCTCGCTGCTGCGCTATTCCACGGCGGACAACTCGACCCGCTGCGCTGCGGAGATTCGCAACTACACCGGCAACACCTACGACCTGGGCAACTTCCAGGCTGTCAGTGACCCGGCCTCCATAAAATACACCGATGGCCAGGTCATCTACAACGGCCACTTTGTTGCCAACTACACGGACAGCGGCAGCAGCTACACAGCGGACCATCACCGCACGCTGCGCCTTGTGTGGGAGGACGGCATCTGGAAAGTGGACGCCTTTTCGCTGCTGCCCGACGGCGCGTACAGCGCCACCACCTACGCGACCCTGCCGTAACCACCCCATAGAAGGTACGCATGAAAAATACGAAGTTGAAACTTGCGGCGGCGTCGCTGGCCCTGCTGCTGGCGGGCTGCGGCGCATCGGCCACGGTGGAACCGCAGCCGACGCCCGCCGCAGCCTTGGCCCCCACGGCAGCCCCGGCAGTGACCGAAGCCCCCGCCGCCACGCCGGAGCCGATCCCGCCCGAGAGCTATGACCAGCGGGACGAGACGTTCCGCGCCCGGCACGACGGCACGGAAGTGACGGTACACGCTACCGTGACCACGCCTGCCGAGGGCGCAGGCTGGCCGCTGGTGGTGCTCTGCCACGGCTTTACCGGCAGCCGGGGCGGCGACGGCCATTTTGGCCCGCTGGCCGCACGGCTGGCCCATGCAGGCATTGCCAGCATCGCCATGGACTTTCCCGGCTGCGGCGAGAGCGAGGAACCGTTCACGGCCTACACCCTTACGAACATCCGCGCTGACATGACCGCCGCCATTGCCTATATGGGGGTGACCTACGGTGCGGACACGACCCGGCTGGGGCTGGTGGGCCACAGCATGGGCGGCCGCGCCGTCAGCTTGTACCTGGACGGCCGGGACTACCCTGTGACCGCCGCTGCCCTGTGGAGCCCGGCGGACAATACCGGGCTGGATGGGCTGGAATTTCTGGCCCATGATGCCGACGAGCGGGCGGCCCTGCGCCAGACCGCCGACGAAAACGGCAGCGTCGAGCTGCCCCAGTGGGGCGTGGCCGCCGGTGCGGCCCTGTTTGACGAGATGGCCGCCAGCGACCCCTGCGGCGTGCTGGCCGAGTATCCGGGGGCGCTGCTGGCGGCTTTCACCGGCGGCGACGCCGAGCTGTTGAGCGAGGATACCGTGGCCCTGGTGCAAAACACCCTGGCAACGCGGGACCTGCCGTTTGTCGATATGACAAACGATTTCCCCGATGCCAACCACAACTACCAGGCCGCCGAGGGCAGCGCCGCCAGTGATGCGGAAATTGCCGCCCGCATTGAAAACGCCACGGCAGAGTTTTTGGTTTCGGCCCTGCGCTGACCGTTACAGCGACGCGCCCTGGCTGAGCTGCGCCTGGCAGAAGGCGAAGAACCGCTGCGCCGCTGCGGGCTGCAAGGCCCCGCGCTTGCGGCAGAGATAGGCCGTGCGCCCCGGGTCGGGGTCGGTCAGCGGAATGATCTTTAAATCCATGCAGCGCAGAACGGGGTGGTCGGGCACGATGGCAATGCCAAAGCCCGCCGCCGCCATACCGGCTACGACGGTATCTTCCTCCGTCTCGTAGGCAATTTTCGGCGTTGCACCGATTTTTTGGAACAGGGCATCGATGGGGCGGCGCAGGCCGCCGCGCTTGGAAAAATACACAAACGGATAGGGCAGCGTCTCCCGCAGGGTGACGCTGCTTTTTTGTGCCAGCGGGTGGTTTGGCGGCGTCACGACGACGAAAGGCGACCGGGCAAAGGCAACGTTTTCAAACACCGTGTCGTCGCCGGGGTGGCTGACGAAAGCCATGTCGAGCCGTTCCTCGGCCACGGCTTGCAGCAGATCGGCGGTGAAGCTGCTCTCGGTGTGCAGCTCAAAGCGGGTATGTTCGTTGCCGGATGTGGCAAGAAATTTTTGCATTAAGTCCGGCACAGTCTGGGCCGCCAGCTTGCGGATGCCGCCCAGCAGCACCAGCCCGCCGCCGCGGCCCATCTCCTGTAAATCCCGCGTCCCGGCGTCATGGCGGGGGCGGGCGCAGGCACGATCTACCCGGCCTGCCTGCCTACGGCCCTCAAGCGGTTCCCCGACAAGGCCGGTTCTATCTCCAGCCTTGTGCAGGCGGGCGCATCCTGCGGCCCCTTCATCATGTCGCCCATTGCCCAGTGGCTCATTGACACCTACGGTGCGCAGATGGCCTGCCGCATCCTGGGCAGGCCGATGCGCACAGCGGCCCCTGCAAGGGAAATGGAAAATCCGCCGACGACATATTTACACTGCCCTGAAATTGTGCTATACTATTTTCGACCGACCGGTCGGTCGAAATGAAAGGGAACGCAGCTATGCCGAAATACAGTGTAAAAAAACCATTTACGATACTGGTGGCGGTCATACTGGTGCTGGTGCTGGGCTTTGTCAGCCTGACCGGCATCCAGACCGACCTGCTCCCCGCGATGAACCTGCCCTACCTGCTGGCCATGACCACCTACCCCGGTGCTAGCCCTGAGCAGGTCGAGGCCGACGTGACCCAGCCGCTGGAAAACGCACTCTCGGTGCTCAACGGCGTCAAGAATGTCACGAGCCAAAGCAACGAGAATTACAGCCTGATCTTCCTGGAATACCAGGATGATACCGACATGGACAGCGCCATGGTCAAGGCCAGCACGGCCGTGAACCAGTTGGGCGACGCCCTTCCGGATATGGCGTCCACTCCGACGCTTATGGAAATCAGCCCTGACATGATGGCGACCCAGTATGTGGCGGTCGATTATGACGACATGGATATCTACGAGTTGTCCGACTATGTCAGCGAGAACGTGCTGCCCCAGCTGGAACGCGTGGACGGCGTGGCGAGTGTTTCAACCACAGGACTTGTGGAAAAGTCTGTGCAAATCACGCTGGACCAGGATAAAATCGACGCAGTGAATGACAAACTGCTGGTCAAGGTCAGTGACCGCCTGGCCGACGCGAAAAAAGAACTGGACGATAACAAGAAGAAAATCAACGACGGTTTGAAAGAACTCGACGACGCCCAGGCCCAGCTGGACGCGGGCAAATCCGAGCTGAACACCCAGAAAGCCGACGTGACGACCCAGCTGCGGGACGCCATCACCGAACTGGACAAACAAATCCCTGAGCTGGAAAAGAAAATCGCCGATTTGAAAACCGATATCGACGACGCGAACCGCAAGCTCGAGGACGCCAAGAACGCCGACACCACCCTGCCGGAGGTCACGCTGCCCATCGACGACGCGCTGTTTGCCAGCTGCAAGCAGATTTTGGCTGCGTGGGACCCCCAATATAACGCCAATGATCTGCCCGCCAACCTGGCCGAGGCCAAGGGCAGCACGGCCAAGATGGGCGCAATGGTCAACGCCATCGAGCGCGCCACACAGAACATCAACAGCACCGCTGCCGCGGAAAACCTGCTGGAATCCGGCATGGACGTGGCCCAGAGCGCGGCCTACCTTGACGCCCAGTACACGGCGCTGACCGGGCGCATCCAGGCGTTGGATGCGGAAATCGCCGGGCTGGAGGATGACAAGGCCGCCGCCGAGGGCGATGAGGCCCAGCAGCAGGCGATCCAGGCGCAAATCGACGCCAAGCGCGCCGAGCAGGCGGGCTACCAGAAAATTCTGGACGACAACGCCCCCCGCCGCGCCCGCCTGACCGAGCTGAACGGCTGCCTGACGACCCTGTCCACGACCAGCACGGCGCTGAATAACGCGACGGTATTGCTGCAGGCCCGCCAGCAGGCGGAGGCCGGGCTGAACGAGGGCATGAAGCCGCTGCAGCAGACCTTGAACGAGACCGTGCAGGCGCTGAATGACCAGCTGACCAAAGCCCAGGAAATACTGACCCAGCTCAACGACCAGCGCGCCAAGATGGAATCCGCGCTGGCAAGCCTGGGTGACCCCGCCGTGGACCCCGCCATGGCCGATGTGGCCGTGCAGCTGCTTTTGAGCGGCAGCGAGGCCCAGCTGCAGCTGGGCGAGTTCCAGATATCCAGCGGCCGTACCCAGCTGGAAGCTGGTAAGACCCAGCTGGAAGCCGCGCAGGAGGAGTACGACTCCGCCCGCGAGGAAGCGCTGAAAAACGCGAACCTGGATCAGCTGCTGAACATGGCGACACTGACCCAGCTGATTGCGGCCCAGAACTTCTCGATGCCCGCCGGTTACATCGACGGCGGCGCAGGGGACGACAACCGCTACATTATCAAAGTGGGCGATGCCTTTGCCGACACCGACGAGCTGAAAAACATGGTGCTGTGCAATATTGACGGCATCGGGGATGTGCGCCTGGCCGACGTGGCCGAGGTCGAAATGACCGACAACGCCGACGACGCCTACGCCAAGGTGGACAAAAACCGTGCGGTATTGCTGTCCATCTACAAGAGCTCGACGGCCTCCACCTCCACCGTCTCCAACGCGGCCAACGCCGCCATGGAAGAAATGATGGCCGAGACCGAGGGTCTGCACCTGACGCCCATCATGGACCAGGGCGACTACATCAAGCTTATCGTCAACAGCGTGCTCTCGAACCTTATCGAGGGCGCGATCCTCGCGATCATCGTGCTGGCGCTGTTCCTGAAAGACCTGCGCCCCACCATTGTTGTCGCCATCAGTATGCCGCTGAGCGTGCTGTTTGCCATCGTATGGATGTACTTTACCGGCATCACGTTTAATATTCTGTCCCTGTCCGGCCTGGCGCTGGGCGTCGGTATGCTTGTCGATAACTCGGTCGTTGTCATCGAGAACATCTACCGCCTGCGCGGGCGCGGCGTGCCTGCCCCCCGCGCGTCGGTGCAGGGCGCACGGCAGGTGGCCGGGTCCATCGTGTCCAGTACGCTGACGACCATCTGCGTATTCCTGCCGCTGGTGTTCACCACCGGCATGGTGCGCGAATTGCTCAGCGATATGGCGTGGACGATTACCTTCAGTTTGCTGGCGTCCCTTATCGTGGCGCTGACCGTCGTGCCCTGCGCGGGTTCCACGGTGCTGAAAAAGCAGAAGGATATCAAGCACCCCTGGTTCGACAAGGCGCTGAACGGCTATGAAAAGCTGCTGCGCTTCTGCCTGCGCCGCAAGGCTGTGCCGCTGACGCTGGCAATCGTGCTGCTGGGTGTCTCCATCTGGCGCGTGGCGACGATGGGCGTTGTCATGATCCCGGATATGAGCAGCAACCAGCTGACCGTCACGGTCAACGTGCCCGACGACACCGCCAAGGAGGATGCCTTCACAACGGCGGACAGCGTCATGGACGCCATCATGACGGTGGACGGCGTGGACACCGTGGGCGCAATGTCCGGCAGCCCCAACAGCATGGTCATGATGGCGGGCAGCAGCGCCGCTACCGACAACACGACGTTTACTTACTATGTCCTGCTGGGTGACAAGGCCCCGAAGGCCAAGGTCGTGGAGCAGGAAATCTACGACAAGACGGCCGATCTGAACTGTGAGATCGACGTGAATTCCAACGGCATGATGGATATGAGCGCCCTGTCCGGCTCCGGCATCGAGGTCGATCTCTACGGCAACGACCTGGATGATCTGAGCGCCGCGGGCAAACAGGTCATCGAGGCCATGAACGGCATCGACGGCATCGTCAACCCTACCGACGGCCAGGACGCCAGCGATGCCGAGGTGAACCTCACCATTGACAAGGACAAGGCTATGCGCATGGGCCTGACTGTGGCGCAGGTCTACCAGCAGATCGCCGCCAAGCTGACCACCGACACCACCGCCACGACCTTGAAAGCGGGCGGCACCAGCTACACCGTGACCATTGTGGACAAGACCGACACGCCGACGCTGGACGATATCTTCAACATGGAGTTTGAGACGACCACCACCGACGAGGATGGCAACACCGTAAAGGAGACCCACACCCTGGGCGAGTTCGCCACCCGTACCACCACGGCGGGCTACACTGAGATCAGCCGCGAGAACGGCTCCCGTCAGCTGTCCATCACCAGCGAGACGGCGGAAGGGTACAACACAACGCTGATTTCCCGCGAGCTGGAACCCAAGTTGGCCGAATTGCAGCTGCCCGACGGTGTGACCGCCGAGCTGGCGGGCGAGACGACCCAGGTCACCGAGATGCTGGGCCAGATGGCGAAGATGCTGGCGCTGGCGCTGCTATTCGTCTACTTTGTCATGGTCGCGCAGTTCCAAAGCCTGCTGTCGCCGTTCATCGTTCTGTTCACGATCCCGCTGGCCTTCACCGGCGGTATGCTGGGCCTGATGGCCACCGGCGAGCAGCTGTCGCTCATTTCGCTGATGGGCTTTCTGGTATTGATGGGCGTCGTCGTCAACAACGGTATTGTGTTCGTTGACTACGCCAACCAGCTGCGCATCGGCGGGTTGGAGCGCAGCGATGCCCTTGTCGCTACCGGCCGGACCCGTATGCGCCCGATCCTGATGACGACGCTGACCACCGTGCTTGCCATGGTCACGATGCTGTTCGGCACCGATATGGCCAGCGAGATGAGCACCGGCATGGCTATCGTCATTATTGGCGGTCTGAGCTACGCCACGCTGATGACGCTGTTCATCGTGCCTGTGCTGTATGATCTGTTCTACCGCAAGCCGCCGGTGAATATCGACGTCGGTGATGACGGCATGGATGACCTGCCCGACGATGCCGCTGAGTTTGCGGCCGAATTCGCCGCCCGCCGTGCCGCCGAGAATGCGGCCGAAGCGCCCGCCGAGGAAAAGCGCCGCCCGGATCTGAGCCGCGCGGCCCACGCCCCGGCGGAAAACGAGACGCCCAATGAGGAAAAGGAGGCGGACCACGATGCAGAATGACCAGCAAGCCGCCCGCAAGGCCGCCGTGTATGAGGCTGCGCTGCAGCTTATCGGCCAGGGCGTCAGCCCTGCCGCGCTGAAAATACAGCAGCTTGCCGATGCCGCCGGTATCGGCAAGGGCACGGTGTACGAGTATTTTGCCTCCAAAGAGGAAATCTTGCAGGGCTTGGCCGAGTACTGCTTTGCCCGGGAAAACGAGCGTGTCCGTGCCATGTTCGCCGACTGTACGACGCTGGCCGGGCTGGAAGAACGCATTACCGGCTATTTACAGGACATTGCCGCCAGCCGGATGGGCAGCTACAAGATGATTGCCGAGACGCTGGGAATGCCCCGCAGGACGGGTGCTATGCCCGCCTGCATGGCCGAGCTGAAAGAAATCGTAAGTGAACTGCTGGCGCGGCTGCAGGCGGCGGGGGAAATCGCCCCGGAGCTTGGCATGGAGTATTGCTATATGTCGCTGCTTTCCGCCGTTGTAGGCGGCCTGATGGGCCTGTGCTATGCCGCTGACCATGACCGCACCGTGGAAGACCTGATGGATAACCTGCGGCTGATGATACGAAGGACCTTAGGAAAATAAAAACTGCAGGCTTCCCCCTCGGGGGGAAGCCTTGCCTAAAAACGCCTGTGTACCGCATAGCAAAGCGCGGTGCACAGGCGTTTTGGATTATTTGCGATATTTCGCCAGCGTTTTTATGACCAGCTCGGTTTCCAGGGGCTTGGTCAGGTGCTCGTTCATACCGGCCTCGCAGGCACGGCGGCGGTCCTCGGCAAAGGCGTTGGCAGTCGTAGCTAAAATCGGGATGCGCCCGGCGTCGGGGCGATCCAGCCTGCGAATGGTTCGCGTCGCTGTGTAGCCGTCCATCACCGGCATCATCACATCCATTAAAATCGCGTCAAACTCGCCGGGCCGGGATGCGGCAAAAATGTCCACGGCCTCCTGCCCATTGCGGGCAGCGGTGACGGTGGCCCCGGCGTTTTCCAATAGGAACTGGGCAATTTCCAGGTTCAGGTCGTTGTCCTCGGCCAGCAGGATGTTCACACCCTGCAAGGTGGCGTCGTCGGCGGGCTTTTCCGTCTCGGGCTGGGGCGCGGCGTTGGGGTCGATTTCCAGCGGCAGCGTGATGTAGTAGGTCGTACCGACGCCCTGCCGGCTCTCAAACGTGATGGTGCCGCCCATCTTGTCCGCCAGGCTCTTGGCGATGGGCATACCCAGCCCGGTGCCGCCGTAGGTCGAGCGGGCGTCCAGAACCTCCTGGGTGAACGGCTCAAAGATGTGCTTCTGGAATTCCTCGCTCATGCCGATGCCGGTGTCGGCGCAGGTGAACTTGACCCAGGCGGTCTTGCCGTCGCAGCGTTCCTCCCGCAGGGTCATAGTGATGGTGCCGTTGTCCTTGTTGTACTTGACGGCGTTGCTCATAATGTTCATCATCAGCCGCTTTACGTGGATCGGGCTGCCGATGAGATCGGGGTGGGGCAGGTCGATGTCGTCGCAGAGTATGCGGATGCCGCGCCCGGCGGCCTGCTTTTCCAGCACATCCTGCAACCCGGTCAGCAGCTTGACCATGTTGAAAGGCCGGTGTTCGAGCACGACCTCACCGGATTCCAGCTTGCCCATGTCCAAAACTTCATTGACGAGCTCCAGCAAAAAGCCCGAGGCGTCCCAGATTTTGCGGCGGCACTCGGCCTGTTTGGTCATATCGTCGGCGTAGTGGTCGCCAATCTCCACCATGCCCCGGATGCCGTTGATGGGCGTGCGGATGTCATGGCTCATCCGCTGCAAAAACTCGGTCTTGGCAACGTTGGCGGCCTCAGCCTTGCGGGCAGCCTTTTCCAGCGATTTCTGGTAGGCTTTCTCCTGCAGGAGCTTTTCCTCCTGATAGGAGTGCATCGTGCGGCGGCGCACCAGTTCAATCAAAAGAATAATGAGGGTGTAGGAAATCACTACAAAGATGATGTTCTTGGGCGTTGTGGTAAAGACGGCGGCCTCCGGCAAAAAGGCGTAGACGTAGTAGTCGAGGCCCTTCTCGGTGTAGCCGAAGTAGCCGCTGGTGCCCATGCCGGTGTCACGTACATAGACCATCCTGTCATAGACGCCGCGCTGCTTGATGAGCTGCAGCGGTGCGACCTCGTCGGTGGAAAGCCCCAACAGGCTTTCATCGTTGGCGGCAATGATTTTATTGCCGCTGGCCACGGCCAGCGTGCCGTCCGTAGCGATATGGAAGCCGGAAACCAAATGCTGGTACGACAATTTGTAAGTGTGGACATACTCGGCGGGGGTGTGGTAGAACGCAACAATGATGCAGTCGGCCCCCTCGCGGGCTGAGGCGGCAATATCCAAAAAGGAGTCATCCCCGCAGACGAGGCGCACAGCGTAGGTCTTTTTCGGGTGGTCGGCCACATCCAAAAGGGAATCGGTCGTCAGCACCTTGTTCAACAGGGGCAGCAGGGCCTCCTCCTTGCAGTAGCTTTTGGTGATCTGTCCATCCCGGGAGAGAAGCAGCAGCCCGGTCAGGTAGTGGTTCTCGACGAAGTGCGGTAAGACGTCCTCTGCAGCGGGGTAAAGGTCGTCGGGCTTTTCGGTGAGGTACCAGATATCCCGGGCGCACTGCTGGGCGCTTTCGGTCACGCGCAGCAGGCTCTTGGCCTCGGATGCCAGATTCAGGCTGCTGTAATCGGCACACTGTTCCTTGATGTAATCCACGCGGGTGGACAGCGCATCCTCGGCTGTGGCGATGTCGGTGTTGGCCGAGTAAAAAGAGATGGAGACGAGCAGCAGCACCCCGATCAGCACGGACAGCAGCCAAAACCCATTGAGACGGGGCAGACGTTTAGCGGCCATAGTCCACCTCCAGATATTTGTCCGGGTCGGGCAGGTACTTAGCCAGGATGGCCCGGGTCGTGCCGTCGGCGCGCATATCGGCCAGAGCAGCGTTCAGCGCGGTATCCAGCCCGCGGTCATCGTTCAGGGCAAAGGCCACGCCCAGCCCCACCACCTGCAAAGGCTCGTCCAGGATGCGGTACTCGATGCCGAAATCCGACATGAACTGCAAAATCGAGGTCTCATGGGCGGCCACAGCGTCGGCGTAGCCCTTGCTCAGATAGGCGTAGATCAGCTCGCGTTTCTGCATCGAGAGCAGGGCGCGGACCTCGGGGATGCGGGGATCGCCGCCATCCAGAAACAGCGCTTCCGGCTTGGTGGTGGCCTGCACGGCGACGGTCTTGCCCGCCAGGTCGGCCAGGGTCTCAATATCACTGCCCGGCATGACGGCCACGACCTGGCGGCTGACCATGTACGGCCCGGCCCAGCGGTACTCATCCTCGCGCCCGTCGATGGAAAAGCTGCCCCACAGGCAGTCGACGGTGCCATTCTCTACCAACTCTTTTTTGTCGACCCAGTCGATGGTGACGAACTGCGCCTTGTAGCCCATGCGGCGGAATGCCTCGGTGGCAAGCTCCACATCGATGCCGATGGGTTGGCCGTCGGCGCTCAGGTAGTTGAAGGGCGGGTAGCTGTCACTGCCGATGACGATGGTGGGCAGGTCAGCATCCGGGTCGGCTGTGGCGGCCCGCGCGGCGCAGCCCGCCAGCAGGCAGACGGCCAGGCAGAGCACGGCCAGCAAAAACAGCAGTCTGGGACGGTGGTGCTTCATACGCAAATATCCTCTATATTGTTGGAATATTACAGAGAGTAACACTTTGGGAAAATAATATTTATTGTAGCATCGGACGCCGATACAGTCAAGAAAGGCAGCTGCATGATTTGGCAAAAAATAGAAGAAACTTTACGGCGGCCAGGGGACTGGCCGCCCTGCAGCCTTTGCAAACCACATCATACCAGGATATGCGTCGCCTGTGCCGATCAGCCGCGTTTGTTTCGGCAAAACAGTTGCCCCGGTGCGGGTGTGATGTTATAATAGCAATAACAATGTAAAATTTTGCCATCACAGCGGAAAGGAGCGGAAGATGAACAACGTCACACGCAGCATTTTCCGCGCCATCCATGAGGGCAAGTGGCTCAGCATCGAGTACAAAAACCAGCAGACCCAGCAGACAAAATACTGGGTCGCCGTCAAGGGGCTGAACCCCCGCACCCGCACGTTGACGGTGGACGGCCTGCACCTGAAACTGCTGACCGTCCAGGACCTGACCATCCACATTGACCGTATCCAGGCAGCCGAAGTTGTGGACGGCTCCTGGTGCCCGGTGAATGAGACCCTCGTTGCCGATATCCGGGATAATCCCGGCAAATACACAGCGCTGTTCGCAAACTCGGCCAATCTGCGGGTGCTGGACTACCTGGCCGCCTGCAACCGGCTGGATGCCACGCCCTACCAGACCAATTACAGCCTCGTCCACGCCATCGACGCGGATCGCTTTGACGAGGGGGCCGAGGACACCATCGAGCTGGAGGACGACCAGTTCCGGGAGCTGGTGCAGCGGTTCCAGCGCCGGGTGGATGACCGCAGGCAGAACGCCGCCCGGCCCAGTCTGCCGCAGCTGGGGCTGAACCTTATCAGCATAAACACCAACAAAGGGCTGTATGTGCTGGCTTACCGCCCGCTGCGGCTGGATGTGCGCCGCCGCACGCTGCGGGCCGACGCCGATCCGGTCATCTGCCGGGAGTTCACCATCAACGGCGCAAAGCTGAGCATCCACCAATTTCTGGACGCCGACGACCACGCGCTGCTGGACGACTTTTACAAAAATCAGGAGACCATCAAGGATCGTATCACCCGGGGCAACCCGCAGGTGCGCGGCGTGGACGATATGCCCTACCTGATCGCCATTGGGCGCGACTGCCCGGTGGATTTGGAGCACGAGTACCGCGGCATCCTCAATATGTTCGAGGATCCCTCCGGCGAGACGGTCACCGCACCGCTGCGGGCTTTCTTTGGCGAGATGACGGCCCGGCCCCGACGCCGCAAATCCTACCCGCTGGCGCTGCTGAACAACAAGGTCAACCTGGATCAACTGCTTGCCATCAACAATGCCATGCGCTATCCCCTGGCCTATGTGCAGGGGCCGCCGGGCACCGGCAAGACCAACACCATCGTCAACACGCTGACTACGGCGTTTTTCAACGAGCGCACGGTGCTTTTTGCCAGTTACAACAATCACCCGATTGACGGCGTGGTGGAAAAATTGCAGCAGATCGACTACCACGGCCATACGGTGCCCTTCCCGATTTTGCGGCTTGGCAACGCCGAAAAGACCGCCGAAGCGCTGCGGACCATCGCCAAATTGTATGACCAGTGTATCCAGCTCCCGGTGCCGGAAAAGCTGCTGGACAAAAACCACGCCGACCGCACAGCCCGCGCCAAACAGCTGACCGAGCTGCTGGAACGCTATGAGCGGGTGCTTGACCTGCGGGAGCGCAAGGAGACCATCGAGCGCCTGCTGGAAGCCCGCAGCCAGATGAACTTCCGCTTTGAGCTGGAGGCCGGGCAGCTGCCCCAGGTCAACCGCGAGCTGGCCGCCTACGGCGATATTGACACCGCCGACGCCATGGCCCTGCTGGACCGCAACGAGGGCGAACTTTTGCGCTACCTCTACTACACGTCGGTGCAGTACATCCGCCGCCTGGCCGAACCGAAATATGAGGATTTGATGGAGATTGTCCGCAGCGCCGACAACGATAAGGAGAAGGCAGCGGCTTTTAATAAATATCTCTCCGAGCCGGAAAACCTGAAAAAGCTGCTGCGCGTTTTCCCCATCGTGGCAACGACCTGCATCTCCGCCCACCGCCTGGGCGACCCCGAGCCGAGCTTTGATATGGTCATTATGGACGAAGCCAGCCAGTGCAACACGGCCATGTCGCTGGTGCCGATTCTGCGCGGCCGGTCGCTGATGCTTGTCGGCGACCCGCAGCAGCTTTCCCCGGTTATTCTGCTGGACCCCGCCGACAACAAGGCCCTGCGCCGCAAGTACAGCGTGACCGAGGAATACGACTACATTGAAAACTCGATTTACAAGTGTTTCCTGGCCTGCGATGCCGTCAGCGACGAGACGCTGTTAAGCTACCACTACCGGTGCAGCCCGCGCATCATTGAGTTCAACAACCGCAAATACTATAACCACAAGCTGCACATTGCCAGCCAGGAGCACAACCCCGAGCCGCTGGTCTATGTGGATGTGCCCGACAACACTACCGACGAGCGCAACACTGCCCCGCAGGAGGTGCGCCGCATCGACGCCTACTTGAGCCGCCACCCGGATAAGCAGGTGGGCATCATCACGCCGTTTGCGCGGCAGCGTGCCGCCATTGAGGCGATGCTGCGGGCCAACCACTACGACAACGCCAGCTGCGGCACAGTACACGCATTCCAGGGCGACGAGAAGGATGTGGTCATCTTTTCACTGGCGCTGACCGACCAGACCCGGGAAAAGACCTACGCCTGGCTGAAAACCAATAAGGAGCTTATCAACGTGGCGACCTCCCGCGCGCGGGACCAGCTTGTCATCCTGTCCAGCCAGAAGGAACTGGACCGCCTGCACGCGGGCGCGGTGGATGATGATATCTACGAGTTGGTGCAGTACGTGCGCACCAACGGCGTGTCTGACGTGACCGAGAAGCCCGCCGCCAGCCGGGCGCTGGGCATCAAGCCGTACAGCACCAGGACCGAGGACGCCTTTTTGGAGAACCTGAACCACGCGCTGGACAACGCTTTCCTGGACGGCAGCCGCTGCACCGTGCGCAAGGAAGTCCCCATTGCCCAGGTGTTTGAGAATAACCCCAGCTACACAGACCTGTTTTACACCGGGCGGTTTGATTTTGTCGTCTACCAGCGGGAGGGCCGCCGCCTGATGCCGATTCTGGCTATTGAGCTGGACGGCCGCGAGCACCGCGACGACCCCGCCGTCCAGCGCCGTGACCGCAAGAAGGAGCAGATCTGCTGTGAGCACGGGTTTGAGCTGATCCGCGTGGAGAACAGCTATGCGAGACGGTATAATTATATTAAAAGTATTTTGATAAATTACTTCAGGAAAGTGCCGTAACGCCCGCCCCCGGCCCTGCACAAAAAAGACCTGCATCCCACTAGGACGCAGGTCTTTTTTGCTGCGGCTTACCGCCAATGAAACGTGACCATGCCGTACACATAAATAAACGCAATGGCACAGGGCACAAAATACCGGAACACAGGTTTCATCCAGGGCTGCACTTTCAGCCCTTTGCCGGTGTTGGCCTCGTTTACAAAATTCTCCCAGCCCCAGCCGAGGCGGTTGCAGCAGAAGAGAGCTAAAACCAGCGTTCCCAGCGGCAGAACGCTGTTGCTGACGATGAAATCCCAGAAGTCCAGCCACGCGCTGCCCGGCGCAAAGGGCTGGAAGTGCAGTACGCTGTACCCCAGCGCTGTCGTCAGCGCCAACAGAAAGATGCCCGCGCCGCAGACCACACAGCCTTTCGGGCGTGTCCAGCCGGTCAGCTCGCGCACCATGGCCAGGATGTTCTCGCAGACGCCCAGCACGGTAGACAGCGCCGCAAACACCATGAACAGAAAGAACAGTGCGCCCCACCAGCGGCCCCCGGCCATGTTGTTGAAAACGCCGGCCATCGTGTCAAACAGCAGGCTTGGCCCGGCAGTGACTTCCAGCCCGTAGGTGAAGCAGGCCGGGAAGATGATGATGCCCGCCAGCACCGCCACAAAGGTGTCCAGCGCGATGATGTGCAGCGACTCGCCCATGAGGGAGCGCTCCTTGCCGATGTAGCTGCCGAAGATTGCCATGCCGCCCATGCCGACGGACAGCGAAAAAAACGCCTGGTTCATGGCCGCCACGATGACGCTGCCGTTGATTTTGGAAAAATCCGGCACAAGGTAGAACCGCAGCCCCTCGGCGGCTCCGGCAAAGGTCAGGCTGTGGATGGCCAGCACCAGCATCAGCACCAGCAGCGCTGTCATCATGTACTTGGTCACGCGTTCCAACCCGCCCTGCAAGTTGAAGCTGAGCAGTACGAACGCCGCCACGACCACCGCAAACAGATAGGTCACGTTGACTTTCGGGTCGGCAAGCATCTGCGCAAAGCCGAAATCGGCGTTGTCCCCAGTCAGGAATTTGACAAAATAGTACAAAATCCAGCCGGTGACGACCGTGTAAAACGCCATGATGGCAATGTTGCCGATCAGGCTGAACACGCCGAACACGCCCCACTTGTGGCCGGGCTTTTCCAGCCGCTGGTACATATAAATAGGGCTTGCCTGCGCCGCGCGGCCCACGGCCAGCTCCATGATCATGGCGGGTAGGCCCAGCACCAAAAGGCAGAGGATGTACAGCAGCATAAAGCTGCCGCCGCCGTTCTGGCCGCACATCCAGGGGAATTTCCATACATTGCCGCAGCCGATGGCGCACCCGGCGGACAGCATGATAAAGCCCAGGCGGCTGCCCAGGCGCTCGCGTTTGTTCATTGGCTCGTTTCCTTTTCGGTCGTGATGGTTATGCAGACGATCTCGGTGCGGCCCTGGGTGCGGAACTTGTAGCCCCAGGTGCCCGTGCCACCGCTGACGATGGCATCGCAATGGTCTGCAATGTGCTTTCTGCCGTAGTTGCGCTCATTTTTGGCAACCATGCCCACCGCACCCGCAGGCCAGACCTGTCCGCCGTGGGTGTGGCCGCTCAAAATCAGGTCTGCCCCCGCCGCGGCGGCGTTCTTAAAGTCCCGCGGCTCGTGGTCAAGCCAGACCGTGTAGCGGTCGTCCGGGCCGGTGGGCATCAGCTGTGCAGCCGTAAAGCGGCTGCCGTTGGGGTACAGGTAGTCCTTGCGGCCCACGACGCGCACACCGCAGGGCAGCAGGACGGACGTGTCCTCCAGGATGCGCACGCCCGCGGCGGCGAACCCACGCTCCAGATCCGCGCGGCCAAAGCTCGGCTCCCGCCAGTGGTGGAACAGGTCGTGGTTGCCGAGGACGTAATACTTGCCCAGCGGCGCGTCCAGCTCGCCAAACAGCTTGCAGAAGGCGTCCAGCTCTTCCGGCTCGGTGAACTCGTCGAAAATATCGCCGGTCAGCACAAGCAGGTCGGGACGGCACGCCTCGATTTTTGCTTTCAGCTCCGGGATACGGGTGTGATCCATCGCCGCACAGGCGCGCGGGTGGACATCACTGACCTGCACGATGGTCCGCCTGCCGTTCGGCAGGTTTTTCCGCGTTGTCAGGCTGTATTTTGTCGTACAGAGCCGCAGCGCACGCCGCCGCCCCCACCACATGATAAGGCCCGTCAACAGCCACGGCGTTATGCCGTCCAGCCATATAATACGCCAAACAGTCAGCGGTGTGCCGCCGATGCGCCGCAGCGCCAGCCCGATGGCGGTACCGATGCAGTAGAATGTCACAAGATGTCCGGCAAACACGATGCCCAGCCCGAGCGGGTCGCGGCTGATATACGCCAGCACGCCCATCAGCACAAGCGGCAGTCCGTAATACAGCACCGGCCACCGGGCCACCAGCTGTAAGGGCGGCAGCTGCAAAAAGTTCAGGTACAGCAAAGCATCCAGCGCCACCTGCCCGAGGCGCGGAAGAACGAATTGGAAGAAAGGATGATACATGGTTGACGCCTTTGTTCGGTAAGAGTGCCTTTTCCCCCTTGGGGGAAGGTGTCTGCGGCCCCGCCCGCAGACGGATGAGAGGAAGCCTTTTTAACAAAAACAGCCCCGCACCTCGCGGCACGGGGGCTGAAATTTAATTTTTACTGTTCCTTCGCCTTGATGGCCGCGTCAATCGCGCGGGCAGCCTCTTTGCCGGCGCCCATGGCCAGAATAACCGTGGCGGCACCGGTGACAGCATCGCCGCCGGCGTAGACCATCGGGCGGGTGGTCAGGCCGTCAGGGCCGTTGGTGATCAGGCAGCCGTGCTTGTCGGCGTCCAGACCCGGCGTGGTGGAGCGGATCAGCGGGTTGGGGCTGGTGCCCAGCGCCATGATCATCGTGTCAACGTTCAGAACGAACTCGCTGCCCTCCTTGACGATGGGGCGGCGGCGGCCGGAGGCGTCCGGCTCACCCAGTTCCATTTCGACGCAGGTCATACCCTTGACCCAGCCGTTCTCGTCGCCCAGCACCTCCGTCGGGTTCGTCAGCGTCTTAAAGACGATGCCCTCCTCCTCGGCGTGCTCGACCTCCTCCTTACGGGCAGGCAGCTCGGCCATGCCGCGGCGGTAGACGATGTACACATTCTCGGCACCCAGACGCTTGGCGCAGCGGGCAGCGTCCATGGCAACGTTGCCGCCGCCGACGACGGCGACAGACTTGCTCTTCATGATGGGCGTGCGGGAATCCTCCTTGTACGCCTTCATCAGGTTCACGCGGGTCAGGTACTCGTTGGCGGAGTAGACGCCGTTCAGGCTCTCGCCGGGGATGCCCATAAAGCGGGGCAGACCGGCGCCGGAGGCCACATAGACGGCCTCAAAGCCATAGTCGTTCATCAGCTCGTCAATGGTCAGCACCTTGCCGATGACCATGTTGGTTTCAATGTCAACGCCCAGTTCTTTCAGGCCCTCGACCTCGTGCTGGACGATGTCCTTGGGCAGACGGAACTCGGGGATGCCGTACATCAACACGCCGCCCGCAACGTGCAGGGCTTCGTAGACGGTGACCTTGTAGCCGAGCTTGGCCAGGTCGCCTGCGACGGTCAGGCCGGACGGGCCTGCGCCGATGACAGCGACCTTGTGGCCGTTGGGCGCGGGGGCGGTGGGCTTGGTATGTACGTTGTTACGGTACCAGTCGGCAACAAAGCGCTCGAGACGGCCAATGCCGACGGCCTCGCCCTTGATGCCGCGGACGCACTTGCCCTCGCACTGGTGCTCCTGCGGGCAGACACGGCCGCAGACGGCGGGCAGTGCACTGGACTGGGCAATGACGTTGTAGGCGGCCTCAAAGTCGCCCTCGGCGACGTGCTTGATGAAGCCGGGAATATCGATTTCAACGGGGCAGCCGCTGCGGCAGGGGGGGG
>ERZ780144.2181-NODE-2181-length-17957-cov-12.973243_pt1 | contig 17957 bp, 16 predicted proteins | sample MGYA00511380_ERZ780144 | MGnify/ENA primary metagenome ERZ780144 (study PRJEB29588, sample SAMEA1965858) | human gut metagenome | biome: human gut; feature: human-associated habitat; material: faeces | place: Denmark | collected 2008/2010 ... | reverse complement strand
CGGGCTCATAACCCGAAGGTCGGAGGTTCGAGTCCTCCTCCCGCTACCAAAGGGGCCGAACAGCAATGTTCGGTCCCTAATTTTATGTCCTGTAAAATGGTTAAGTATCTTATAATCAGCAAATAAACAAAATAGCCATATTTTAAGATATTTTAATAATCATTCAAAATCGGGGTATTTTAGGGGGTTCGTTGGAATACAATTCGCTTTCGGGCAAAAGTTGTATTCCAGACTTGTAATGAAAAGTATTCCAGCGGGTTATGAAAACAATCTGCTGACTATGGTTGAAATACTGAGAATCACTTATTATCTCTACGAATTTAAGAGAAACCGACGGGGTACAGCCCCGATTTACTGCAAGTTAACGACTGACGGTACAGAACGCCAGCAATTTTCGACGGGACTTTATGTAACACCTGACTTGTGGGACAAAGACGCTCAATGTGTCCGTGGAACCTCGGAAGATGCCGTGCTGATTAACCGTCGCTTGCAGGACATCACCATCGAACTCAAAGGTATAGAGCGTAAATTGTACGAAGCTGACGGGAATGTCTCGCTGGCTGAAATCTACTCGATCTACAAGCACAAGACGGTGGAGGAACATACGTTGTGCGGGATTTTCCGGGAGCGTCTGAACAAGATGGAGCAACTCGTAGGCAAAGAGTATTCACCTGCGACATTGCAGAAATTCCGGGAGGTTTTCGCCCATGTAGAGCGGTATATCCGCACCTCGTATAACATGCAGGACATTCCCATCCGAAGCGTGGACTATCGCTTTGTGAAGCAGTTCGAAGAAGCACTCATAGTGCAAGGTCTGAAAGCCATCACCATCAATAAAATCATGCAGCGGGTGCGTCAGATGGTCACTTACGCTTTCAAGTGCAACTATATCCAGCAGGACCCGTTCGTCGAATACAGGCCCTTAAAAGAGCGTAAACGGCTGGTATTTCTCACGCAGGAGGAACTGCACAAACTGGAGCATCATCATTTTGCCCAGAAACGTCTGGAAACGGTGAAGAACATCTACCTCTTCTCGGTCTATACGGGGCTTGCCTACCATGAAGCGCAGGCATTGCAACCGAAGCATATCACGAAAGGATTTGACGGCAGGAATTGGATCACGCTTGTTCGTCAAAAGACGGACCGGGAGGTTTCCGTTCCGTTGCTCCCGCAGGCAGAGAAACTGATAGCCTGGTTCCGGGAATTCGGTAGTACGGACGATTATATCCAGCCGCGTATCTCCAATCAAAAGGTCAATTCCTATCTGCGGGAAATTGCGGATGTAGTAGGTATCGACAAGAAATTGACGCACCACACGGCCCGGAAAACCTTTGCCACGACTATTCTGCTCTACAACGATGTGCCTATCGAGGTGGTGAGCAAACTGCTCGGACACTCTAATATTTCAGTTACCCAGCATTCCTATGCGCAAGTTCTGAACAAGAACATCAGCAATCATATCGAACGGCTGGAAAAGGTGCTGGACGTGCAATAAAAGCACTGATTACCAATAAAATAATCACCGAAATATTTGGAAATCTCGAAAATTTTGCTTATCTTGTAAATATCTGAATAAGGCTGAACTGCCTTTACGCGACATTCTTGACTGTAATTGAGAATGCCCGAATAGTTGGATTGCCTGCGGTGAGAGCGCGGGCAATTCTTTCGAATAGTTCCGTAAGGGAGAATCCGGAACGTAATTTATTTCCAAGATGGAAGCAAAACAAAAAGCTTTAGTACTTTGCGCGCTGACTGTTGAAGCCAAACGTATTGACGATCCCCGCTATCAGTTCGATACGGAGGAAAAAGATGGCGTTGTTGTAAGGTGTATAATCAACAATGCGGAGGTGTTGGATGTCCCCGGTGTCGTATATCATTTGCACCCGAACGAAACCGAGAAGAACCGATTGGATTCCTTGGAGGTCCTTATAAAAGATAATACCAAGAGATTCAGTGAGGTATTCCGACAGTTGCCGTATGGCATCATTAAAAAGAATGTTACAGGTATCGGAGCCACCACTTTGGCCTTGAATGCGGAAAATAATTGCATCGTAGTTTGTCCCACAAGGAGTCTGGCCTATGGTAAGTATTGCAAGGGAATAACCGAGGACGGTACGAAAAGGTATCTTTATGTCGGTAGTGGCATAGGCGATATTGAACGAGTAACCTCCAAAAATATTCGTGCTTATCTGGGCAACAAGAAAATTCCTTATAAAAAGATTTTGGTAGTTGCTGACAGCTTACCGCGGCTGATGGAATACTTGCCGCAGAATCTGGAGAAATGGCACATAATGGTCGATGAAATTGATTGTTATCAGACAGACGGTGTATATCGTCCGGCATTGGAAAACGTCATCGACTATTTTTTCAAATTCCCCGAACGGAACCGCTGTCTGGTATCGGCGACTATCCGTCCGTTCTCCGATCCCCGACTGGCTGATCTGCCTTTGATCGACGTGAAATACGAACAGTTTATTCGTCGCCCGATTGAGATGATACGATCGACAAACATTCCTAAAACTGTGGCAACGACATTGGAAAGAACCATACGACAGTATCCGGAGGATAAAATAGTCGTAGCTTACAATACGGTTTCTTCCATGCGAATAATTATCGAACTGCTACCGGATGAGTTGAAGGGAAAGTGCGAGATATGGTGCAGCAGTCAGAGTGAACAGCAGGCAGGAGAGTATTATCCGCAAGAGAATATCGGGACCCACCTGACCAGACAGATTACCTTTCTGACGTGTACCTATTTTACAGGTATAGATATCGAGGACAGGTATCATCTTATATCCGTATCTGATACAAAATACCTTTATACGTTGTTATCTCCCGAAAAATTGTTGCAGATAGCCGGTCGGTGCCGTCATAAAGAGGGGCTTTTGAGCGAACGGTTCATTTATGATATTCAGTCCAAGAAAGTATGGGAGAAAAATTTCGATAAGCAGCATAATATAGCTTGCGCAAAGTGGATCATTGAGATCATTAATCAGATAAATTTCGGATTGGAGAATTATAATGATGTGATTCATCGAAATGTGGGGCAAGCTGTCGCCGATCAAATGTCCGGATGGAAAGTTTCTTATGGCGGAAGCACTCCGATTACATTAGTGCGTCGTGATATTGAAGATAATCTGGCTGTTTCATATCTTAATATAGACGCTTTTGATGAGTTTGTGCGTCTGCGCTCGCAACTATATTCTGATGCAACAGCTATTGTCGCTGCATTAGAGGAGGATTGTGAAATCCTCGGACATACGCTTGCTAATGACTCGTATTCGAAGGACCAACAAGCCGCAGAGATTGCAGTAGATGACGAGTTTAAGGCTATTCAAAATGCTAATATCGATGAGTGTGTAAAATTAATGAAAGAGCGTATTGCTGATGGGAGTATGAGCGAGGACCTGACAGTACGTGCCGAACGGAGCGTATCCAGAGAGTTAAAACGCTTTGTGTCACGCTTTCATCAACTAATGAAATATGCTCCGCATGAATACCTCGTAGATACATTGTCCGACAAGAGAAATAAGGATAATAAGTGGTATAATGGCTTTTATAATGCCATACTATTCAATGCATTAGAGCGAGAACATCCATTTCGTGCCCTTGTGGAGAATTATTTCAAACCGGGAGAGCGTTATTCCAGGGAAAAAATTTATGAATTGATGATTGCTATATTCAATGCGTCGGGGCTGAAAATTTTTGAAAAGCCTGCCACAGCAGTCAGCTATCTGCAAAGTTTTTGTACACTCAAACGCTGTAAAGATAACCGGACAGGTGAGAATTATTATCGGGTAGTGGATTATCGGTCACAGAAATATCTGGGTAAAGATCCTGTGGGAATACCTCATGTTATCAGTAAGTTTACATTGGCAGGGAGTGTTATGAAATTGAAATAACTCATATTTCATGTATTTTTGTATATAAATATTAGGAAAAATGAGTTTAGATTTAATTTGCTTTATAGGTAAGGGCCTGCCATAATAAGGTGGGCCTTTCTTGTAGAACCCAGTAAATATCATAGTCAACATTTCCCCGAAAGTTATGATAAACATTCTATAAGGTCAATCTTGATTTTCAGAAACTTTTAACCGAAATTTGCTCCTACAATACCCCGCGAGTGCGTTGTATTTTAAGAAACATTTTCTAACTTTGTGGTGCTATCCGATGGGTAGTGACATATTGATTGATGAAAGTGTTTAGCTTTTATCCTTACGTGGAAATCTGGAAAATTTCAATAACTGAGGGATAGGCAATACAAACACTCATCACTTGCGTAGCTATATCATTCTCGATATACTGCTCAAGTGTGGGGTATTGTTTATTTCAGTTAAGGTATTCCAGAACCTCCACGTAAATAAACTAACAACTCCACACTTTCTTTTTATAGTTACCCGAAAGGAGTTGGGCGGGAATCGGTTACTTTATGATGGTATGGAAACTGAGGACGTAAGACCAATAATGCAATGGTTGAAAGGAGCTATCCAAGTAAAAGATTGGAGCAAGTTTATTCCAGATTTCCCGACTTTGCCTGATAATTACCAGATTGCATTCTTACGAACAATCATGCAATGGCATAAATGCAAGTACAAAGAAATAACCAAAGATGATTTACAGCAGCTTGTTATCATTCCTCAAAAAATAAATATTGGAGTTTATTTCGTTATCAAAATTCTGTTACATCTGAAGGATTGCCAGTCATTTCCGACATGGAATGATATGTATAGCTTTATTAAGGAGGTTAGTCCATATAGTAATAATTATAAAATATTGAGTTTAGATATAGGTGCTGAATTATTTGATAAATGTCAAGGAAAACAATCTCTTAATTGGTATAATGATGATTATCAAAACTCCAATGATGATCCTGATTTTTCGATTAGAATAGAGAACGATTATAGTAGTAAGATATCAATACAGTCGATTAAAGATAAGGCTATTTGGCAGAAACGCCTGTCTTTAATTAAACAACAGATTCCTTCTTGTTGGTATGATGCAGAAACACGAACTTGGAGTATTCCTCCGGAATCATATATGGCGGTTATACAATTCGCAAAGGAACAGAGGGCAATACTAAATTGGGATAATGATAAACAACATAGCTATCGATTTAATTGGTTTAATAAAGCCTTGTATAGAAATCTTCCTGCTTTTTGCGAGGGTCGCTATTGGGAAAACAAGTCTAAAAAATTGTCTTGTTGGTGGTGTTACGGATCGTCTTGTTACGAAAACAACATCCATCAGCACAATGATATAAATGAATATACCTTATATGATTTTATATACATATTGGGCTTGCAGGAATTTTTACGATGTAAAGATGCAAAAGGTTATATCGTCCCAGACGGCAATTACATAAAATTTATGTCAGTTCTAAATTGGCTTAACCAAGCGCAAGAACACTTATATTGTAAAGAATGTGGCCAAATCTTAGAACCTTATTATGTGGCTAATTATCACGCTCATACTATTACGGAATTTAAGTGTGACAATCCGACTTGCAGTCAAAAAGATATAAAGATATACCTTAATCATTGTTTTAACGGACAATGCCAAAATATTATTGACAGCCGAGAAACAAAACAATGTCCGAATGGCAAATATATTTGTACAAGTTGTGGTGTGTGTTGTAGCAATTATATGCACCGATCATTTATCCTGAATTTTATCAACCCGCATTGGGAAAATCAAGAATTTTATTGTCCTAAATGTGGTGGAAGATTAAGCCAAATTCCTGAATCTAAGTATAAATGTTCCAATGATGGTTATGAAATTAAAATAGATATAACCAATAGCAGTAGACAATATACAAAGGCTCTTAAGATTTGCATCAAGAATAAAAAAAGTTTTGGTTAATTTATTATCATATAATGCCATATTCTCGATTCTACTGCCTCACCTGCGGCTACTCTGATTCCTGCGTAGGCCATCGTTGGGAAGATGGCACACCATTAGCCAAATTCACCTCCTTTGCCTGCAAGGATTGTAAAAGGCTGTGTGATAATTCATATCTAAAGGGTGTGCCTAACATATCAACGACTACACGGAAACCGACTTGGGAATATGTCCCCGATGAACCTTTCTGCATGTGGTGCGGGTCAAAGAATGTCGAAGAGTGGAGCGAAGATAATCCGGTATGCCCGAAATGTGGAGGAGTGATGCAGAAATTATGAATGTACGACAGATTTATAAATGGATAGTATTAAGGATTAAAGAACGGTATAGGGAATGCCCTGAATATTTTTTAATCCTCGACGGTAATTGGCTGAATAATGAAGATGAAGAGATATAATACCCATGTACAATTTACTCACTTACTTGCATATAGAATAATAAAGTAAATGAGTATATAATTATGTTACCCTATTAGCTTTGAAGATGAAAAATTACATATTCGTATTTGTTGCAATTTTAATGGTTAGTTGTGGAAAGCAGAATGCTTCTAAAATAGTTGCAACCGATTCTCTTGCTGTCAAAACGATTGCACCACATCGTGAATATAACTCAATTTATCATTGGAAAACTACATTTAATCCGACAGAATCGGAATTGGCTTTTCTTCAAAATCATCATATCAAACGACTTTATTTGCGTTTCTTCGATGTTGCATTGGACAATCATTGGCTAGGTGAACAGCTATCTGCGATACCTATTGCCACGACAACTTTTCTGCAAGCCCCACTTTCAGATATGGAGATTGTCCCAACTGTTTATATCACACTTGAAGCAATACGTAGTGTCAACGGGAAAGAAGCGGATTATGCCAACCGAATTATTACCCGTATTTTGGCAATAGCAACTCGACACAAGATAAATAATATAAATGAGGTACAATTTGATTGCGATTGGACCAGAACTACAAGAAACAGTTATTTCAAATTATGCCGAATTGCAAGGGATTCTCTGCATAAGAAAGGTATTGAGCTGAGTTCGACTATTCGGTTACATCAATTACGGGATGATTGCCCTCCTGTGGATCGGGGTGTATTGATGCTCTATAATACGGGGGCGTTAAAAAGTATCAATACGAAAAATTCCATTCTGGACTATTTGGATATTAGCCCTTATTTGAAAAATGTAAGCTATCGGATGCATCTTGATTTTGCATATCCGACTTTTTCGTGGGGTGTGTGGTTTCGGGATAATAAATTCAAAGCAATTTTACGAACAACTGATTTTTTAGATACGAACTATTACCAACAACTAACCGATGGAACATATAAGGTTCTTAAAGATCACTATTTGGAATCACATGAACTTTTACAAGATGATATAATTCGATTAGAGAGTCCTCGCTATGATGAGGTTCTAAAAGTAAAGCAACTCGCTGAAAGAACTTTGAGGAATAACACTGAATACTCCGTCATATTATACCATCTGGATTCTATCGCTCTTACAAAATATGCAACTGATGAAATCGAAAATATATATCGTCATTCATAGTGTTATACTGACGGTGCTGATTTGCTTGCCTCGTGAAGTTTATTCCGGCGGAAGTCCATGGTATTCCCCGTCCGAATACTATACATTTCGAATTTATGACGATAGCAAGCTATATGATTATAACGAAGATGGAGAACGCCTACCGAAAAGTACGACGATACAAAACTGTGAACTGTGGCAAAGATTAACATCAACCGATATTCCGCTAAAAGATATTCATAGTGTAGTGTACCGCTATTCAAGCAAAGAGATATTGCGTATAACTCACCTTATAGAAGGTTCTGCAAATGATACTTTGATGCGCAATCAGTTTATACGTTGGATTGTTCTGCATAAGGATAGGGAGATTGCAGAATGTTTATCCCTTGCAAAACTTTGTGAGGAGATACGAATGGAACAGAACGATCCATGGTATTATCCTACAACCAACGATCGCGTGAGCATCGGATTAAAAGATATTGCCTACCGGGCACAGATTTATAAAGGTAATAGATTACGAGATCGCTATGCTTTACAAGTTATTCGTGCCTTATTCGCATCTTCACAATACGATGCTTGTATCAACTATTGGAATGAGGTACAGGGATTTTTGCCGAATGGATTGATAAAACAAATGATTCGTCCCTACATTGCAGGAGCATATTATCGAACAGGAGCAGTAGAACGTGCCATGCGTATTTATGCCGAGTGCGGAGATATTGCATCATTAATCTTCTGTGCTGGTAAACAAGAGGATAAAATTACCGAGATTGAACAGCTGGAATTATTATACAAATATGACCCAGATTCACCTATATTCCCAAAGATTTTGCAGGAACAGATTAGCAAAACAGAGGCTTCAATAGAGGGCTATTGGGATAAGCCAATATGGAATACTTTATTGGGGTTGAGGAATTTCGCATGGAAAGTTGCCCGAGAGGGAAAAGCAACAAATCGTGCTATGTGGTACTATACCGCAGCATACCTCTCTGATCAGAATGGAGATACGCAAACTGCATTGGACTTATTGGCCAAGGCGGAGAAATCGTATGGGAATTCTTATATAAGGGAATCTATTATGATCTTACGTATTTATTTAGATGCCAAAACTTGTAGTTGTAATATTGCTTATGAACAGAGGTTATTGGAACAACTTCGATGGCTGGACAATAAAATAAGGGATAATATAGATGATAAGGTTCGACAAAAAACCATATCAAATGGATTTTGGGGTAATTACAGCTATTATTATTGGAATGATATGTTACGAAAGATAGTGCTTTCAGCTGTTGTTCCCCGATACATAGCTCATGGAAATTATATCCGAGCCATTCAACTCGCTAATATGGCAGATAATAATTTGCTTAATATTATAAATAAACAAGAGGTTTATTATTGTTATGATCAAACATGGGATGAAGACATTGTTTCTTTGTCTGAATATCGTAAAGGGACAAAATGGCATAATTGTCTTGATTACTCAAACGCATTATTCGCATTGATTGATACAATCGGAGTAAATCATGTGATTGCTTACGTACAACGATTACAACAGCCAAGTAGCGATTTTGATCGATTTATTAATGATCGAAGCTATGTTGATACTGATTTCTTTAACGAATTGATTGGTACTCAGTGTTTGCGTGAAATGCGTTATGCTGACGCCTTGAAATATTTCGGAAAAATACCATCGTCTTTTCAATATAGGCTAAATACATATAAAGATGGATATATGAAATATGATCCATTTTCTTGGCATGCGATGTCGCTAATTTCCAATAATACAGATTATAAATATAATTTTGCTCGTGAAATGTACTCATTAGAGCAATTCATTAACCGTACGAAAGAACCGAACCGTAAAGCGCAATTACAGATTCGATATGCAATAGGTCTGGAAAATTCAATTAACCGATGCTGGGCCTTAACACAGTATTATCGAGGAGAATTTTTCTGGGGATTGGGCCATGTGACGAACTTGGATTGGACAAAACGTACATCCTGGAAACGGGCCAATGCAAAAAGCGAACGACTAATGAAAGAATCGTTGGCTATGTTTACAGATCGGGAAAGTGCGGCATATACCTATTGGTTATTAGGAAACAATACAAAAATAATGTCTGATTATCCTGATACGAATATCGGTGAATATGTAAGAAGCCGATGTGATAACTTGGGAGATTATACAGTTCGATGATTTTGAAAAACTTATACTCATTTACTTGTATATAAATTAATAGAGTAAGTGAGTAAGATTATTTTCCCCGGCCATATTATCACCTAAATTCGGTTCCTCGTAGAATTGTTTCTTAAATATGGAGTAACTATATCTGCTCTTCGATTGCAATATAATTGGCCCGATTCCTGCCTTTTTTAGGTGAAAAAGTCGCGCAATTTCGACATAAATTCTGCCCCGAATTCAACTTTCCTATCATAATGGGAGAAAAATGCGGATTTACGTGATGAAGATAACGATAATAGCAATAAGGGGTTGTTAGTGGCTAATACAAGGTTAGGATATGTTAAGCTAAATTTTTTTCACCACAAAAATTTTTTGCAACGCCCCGAAATTGTTCGAGTGCAGGATATTCCCCGAATATCCCCCCCCCGCTTTGCGGGATTGGGGTGCGACCCCGGCTATCCTTTGGGGATAATCATATTATTCCCGCGTATTGTCGAATCTCAAATTTTACGGCCATGACAAACACACTCAAATTCCTGCGGACTTTCACCCTCGACGAGTTCAAGGAGTGGAAAGGTATTCTGCAAATCCGTATCATCCGCAACGAGCAGACGGGCAAGTATTTCTTCGGATATGGCGATAAGGCGGGCGCCGTTACCTCGAAGTATCCCGCAGAACCGCTCGATCATCCCGTCATTTCGGAGGTGATCTCCGAGGAGAGCGGCGAACAGTTTCTCCTGCTTCACAATGCCGGGGATAATCCGCAGTTCACCACGGTTGCCACGCTGTAACTTTGTCCCTCTCTCCATCGAAAGGCTGTTCCTCCAACTCCGGGGGAGCGGCCTTTTAATTATGCTATTACGAGTTCAACCAATATTCATTTCATCATGCAATTACGTCATTCACAACGCCGGGCAGCCAAGATGCGGTTAGCCCTGCAAGGAGCTTCGGGGTCGGGAAAGACCTATTCGTCGCTCCTTATCGCTCACGGCATGACCTCCGACTGGTCCAAAATCGCTGTCATTGACACCGAGAACGGGAGTGCGGACCTCTATGCCCACTTGGGAGCCTACAACGTGCTCTCCCTCTCGGAGCCTTACAATCCCGAGAAATACATCGACGCCATCGGTATCTGCGAAAGCGCAGGCATGGAGGTTATCATCATCGACAGCATCTCCCATTGCTGGGATTACCTGCTGGATTTCCACGCCAATCTGCAAGGCAACTCCTTCGCCAACTGGGCCAAGGTCACGCCCCGGCAGAACGCCTTTATCCAGCGGATTCTCAACTCCTCGTGTCATGTGATCTGTACGATGCGGAGCAAGCAGGAGTACGTGCTCAACGAGCGCAACGGCAAGATGATCCCCGAGAAAGTGGGGCTTAAAGCCGTACAGCGGGACAATGTCGACTACGAGTTCACCATCGTATTCGATGTCAACATGAAACATTATGCGCTGGCTTCCAAGGACCGCACGGAGCTTTTCGCCGGAAAGCCGGAGTTTCCGCTTACGGAACAAGTCGGGATGCAGATTCTCGGCTGGTGCAACCAATGTCGAACCCAACCATCCGTAAACTATGGAACAAGCTATCCTGCGGGCAGAGTCGCACAGTAACAGCGTACTGCCTTTTACGCTCCGTGAAGATGCACGGGACGCAACACAGCTGATTATCCCCTCGCCCTCGTTCGAAGTGCAGGAGGAATCCCCGTTCCGGGAAACTCCCGAAGAACAGCCACGCAAGCCTTTCATCGAAGCAAATACCAAGGCCGTGACACTCGGTCATCTGCAAAACGACTGCATCACCCCGGTATTCTCCAAGGACAACGAGGTGACCATATCGCACAATCAGTTCATCGAAACCACATGGGAGTGTGCTCAGCGGATGTTCCGAAGCTGTACGGTGGAGGAGCCCGAAATACGGGTGAGCCATATCGTCAAGGGACGGACGCCCGAAGCCATCCACAAGGCCGTAAAGGACCTCACCGACGAGGACAAGACCATCTATTACGAGCGGATGATGTTCTGCATCGAGATACCCACCGTGACGGAGGTTATCGACGGATGCAGGCTCAACCTGACCGTAGGAGGCGTAAGGGCCTACAACCAGGAGAACCTGTACAGTAAGAAGGGCTTCGAGAAATTCAAAGTATTTATCGGATTCAAGAACATGGTGTGTTGCAATATGTGTGTGGCAACGGACGGACTGGCCGGGGAGATGCGGGTGACGAACACGCAGGAACTGACGGCAAAGATTACGGAGCTGATCGCAAGCTACAATGCCAAACGGCATTTGGAGAGGATGCGGGCGTTGCTCGATACCTCCATGTCGGAAAGTCAGTTCGCCCAGATGGTGGGAAAGGCTCGGTTGTATCAGTTCCTATCGCCTGCACAACGCAAGCAGCTCCCGGAATTCGAATTCACGGACTGTCAGCTGAATGTCATTGCAAGGGCCTATTACAACGATACGGCGTTTGCATGCGACAGACAGCGCGAGATTGATCTGTGGAGGGTGTTCAACCTCTTTACAGGAGCCAACAAGTCCAGCTACATAGATTCGTTCCTCGCAAGAAGCCGGAATGCGACGGTATTCACGGAAGGTCTGGCTAAGGCTCTGATAGGAGAACCCGAGTACAGGTGGTTTGTCGAGTAAAAACCGCTTGGATATGATACGCCTATTTTACAAGGTATTTTTCGGGTACGTGGTTCGGATATTGTGGTCATAGGCGGGTGAGGGCATTTTAGTCCTCCCCGCTTGTTTACCCCAATAGGTCCTGTTTTATAATTGAGAATATTATTTTATTAAAATGTATCTTAGGGGCAATAATTATATTGAAAATTAGTATCTTTGAACAAACTATAATTAAATCAAAGGTGATTACAAGGATTAAAATAAATGGCTTTAAAAGTCTGCTTGATACAGAGTTGTATTTAGGTCCATTTACATGTATTGCGGGTGCTAATGCTGCTGGTAAATCAAATTTCTTTGATGCATTAATGTTTTTTGCTCATTTGGCTGATAAAACTATTCTAGAGGCGGCAAAATCTATTCGTAGTGAAGAGCAAAAACATTCTAATATAAAAGATATTTTCTTTAAATGTGGAGATAAGCAATATCAGCAAATGGATTTCGAAATAGATTTATTAGTTCCGAAATCGGCAGAAGATGATTTAGGTCAAGTGGCAAATACATCAGTATCTTGTTTGAAATATAAATTAAAATTGCAATTGAATGGAGATATTGATGATGTAGATCGGCAACCTATTGAAATTTTGGAAGAGGCCCTTATGCCTATGACTCGTCAAGATGCTCAAAAAAGTATTGGTTTTGTCCATAATAAAGAGTGGAGTAATTCTATATTTTATGGTCAAAAAAGTAGCCCTATAATTTCTACAAAGAATGGTAAAATTAAGTTACATCAAGATACTCAAGGAAAGAGCGGAGGTCGAGCTGCGGAATTTATTGCTCAGAGAATGCCTAGAACACTATTATCGACAGTAACTGCAGAATCTCCGACTGCGTTTTTGGTTCGTCAAGAGATGCGAAATTGGCAAATGTTACAGTTCGAACCCAGCGCATTAAGACAACCAAATTCATTCCATGAGATTTTGCATTCGAAAGTAGATGAGAATGGTAAAAATCTGCCGGCAACGTTGTATCGGCTAGCTCAGAATAGCGAGGAGGATATATACCAAATAATCACTAATCAATTGAGAAATTTAGTTAGTGATATCAAAATAATTAATGTTGATAAAGATGAAAAGCGAGAGTTGTTAACTTTGGTGATTACTTTCAAGAATGGGCTTGAGTTACCAGCTCAATCACTATCAGATGGAACGCTTAGATTCCTCGGACTTGCTATTATCCAGGAAGATAGCAGAGATTCGCTTATTTGTATGGAAGAGCCAGAAAACGGAATTAATCCCAAAAAGATTGAAGAGATTGTTGAATTATTATTGCAATTATCTTTTGATCCATTGTGTCCGGTTAATGATGATAATCCTATAAGGCAGGTTGTTATTAATACTCACTCTCCTAAGTTGATTGGAATTGTACCAGAAGATAGTTTATATCTTGCATGTGCAAAAGAAAAATATGATGAAATATTAGATATAAAAGTGCAATATACCTCATTCTCGATATTGCCAAATACTTATAAGAAGAAAAAATACGAATCTATTCCGACGACCTTATTGGGTGAAATGAAATTATATTTAGATAATGATTCAGTTGATAATACAATATATATTCCTAGAATAAGAGATCGTAAAAGTCGAACCGTGCGTGAAAATATATTATATCAGGAAAGCATCATAGAGCCAAAACTCTTCTGAGTAATGAATGAAATAACATATACTTTGATTGCCGATGGGAGTTCGGATAAGGTTTTTTTGCGTATAATCAAGTGGTGTTTAGATGACTTATATCCTAAATTGCCAACAAAGGAGCAATATGCAGATTTTAGAACTCTTAGGAATCCACCGCGTGCGGGAGATGTATTAGGTCAAATAAAATATGCAGAAAATTACTACCCTTTTGACATTTGTTTTTATCATAGAGATGCAGAAAGTAATGACGTGAAAAAAGCGTTAAGTTTGCGTTCGTGTGAAATTTATAAATGTTTGCCTGATCATTACCAAAATTGTGTGGTTTGTATAATTCCAGTAAGAATGATGGAAACGTGGTTATTGACGGATCAGGTTGCTATTAAAGCTGCTGCTGGGAACCGTAATTATCGGGAGAATCTAAATTTACCATCAATAAACACTCTTGAACAAATATCTGGTCCTAAGGATTTGCTACATAATTTATTAGTAGAAGCTACTGGGAATAAGGGGCGAAGACTTAAGAATTTTAATGTAAATAAAGCTGTACATTGGGTTGCAGAAAATACAGAGGATTTTAGTGCATTGCGGCAATTAGCGGCTTTTAATCGTTTTGAGCAAGATTTGAAGCGTGTCGTTGATAATGTTATTAGGTTAAAAAATATATGTGTATAATGGATATAAGGATATTGCTATAAATTAATAAATAAACCTTGTTGGAATATATTTCTAGATGGATTGGCTTGTAATTATTTGATATACAATATTGAATGTCAGGTATTCGAGTCCTCCTCCCGCTACCAAAGCGGACAATTCTACGGAGTTGTCCGTTTTTTTGTTTGCCGGAATGGATGGTCGGGCAAACGGCGCGCTATTTGCAGCAGGAGTCGATACCATAAAATTTCCAAAGCCATGAAAGAGAACAAAGACACCGCCTGCGAACCTTGCGAGCAGAATTTCGAGCGTAACATCAATCGTTTGGTTAAAGAGGGCAAGGCTCCGACGCCCAAAGCCCGTCAGCAGAAAGAGCATGAAGTGAAATCGGCTTTCGCCGAAACCGGGAAGGAGCGTAAATAGTCCGTTTCCCGCGCCGCAAAGGCAAGGGGCGGGTCCGGGCGGACCTGCCCTTCGTCGTTTATTCAGCCCTGCCTGCCGGACGCCTGTTCCTGCCGGGCATTCCCCGCAGGTCGTCGCCCAGGTCCTCGCGCGCTGCATCGGCAATCCGCATCAGCTCCTCGACCACTTCGGGATGCTGGCTCTGAACGTCGTAGCGTTCGCCGGGGTCGCGGCGCATGTCGTAGAGCGCCAGCGGGAATTCGTGCCCTTCGGCCACCTTGCCCGGGCGTCCGCCGTTGCCGGGCGGGAATGCTTCGTAACTGCGGCCCGGATGGGCGAACACGAGTTTGTAGCGTCCGTCGCGCACGGCTTCCAGGCTGTTTTTCCGGTAGTAGAACAGGAACGACGTGCGCGGCGTGGCGTCCGGCACGCCCTCGAACAGGCTGCGGATGCTTACGCCGTCGATTTGCTTCGCCGGGAGCGGCGTGCCCGCGATCTCCGCGAAGGTCGGCAGCAGGTCGATGGACGAGGCCAGCTGGTTGCAGATCGTTCCGGCGGGCGTCGTCCCCGGCCACCACACGATGCACGGCACGCGCTGCCCGCCTTCGAAGGTGGTTCCCTTGCCTTCGCGAAGACCGCCCGTCGAGCCGGCGTGGTCGCCGTAGTTGATCCACGGCCCGTTGTCCGAAGTGAGCACGACGATCGTATTGGAGGCCGCGCCGCTCTTTTCCAGCGCCTTGAGCACTTCGCCCACGCTCCAGTCGATCTCCATCATCACGTCGCCGTACAGTCCCTGCTCGCTTTTGCCCTTGAACTTGTCCGAGACGAAGAGCGGCACGTGCGGCATGGAGTGGGCCAGGTAGAGGAAGAACGGGCCTTCGGACCTGCGTGTGATGAAATCGACGGCATGTTCCGTGTACCGGGTGGTGAGCTGCGCCTGGTCTGCGGCCGAGACCGACGGGTTGACGACCTTGCGCCCTTCGTACAGCGGCAGCGGCGGATAGGACGACGTCTGCGGATGGTGGGGCCACATGTCGTTGGAGTAGGGCAGCCCGAAGTATTCGTCGAAACCGTGGTCGAGAGGCATAAGCCCCGGGCGGCATCCCACGTGCCATTTGCCGACGATGGCGGTTGCGTAGCCGGCTTTCTTCAGGTTTTCGGCCATGGTCTCCTCGTCGGGGTTGAGTCCTGTTTTCGATTTCGGACCGAGCGCCCCGGCGAATCCGATGCGGTTGGGGTAGCATCCCGTCAGAAGCCCGGCGCGCGAAGCGCTGCTGACAGCCTGGGCGCTGTAATAATTGGTGAAGCGCATGCCTTCGGCGCAGAGCCGGTCGATGTTGGGCGTCCGGTATCCGGTGGCCCCCGTTGCGGTCAGGTCGCCGTAGCCCATGTCGTCGAGGTGGATGAGCACGATGTTCGGCGGCTGTTGTCCGGGGCGTTTCGGGTGTGCGTCGGCGTGCTGTGCCGCAGGAATTCCGGCGAAGGTCAGCAGCGCCATGCCGGCGGCCGGCCTGAATCTCGATGGGTTTATTCGGGTAGGGTGGGTCCTTGTCCGGGGATGCCGTTTCGTGAGGCCGGGACCCGTTTGTCTTCACGAGACGGACATGACATTTCACAAAATTAATCTTTTTTCCGGAAAATGATTATCTTTACGCGGTTTAATGAGCGGTGATTTATGGTTAAAAAGAATATTCTGGGGACCATCGGCACGACCCCGATGGTGCGGATCAACCGGCTGTGCCCCAATCCGAACGTGAAAATATTCGCCAAACTCGAAGGCTTCAATCCCACGGGAAGCATCAAGGACCGCATTGCGCTGCGGATGATCGAAGCCGCCGAGCGGGACGGACGGCTGACGCCCGGCAAGACGATCATCGAACCCACATCGGGCAACACGGGCATCGGGCTGGCCATCGTGGGGATCGTCAAGGGCTATCCCGTGGAGATCGTGATGAGCGAAGCGGTGTCGATCGAACGGCGGAAGATCATCCGCTCCTACGGTGCGAAGGTGATTCTGACGCCCGCCGAGGAGGGGACCGACGGCGCGATCCGCCTGGCGCGGAAAAAAGTCGCCGACGCTCCCGGCAGGTATTTCATGCCCGACCAGTTCGCCAACGCCAGCAACTACCTGGCCCACTACCAGTCGACGGCGCTGGAGATCTGGCAGCAGACCGGCGGCAACATCGACTACCTCGTCTGCGCGATCGGGACTTCGGGGACGCTGATGGGTCTTTCGCGTTTCCTCAAGGTGATGAAGCCCGACATCAAGGTTGTCTGCGCACAGCCGATCCGCGGCCACTACATTCAGGGGCTCAAGAACATGGAGGAGGCCATCGTGCCCGACATCTACGATCCGTCGCAGATCGACGTGCAGGAGATGATCGAGAGCGAGGAGGCGATCTCCATGGCCCGGGAAATCATCCGCAGGGAGGCGATCTTCGCCGGCATGTCGAGCGGCGCGGCGATGCTGGCTGCGGTGCGTACGGCGCAGAAGATCGAGCGGGGCAATATCGTCGTGGTTTTCCCCGACCGGGCCGAGAAGTACTTGAGCACGACGATGTTCGACGAGTTCTCGGACTGATCCTCCGTCCGGAATACTGAAAAAGCCTGCGGCCGTTTCGGCCGCAGGCTTTTTTCGGGGAGGGAATCCCTATTTCTGCCTGTCGTAGGCTTCGACGCCGCTGCGGAGGAAATCGACGAATCCCTGCACGTCGAGGTCGTAGCCGCGGGGCGGAACCAACTCCTTCCCGCCGCGCCCCTGCAACACGTAGTAGGGCTGGGCGTTGACCCCGAAGGTCTTCAGCGCGTAGTAGGAGTTGATTTTGCCGAGGCTCTTGAGCACCTTGCCCGCATCGGTGGTCACCCATTCGCTCTCGGGAAGCACTTTCTTGTCGTCGGAGTAGAGCGCCACGATCACGTAGTCGTTGCGCAGGATGTCCAGCACCTGCGGGTCGGACCATACGCGGGCCTCC
>ERZ780144.2178-NODE-2178-length-17968-cov-3.382348_pt1 | contig 17968 bp, 20 predicted proteins | sample MGYA00511380_ERZ780144 | MGnify/ENA primary metagenome ERZ780144 (study PRJEB29588, sample SAMEA1965858) | human gut metagenome | biome: human gut; feature: human-associated habitat; material: faeces | place: Denmark | collected 2008/2010 ... | reverse complement strand
AAAACAAAATCTTTTGTTTTTCCGAGCAAGAGAAGAACCGATGAAATCAACGGAAGCCTTACCGGACTGTTCCAGGCGAACCGGTCTGACGATATAAAACCCGGAAGCGGAATAGAAAAAAATAAATCTACATTTAGGGTAAACATGTATATAAACACCAAAATCTATTCTTCAACAAACTATATCGAATCGTTTAAAATATAAAATAACAAGACATTTTTTCAATCATTCCGTAGAAACACCAGAAAGAAAGAGGTCAAAACTAAAGAGCTATGTTAGAAACATTGAATAACTGGATTATTTCTGCGAACGATTGGATTTGGACATACCTATTAATTATCCTTCTGATTCTGATCGGTTTATATTTTACGTTTAAAAGCCGTTTTGTACAATTCCGCTATTTCGGAGAAATGTTCAGGTTATTAGGCCAGGGAGTCAGTAACGGCAAAGGTAAAAATTCCGTTTCTTCGTTCCAGGCTTTCTGTATAGCGACCGCCTCCCGGGTAGGAACGGGTAATTTAGCCGGAGTAGCGACTGCCGTTGCTTTAGGAGGTTCCGGGGCTGTTTTCTGGATGTGGGTACTGGCCCTGATCGGTTCTGCCTCGGCTTTCGTCGAGTCGACTTTAGCTCAAATTTATAAAGAAAAAGGTGAACGCTCATTCATCGGAGGCCCCGCCTTCTATATCGGAAAAGGACTAAAAAAGAAAGGCCTGGCCCTGCTTTTCGCCTTCATTATTATCATCACTTTCGGCTTGGTCTTCAATTCCGTCCAAGCCAATACCATCGCAATCGCTTTTCACGAGATATACGGAACCGGCCAATTAGGTCCGGCCATCATCCTGACCTTTTTCACGCTAATCACTATTTTCGGAGGGATACACCGGATAGCACGGGTAGCGGGTATCATCGTTCCGTTTATGGCGATTGCCTATATTTTAGTGGCCTTATTCATTTTATTCAATCATATGACCGCTATCCCGGCCCTGATCGGCCATATTTTCTCTAATGCTTTCGGAATAGAGCAAGTTGTCGGTGGAGGACTCGGGGCAACGATCATGCAAGGAGTAAGGCGAGGCTTATTTTCCAACGAAGCGGGGATGGGTTCCCCTCCCAATGCTGCAGCCACAGCAACCGTTTCCCATCCGGTAAAACAGGGGCTGATACAAGCCCTGAGTGTATTCACCGACACCATTGTCATTTGTAGTTGCACCGCTTTTATCATCTTACTTTCGGACCTTCCTCTCGATGGAACCTTGAAAGGCATTCAACTGACCCAGGCCGCCGTCGGCCATGAAATCGGTCCCTTCGGAGCTCAGTTTATCGCTTTCTGTATTCTTTTATTCGCCTTCAGTTCGATTGTCGGCAATTATTCCTACTGTGAAACCAATTTGTTCTTTATATCACGGCATCCGGCCGGTCTGCAAATCTACCGGATAGCCGTCGGAGGAATGGTGTTTTTCGGTTCGGTAGCCGGTTTGGACATCGTCTGGAATCTGGCAGACCTATTTATGGCCCTCATGACCCTGATCAACCTGATCGCCCTCATCTTTCTTGGTCATTTAGCTTTAAAAGCCCTAAAAAACTACAACGATCAAAAACGCCGGGGTATCAAAAGCCCGGTATTCAAAGCCAGCGATATCCCGGAAATAGAAGACCAACTTTCTGAATGGAAGTAGTGCTGAGCGTGAATCTTATTTTATTGTTAAAATAGCGCATTCTTCTTATAACGATTCCGAATATCTGATTTCATTTTTTAATTTTGTGACAACATTTATAAAAGTCAAATTCTTAAAATAGAGCATCATGAAAAAAGTTATTAATTCACCGAAAGCACCGAAAGCGATCGGTCCTTACAGCCAAGCTATTGAAGTAAACGGAATGATCTATATCAGCGGTCAGCTGCCCGTAGACGTAAATACCGGTAAATTCGCCGAAGGCGGTATCCAGGAACAAACCGAACAATCTTTAAAAAACATCGGTTATATTCTCGAAGCTGCCGGTTGTACTTATGATAATGTAGTAAAAACTACCTGTTTGCTAAGCGACATCGCTAATTTCAAAGCCATGAACGAAGTCTACGCAAAATATTTCACCCAGGATTGCCCGGCTCGTGCTGCTTTTGCCGTAAAAGATCTGCCTATGGGAGCTTTGGTTGAAATCGAAGTCGTAGCTGCCAAATAAGTAGCATACGACATTCCGGTTGATCAGCGTTCTTTCTTCCTAATCAAGTTTGAAGGACCGCTGATCATTTTTATATCTTCGCCGTCATTCCCAGATAAACCCCGATAAAATAAGGAATCAGCCATACCCACCAAACAATGACACTGAAACGGCTGAAATTGCGTTTCGCCCGGGCGGAACCTTTCCGAAATGTCCAGAAAGCCCACAACGCATGAATCGCCATTAGAAACACGGCAATACTACCTAAAACAGCATGTAAACGGTTATCCTGACCAGTAAGCCGTACCAGCTCTGCCATAAAAGCAGTACCGACAAAATCACACACCAAACCTAATCCAAAAGCAGTCACGTGCCACCCTTTCAAACGCCCCTGTATACGTTCACTCCATACCCCTACGGAATAAAAGATCAAAGCCATTGAAATAATAACGATCGCAGCCAACAAAAACTCATCATCATACGTTGTCAATCCCATGTCATTTGTATTTACTTATAACAAATACGCACAAACCGACAAACATGTTTCTGACAATCCAACTAACTTTTATCCTCATAAGTCGTCAGCCATTGCTTCAATTCAGTGGTCCGGTTCATCCGGTCCATAGAAAATTCCTGACTACGGATATCGATGACCTCGTATAATTCGATGATCTTCCGATAGAGGATCGCCTGAATCCCGGCATCTGTCAGCCTCCGGGCATCCCGGTAAATCAATTCGGTCAACATTTCCAATTTATAGATCGGATCGTCTGCAAAAAAAGTCGTGATCTCTTCGGTATCGGCCTGGATAAACCAATCCCGGTCTTTGTTGAAATAAGAAGCATACATTCCGGCATAAGGCGACTCGTCGTTCATCTGGCGCTTACCGTCCCGGACATCGTCCAATTCCTCGAAGAAAGTCTTTATAACTGTGGCTATCAAATCTCTTGCTAACATAGTGGTTTCGAGTTGCTGAATTTTAGGTAAAGATATAAGCTTTCGATTAAAAACGATAGTTTTAAAGAAAAAATTTATCTGCCTGATTCTTTGCATCCAACTATTTTTTATAAATAATCTCTATAAATTTATAAAAATAAAGTATTTGTTTATTACTTTTATATGCGTTAAAATTGCAGTGTAAAAGTGCGATACTAAATCATTTTAATCAATAAGACTATGAGTATTAAAGGAACGAAAACCGAACAAAATCTGTTAAAATCATTTGCCGGAGAGTCACAGGCCCGGAGCCGTTATACTTTTTTTGCCAGTGTAGCTAAAAAAGAAGGTTATGAACAAATCGCCGGTGTTTTCATGGAAACTGCCGAGCAGGAAAAAGAGCACGCGAAGAAATTCTTCAAATACCTCGAGGGAGGAATGGTAGAAATTACCGCCAGTTATCCGGCCGGTATAATCAGTACGACAGCTGAAAATCTGAAAGCAGCCGCCGATGGAGAGAATGAAGAATGGGCAGATCTGTACCCGGAATTTGCTCAAATAGCACAGGAAGAAGGTTTCCCGCAAATCGCCAATACTTTCCGTCAGATTGCAAAGGTCGAAGCCGAACACGAAGCTCGCTACCGCAAACTACTGAAACGGGTAGAAACCGGTAAAGTTTTCGAACGGGATGAAGAGATCGAATGGCAATGCCGTAATTGCGGATACGTATTGAAAGGCAAGAAAGCTCCGATGAAATGCCCGGCATGCGAACATCCTCAGGCTTATTTCGAACCGAAAAAAAATAATTATTAAGAATTTAACAAAACAATGTAAATTATATCAACCCGGCAGCGCTATTTACCGGAAAATATCAAATTTATATCGTTTGCAAGCCAAAAAGAGTCGTTAAAAACGGCTCTTTTTTATTTATTTCTTATAACTTTGGCGGCATCGTGGGGATTATATTTTAATCTAAATAAAAAACTATGACTGAAAAAATTTACAAACTTTTGAAAGACTCTCCTGCTATGCGCTGGACAGCCTTGGTGTTATTAGCCTCGGCGATGTTCTTTGCCTACATGTTCGTAGACATCTTATCACCTCTACAGGCCATGTTGCAAGAAACAAAAGGCTGGGACCCGGCAGCCTACGGGACCTATCAGGGAAGTGAAACCTTTTTGAATGTATTTGTTTTCTTCCTGATCTTTGCCGGTATTATCCTGGATAAAATCGGAGTACGTAACACCGCCTTACTATCCGGCGCCCTGATGGTAATCGGTGCTTACCTCAAATACTGGGCCGTATCCGAGGGTTTCACCGGAGGGGCTACCGATGAATATCTCAAAAATTTCTGGAATTTCTTCCCTTTCTATGAAGGCATGCCTTCTTCGGCTAAAATGGCTGCTTTAGGCTTTATGATCTTCGGTTGTGGGGTAGAAATGGCAGGTATAACCGTATCGAAAGGTATCGTCAAATGGTTTAAAGGTAAAGAAATGGCTTTGGCGATGGGACTGGAAATGGCTATCGCCCGTATCGGTGTTGCAGCCGTACTGATCTCTCCGGCAATCGCCAATATGGGAGGTGTAAAAGATGTGTCCCGCTCTGTTTTATTCTGTGTCATCCTATTGCTCATCGGTTTTATTGCTTTCTGTGTCTATTTTGTCATGGACAAAAAACTGGAAAAACAAATGGGAGAAAGTGGAGAAGAACCGGAAGAACCCTTCCAAATCAAGGACCTGGGATTGATTTTTTCCAGTAAAGTATTCTGGATCGTCGCCTTACTGTGCGTGTTATATTATTCCGCGATTTTCCCATTCCAGAAATATGCCATCAATATGTTGCAATGTAATCTGGATTTTACAGCCGAAAAAGCAGGTATGATCTTTTCTGTATTTCCCTTAGGAGCGGCAGCCATTACACCGCTATTAGGTAACTTCCTGGATCGTAAAGGGAAAGGTGCTTCGATGTTAATCTACGGAGCTTTTCTGATGATTATCTGTCATCTGGCTTTTGCCCTGGCCTTACCGGCTTTAAAAGGCAGTATTGCCGGGCCGATCGTCGCTTTCACCTCTATCGTGCTGTTAGGAATTTCTTTCTCTCTGGTACCGGCTGCGTTATGGCCCAGTGTTCCCAAATTGGTAGACAACCGTCTATTGGGTTCTGCTTATGCCGTGATATTCTGGATTCAGAATATCGGTTTATTCGCTTTCCCGATGATCATCGGGAAAGTATTGGCAGCAGTAAACCCCGGTATCGAAGATCCGTTGCAATATAACTACACCGTTCCGATGCTGATTTTCGCCAGCCTCGGCGTATTCGCACTGTTCCTGGGTCTGTGGTTAAAAGCAGAGGACAAGAAAAAAGGATATGGTTTGGAATTACCCAATATCAAGAAAGATTAGAAATAAGAAATGATAAATCAGATAACGGGAATTACGATGTAATTCCCGTTATTTTTTGTAAATTTGTTGAATAGTTGCAAAACAAGTAAATGATGAATAGAATCACTCAATTATTCGGTATCGAATATCCCATCATCCAGGGAGGAATGGTATGGTGCAGTGGCTGGCGGCTGGCTTCGGCCGTAAGTAATAACGGAGGTCTCGGTTTATTAGGCGCCGGCTCGATGCATTGCGATACGTTAACGGAGCATATCCGCAAGATGAAAGAGGCCACTGACCGCCCATGGGGGGTAAATGTGCCGTTACTTTATCCGGAAATCGATAAACTCATGGGAATACTAGCGGACGAACAGGTAAAGATCGTGTTCACTTCTGCCGGTAGCCCTAAAAAATGGACTTCTTTTTTGAAATCTCACGGTATGACGGTCGTTCACGTCGTCAGCAGCGCCTTATTCGCTCAAAAATGTGAAGAAGCCGGATGTGATGCCATAGTTGCCGAAGGCTTCGAAGCAGGAGGACATAACGGACGGGAAGAAACCAGTACGCGTCGCTGCTCATTGCCGCCTTCCACTGATCGCTGCAGGGGGTATCGCTTCCGGTAAAGCAATGCTGGCCGCCATGATATTGGGAGCCGAAGGGGTACAGATCGGAAGCCGGTTCGCCGTAGCTACCGAATCGTCCGCTCATCCGAATTTCAAACAGCAGGTGTGGAAAACTCCTGAAGGAGGGACGATGCTGGCCCTGAAAAAAATAGCCCCAACCCGATTGATTAAAAATGAATTTTACGAACAAGTCAAAACACTGGAAGACCAAGGAGCAGACTCCGATACCCTGAAAGAGCTGCTGGGCAAAGGAAGAGCTAAACAAGGGATCTTCGAAGGCAATCTGGCAGAAGGCGAACTCGAAATAGGACAAATCGCTTCGATGCTCAAGGGCGAAGAAAGTGTAGCCGAGATCATGCAGGACTTGCTCCGGGATTATAACCAAAGTATAAACCGATGCAGCAATTCAGTCTCCTTCTGACTTCCGGCAAAATAAAAATAATGATATACCATGATCCAATTTTCCCGTCATATTCTCGATAATGGCCTGACAGTTATTTGCCATACCGACAAAAGTACCCCTTTCGTCTCGGTAAACGTACTTTATAAGGTCGGTTCACGCAATGAACAAGCGGACAAAACCGGTTTCGCCCATTTATTCGAACACCTGATGTTCGGCGGTTCCACTCATATCGAAGACTATGACAAACATGTGCAGCTGGCCGGAGGAGAAAGCAATGCCTACACGACCAATGACCTGACCAACTATTACATCACCATACCTGCCTCGAATATCGAGACAGCTCTTTGGCTGGAATCCGACCGTATGGCAGGTTTGAACCTTTCGCCATCTTCCCTGGATATACAAAAACACGTCGTTATCGAAGAATTTAAACAACGCTATCTGAATAATCCTTACGGAGACCTATGGCTGAAGCTACGCCCCCTGGCTTACAAAGTACACCCTTATCGATGGGCTACGATCGGAGTATCGCCGGAACATATAGAAAGGGCAACTCTGGAAGATGTCGGGGCTTTTTTCCGGCAATTCTATGCACCCGACAACGCAATCGTCAGCATCTGCGGTAATATCGCAGAAGACAAGGCTTTAGAGTTGGTAAAAAAATGGTTCGGCGACATTCCACCAGCCCACAGACCGGTTAGTCACATCCCTGCCGAACCCCGGCAAACAGAGGAACGCCGTTCAATCGTCCCGGATAACAATGTGCCGGCAGACGCTATTTATAAGGTATTTCACATGGGTGGACGGGATAGCGACGATTTTTATGCCTGTGATATCATCTCCGACATTTTATCCAACGGGCAATCTTCACGTCTCTATGTCAACCTGATCAAAAACCAACGTTTATTTTCCGGTATAGACGCCTATGTCTCGGGCGACCGGGATCCGGGATTATTCATTTTCAGTGGTAAACTATCCGAAGGTATCGACATCCGTCAGGCAGAAGCGGCAATAGACCAGGAAATCGAGCATTTTATAAAGGATGAAATTACCGTTCGGGAGGTGGAAAAAATCATCCATAAAACCGAAGCCCGCATCTCTTATAGTGAAATCAGCTATCAAAGTAAAGCCAGCAATCTAGCCTTTTTCGAGTCTCTAGGAGACGTCGACCTGATCAATACAGAAGGTAAACGTTATAACGATATTACGGTCGACAAAATCAAAACTACTGCCAGGGAACTATTCCGAAAAGAAAATTGTTCTACCCTTTGGTATCTGAAAAAATAACTGTTTTCACGACAGAAAAAGATAATCTAAAACCAAGCCTATGATGCCCAACCGAAATATAGCCCCAAGAATAACTCCGCTATCCACTCCGAGTCTCCTGCCCTACCAATGCCTGATATTGGCCAACGGAACAGAAATCTTTTACCTGAACGATCCATTACAGGAAGTTTTTAAAATCGACGTTGTCTTCGAGGCCGGAATCTATTATCAATCCCAACCCCTGGTTGCCTCGACTACAGTCAATATGCTGAACGAAGGCACATTGCACCATTCAGCAGAAGCAATCGCCGACCAGTTCGACTATTACGGGGCCTATGTGGATTTCAGTTGTGGCCTGAATAAAACCGAAGTAAGCCTGCTTTCCCTGAATAAATATGCCACAGAAACATTGACCATGCTGGCAGAAATCATTACAGAAAGTAATATTCCGGACAAAGAACTCGAGATATACCTGACGAATAAACGCCAGGAATACTTGGTCAACCTGGAAAAAACCAGCTATCTGGCCAAACAAAAATTTTCCGCCCTGATCTTCGGGGAAGATCATCCCTATGCCAACCGGATCGAGGAAAGTGATTATCAACGAATCACCGTTTCCCTCATCCGCGATTTTTATCACCGGTATTATCAAGCCGGACAATTCCGGATTTTTATTTGTGGTCATGTAAACGAAGGACTGTTAAATACGGTAACCCGTTTATTCGGAAATCTTCCCATTCCGTCCCCCGGGAATATTTCAAAAAAACTACCGTTTCATGCAGCTCAACCAGGCCGTTATCATGTATCCAAAGAAAACTGTGTCCAATCCAGCATCCGCATCGGTAAATCCAGTGTACGGCTGACAGACGACGATTATGCCGGTTATATGCTTTTGAACACAATTTTGGGTGGTTATTTCGGCTCACGCCTGATGTCGAATATCCGGGAAGAAAAAGGATATACTTACGGGATCGGCTCTTTCAATGTCTCTCTGCCCCAAAGAAGTTATTGGAGTATCACCACCGAAGTCAATAACGAATATACAGAAGCAACGATCGAGGAAATCTTTAAAGAAATACACAAACTCCGGACAGAAACAGTGCCTGCCGAAGAACTGAATCTGGTGAAAAATTATTTATACGGCGATTTACTCCGTGAATTAGACGGGGTATTCGCTCAAAGCGATTCCTTAAAACATAAACTGAATTACGGTTTGGACAATAGCTTTTATATCGGGATCATTGAAAAAATCAGACAATGCACCCCCGAAGCGATACTGGAATTGGCCGACAAATATTGGAACCCTGAAGAGATGTATATCGTCACTGCCGGACAACCTTAACCTACCCGGTAAGGGACAGGAGATCGGCCGGAAGATGGAAATACATGATTCGTTTGGTATAGTTTTTGTTTTCTAACTATCAAACAACTAAATAATAAGACCATGAAAAAACTTATTTTTATTTCGTTATTATTCTCTATTCTGTCCCTCTCTGTTTCCGCACAGAAACCCACCAAGGCAGAAAAAGCAGCGCAACTGGAACAAGAATTTCAGCAGACCCGGCAATTGATTGAAAGCAATCATTTCCAATTCGAACTCAACCGGGTATATCCCCAGGGTGGCCAAGATCTCAGCCGTTTCAATCCCAGAGGTAAGTTCGTTATTACCGACTCGGTCGCTAAAGGTACCCTTCCCTTTTTCGGCCGGGCTTATTCCCTTCCCTACGGTGAAGGCGGAGGCATTGAATTCGACGGGGTGATGAAGGACCAATCCCTGAAAATCGAACACAAAAAGAAAAGAAAAATCCTGATTTACCGTTTTTCTATCACCGCCAAAAACGATACATACCAGATTTCCATGGAAATTTCAGGAGGTGGGAATTGCTCGGTAAACCTGAACAGCAACAATCGGGCACAAATTTCCTATTCCGGGACCGTCAGTCCGGTTAAAGACGAAACAGGAAAGTCGTAAAAATCGTTCCCCGGACAGTGCAACCCGATATCGGAATTACCGTACAACTGAGAAATAAATCTTTATGGTATGGTAAAATTCTTTTTCACCGGTTTGCTCTTCTGGGGTATCTTTCTCTCCCCGACAGCCCAAAACAACCAACGAATCACCAATTTCGGCATTATAAAAGAAAAAGTCGACAGCAATCGGTTCAAAATGCAATATACGATTGCAACAACTCATCACACTTTTTATCTACAACCAACCACTCCCTACAGTGACCAAAATATTCGGATCGCTCAAGACAGTGCATTCGTAATTATCCGCGACAGCATCGCTGCCGGATATCTACCGTATTTCGGAAGCGGCTATTCTATCCCCCAAACCGGAAACAGAGGAATCATTTTCAGTAATACGATGCAGGATTTGACCCGACAAACACGCGGAAAAGGAAGACGCCAGAGTATTTTCTATCAATTCAGCGTCGTCGGAAAAAACGATACTTATAAACTCAGCATAGATATCAGACACGACGGCACTTGTTACCTCTTCATCAACAGCCTCAAACGCAGCCCAATCTCCTACACCGGACAAATCGTGGAGCAGGGATAGAGTTGCTGGGGTAATAGAGTTGCTGAGTTACTGAGTTACTGAGTTGCTGAGTTAATTGAGTTACTGAGTTGCTGAGTTAATTGAGTTATTGAGTTGATAAGTTGTTTAGCTTCTAATGTTGTGATCTACAATTATTTAGTTGTAATTATCCTCTGTAACTTTTGTTCCCCTTTAACTCTCTAACTCAGTAACTCTCTAACTCAGTAACTCTATTAACTCAACAACTCTATTAACTCAGCAACTCTATTAACTCAGCAACTTATCATAAATCAGCTTCAACACATTAACATGAGCTTCCCGTTCGCTTTTCGAAGAACCGTCTAAGTGTCCGAAAAAGCGATGTTCTGCAACTTCTATTCCACAAAATTCAAAAATTCCCTGATCGGAAGTTTGTTTCATCGATTGCAACATTCCAATCTTGTCATAATAATCATAAGGAAATCCCATGTTATTGAGGATAACGACCTTTTTACCTGCCAGGAGCCCCTGTAACTGCCCTTCCTCATCCATATTATAAGCAAATCCTTTGGTAAATACCCGGTCGATATATCCTTTCATCAGAGCAGGCATACCGGTCCACCAAATCGGATATATAAAAGTCAATAAATCAGCCCACTGGATATAATCCTGTTCTACTTTCACTTCTTCCGGAATTTGACCGTGTTTTACCGCATCGAAATCGGATTGCTCTAAAACCGGATGAAAACCGATATTATACAAATCCCGGACATTCATTGCATTTCCGGACATTTCTGTCAATTCCATCACCGCCTCTTTATAAACTGCACTCAAAGATTTAGGGTTCGGATTACAATAAATAATCAAATGTTTGAGTTGTTTTTTTGCTTCCATAGTTTTCTGTATTATCACAAAACAAATAATTTCAAAGTATCTTCCTTAATTAAACGCAGACTTTCCTACCCTTGTTGCAAAACCATTTGACAAAACTCGGAAAAATAGGTTTGAAGTGTAATTAGTTTGTAAAACTCTATCCATTGCTATCGTTTTACCCATTTTCCCCGTCAATCCTTCCTGAAATTTTAAAACATTTTTATACTTGAATTCGTTTGCATATAAAAATATACAGATTAGGAGTTATTTCTACTAAAAATAAAATATTTTCGCATCATAAAACAGAATAATATATGATTGATTTTAAACCGATCGCAACAACTGATAAAGAATTACTTACCTCGTTTATACTTCCTTCGGACGAACAAGACTGTGACTTTTCCTTTGCTAATTTATGCAGTTGGCATTTCATGACGGAATCCAGTTATGCCCTTATCGAGGATCATTTAGTGATTCGTTTCGTCACTTCTGAAGGCAACCATGAATATTTCATGCCTTTGGGAGAAGGAAGTCCGATTCCGGTTATCGAAGCTTTAGAGGCGTGTGCCCTCTCTGAAAACGAACCGTTGTGTTTACGGGGAGTACAACCGAAGATACAAGATAAACTGGAGCAATACTTCCCCACTTTATTCGAATATACGAGCAACCGGGATTATTTCGATTATATTTACCGTCGTCAGGATCTGGCCGAATTAAAAGGCAAGCATTATCAGCCCAAACGGAATCATGTCAATAAATTCAGGAAAGAGTACCGATACAACTATGAGCCGCTAACCCCGGACCTTATTCCGGTATGCTTACAGTTCGAATCGGAATGGTGTATGAAACACGGCTATATCGAAAACGAAAACATCCGGAACGAACGGCGTGCTTTGACTTATGCCTTACATCATTTCGAAGAACTGGATTTGACAGGCGCTGTGATCAGTGTCGACGGCAAGATTGCAGCTTTCACTTTCGGAGCCCCTATCAGCCACAACACCTTCGGGGTGCATTATGAAAAAGCAGATATCAATATCGACGGTATTTACAGTGCGATCAACCAGGAATTTGCATCACATCTACCGGAACAATACATTTACCTGAACCGTGAAGAAGATCTGGGTATTCCCGGTCTCCGCCAGGCAAAACTTTCTTATCATCCTGTATTATTACTCGAAAAGACGAAGGCCGTCAAAAGACAGGCCATTTGAAAACACTAAATCCGGAGAGATGAATAAAAAACAGCAAGTTATGGAATTATGGCGCCGGTGTTTTGAAGACACGGACGAATTCATTCGGTTTTACTTCGAACGAAAGTACAGCAACGCCAACTCACTGATTTACGAAGAAAACGGGAAAGCCCTGTCGGCTCTGCAAATGCTTCCCTATCCCATGCGTTGGGAAAATGTCACGGTCGATACGTCTTATATCTCGGGAGCATGTACCCTACCCGATGTCCGCAACCGGGGCTTTATGACCCTGCTCCTCCAGAATGCTTTGCAGGAGATGTACGACCGTGGGATTGCATTCAGCACCCTGATTCCAGCTGAAGATTGGTTATTCGGTTATTATGCAGGCCAAGGATATGTTACCGTCTTCGATTATGCCCTTCACACTTATACACCTGCTAATCAAACTATGCCAAACACTTTTTCACTCATTACTTCCGATCGTTTCGACGCAAACTTTGCCCGGAATTTATTTCCCTATTTCGACCAGGAGATGAGTAAAAGGAATTATTGTATCCAACATCCTTATAACGATTATATTACCATTGTCGAAGAAGCTTACCTGTCGGAAGGACAACTCTGGGCTACTTACCGCCAAAATGTACCGACCGGTTGGGCCTTGGCTGTACCTGAAAAGGACAGGGTTTGTGTCAAAGAATTGTTATTCGACACCGAACAGGAGAAAGCAGGGCTCCTACAAAACATTCATGCCCTTTGGCCTGACAAAACCTTAGTTTACAAAACTCTCCCTGCAGTTTCAGGTAACATCAGTCTGGGTATGGCCCGTCTGACACATGCCCCACAAATGTTGCAATATTTTGCCCGGCTTCATCCGGAAGTCGCTTTCACACTCAAGCTGAACGACCCGCAAGTACCGTCCAATAACGGCATATATACCATTGCCGGCGGGAATTGTATGCACACAGACCAAATTTCCGGACCGATCGACAGTGAAACGGATATTCCGGTCCTTACCAAAGCCTTATTAGGGTATCATCCTGATCTCTTACCGGCTCCTTTAAACCGATTATTCCGGGAAGCAAGGCCCTATATGAACTTAATGTTGGATTAGATTTACTCTGTAGCAGGAAGTTTGAACGGGATTGTCAGTAAAATTTCCTTTTCTGTATTTTCCCATTTACCGGGATATTCTTCTACCAAACGAATTGCCTCACGGTTACACGAGGGCGATAAACGTTGAATGAGTTTGATCCGGGCAGGTAAACCTTTTCGATTCAAACGCACGGTCAATTGTATCTCGCCTTGCAGTTTTTCCAAACGGGCATCTTCGGGATAACGCAAAGAATCTGCCACATAACGGTTGAATTCTTCCATCCACCCGGCATGATCTATGACAACTTTTCGTCTGAATTTCCTCTCACCTACCCCCCTGTTTTTCGTATGGACAATCCTTGTCCGACGCTCTTTACGGGTATTTTTTTCCAACATAAGACTATCCAAGTATACAGATTTTGTTCCTACGGCATCGATATCTGTTTTTCTCTTTTTATCTTTCCTTGGGGTATCTGCCTTAGGCAAAGCTCCTGCATATCCGGTTATCGGTTGTTTGCGCCTAAGAGCGGCTGGTTTCAGGACACAAGAGTCAAACGCTTGCCTATCTGCTTCGTTTGCGACGGCCATCGCTACAGGCTCTGACAATACATCCGCACTTCCGGATTCATCGGATACCGAATCCATATCCTCAACAGCTTGCACTTGTCGGTAAAATACTTGTTTTTTCCCAGCTAGTTTCCCGATAATCTTCCGTACAGGCAGAGTTACGGTATCGGTCACACCTCGTTCATCCAGCTGTGCCGCCATCAATTGTAAACTATCCGGACGAATAATCGGTTCACTTTTATCCATTTCTGCCACGACAACTTCTTGTTGCCGAAGGGCACTCTTGTTCATCAAGATAACCGCAAGTCCCGCCAGCAACAGCAAAGAAGCCGCTGCCACCCAGCGATATAAACGCACAGTCTTATTCCCTTCCCTTTTCTTCATTCGTTTTTGCAACTGCTGTACGATTTTCTCATGATCCGCCTTCACAGTAGTCAATCCTTCGACAGCTTCATACAAAAAAGGATCGGACAACATCTCCCGTTCGAACCGGTTAGCTCGCTTTCCGGTTCTTTCTCCCTGAAGATATTCCCATATGTCGCTTTGTCTACTCATTGGCCTTTATTCCTTTTCGTTCGAGACACAATTGCAAATTACGTTTTCCATTCTGTATAAAGCTTTTGACCATCTTCAAAGTAAAACCCGAAGTTTGCCCGATTTCTTTATAAGACAGTTCATCCATAAAAAAATAACGAATGCAAAGCCGTTGTTTCTCAGGCAAAGCTTCCATACACTCCTGTAATGCTTTCTCCTGCCGATCGGTCTCTCTGCTGTATTCAAGATTAAAGTCATCGCAAAATTCCATAAATTTTTCGTCTAATCCGACAAAATTATTTCCACTCCGCCGTCGCAATTCCATTAAGCAATAATTGCGCACACAACTATACAACCAGGCTTTAAATACCTGTATGTCGTGATGCAATACTTTTTCGAACAGCTCTTCCCAAATCTGCATCACAGCATCCTGAGCATCCGGTACATTCTTCAGATACTTCAAAGTCACGCCGTATACCAAAGGCATATAACGCTCGTACAACCCGATTAAATAGTCCGGTTTCCGAGTACGGCGATAAAAGCTCAACAACTCTGCGTCACTGTATTTATGGAGATCTTTATTCTTTAGCCAATAAATGGTTTACAAAGATAAAATAAATTCATTTATATAGAGACCGAATTTTAAATTCGATTTCTCTACCCAGAAAAAGGAAACGGTTTCGTTGCTTAGCCTTCAATTCGAATCAACGACTAAAGTTTTTTAACAGGAACTGCAAATCCTCTCAACAAGAACGGAGTAAATCTCAGCAAACCGAAAATTTCTAAACAACTAAAATCCAGAATTAAATGTTTTATAAAGTCCTTGAACCCTGCGGGTGCTTTTTCAACAGTCGCTGATACGGCCGGCCGGAACCGAAGGTTCGTTAAAAAGAGACCACAGACTTTATTAAATTCCGAAAAGTCACCTAACCCTAAACCGGGTTCTAACGTTAAAACCATTGAAACGAATCAATAAATTTTAATCGTATGCAAGAAGAATACAAACCTGCCGCAATTTATTCACCGATATCTATCGGAAACTGGATTATCTCACTGATTTTGACAATGATCCCGATCGTTAATATTATCATGCTGTTTGTCTGGGCTTTCAGTAACGGTACTAATCCTACAAAAGCCAATTGGGCAAAGGCTGCATTAATACTTATTCTGGTTTGGATCATCCTGGGAATTATCTTCGGAGGATATTTTATGCGAATGTTTTACGGGAATTATCCGACATATTAAAAAGATTACAGATAGACAGACGTCAAGCCTAAACGTTTTTTTAGTTACAACGGTTACAGTAGTTAAAATTAACCTTTAGGGGACCTTTTTAACTATTGAAACCGCTGGAACTATTTAAGATGCAGACATTTATTGTTTAGAATTCCTTCATCATTACTTAGAGAACCGAAAATTCTGTTGCGATAAAATCCTTCGGATTTTCTGTTGAAAATTTTATCTTAAAGTTCGAATTGCAGAATAAAAACAGGTATTTATAAGCACAAATATGTATATAACTGCCTATTTTAGTATTTTTCACCGTATAGTCAACGAATACTGGCTTATCTTTACAAACTGCTCATTCTCTCCCCTAAGTGAGTAAAGGGCGACTTATTTTTGTAGTAGCGAATTATAAATCTTAAATTTACTGCTATAAAAACTATAATTTGCAAAATGAATCGTGCACATTTATAAAACGAAATGTGTACAATTTATTCGGTCAACTATACGACATACACACACAATTACATATGATACACACCGAACAGCAGACGAAACCCTTCCTCCGGCATTGCTTGCAGCAGTTTACAGCTCTCTTTATCTCTGTCAACACCATATTTCTTCATAATACGCCCTTCGATGAAACAACAAAGATAGCGAAATACTCACAAAAAAGCCATTCCAACGCTTTCCAACTCTTTTCGAAGCACCGGAATGACTTAACACCATTCAAACTATTCCCCCGACTTATATTATTTCAGTTGATTCAACCAGTTGACAATCTCCTGCAGCACTGCCGGAGCAATGGTCTCTTCAATATCGGAATACTCTACGGGAGAACCGGTAACGGCAGGCTGGAACATGTGGTTCAAGCCTGGGAAAACAATGGTCTTCACCTGAGTGTTACCATTCTCTGAAATCCCTTTCCTGATAAACTCCAGATTTTCCACCGGCACCTGACAATCCTTGTCTCCATTGAGTGCCAACACCGGGCATGTAATTTCCGGGAAATCCCACTCGGGATTGTATTTCAACAACTCGATCTTGGCTACATTATACAACTGCTGCGTCGTTGCGGCTGCCTGACCGGCCAAAGGAGTACCATTGAAAAGTTCGGTTAGCTTCCGTTCACAAGTGGCAGCATCTCCCGATTGCAAAACAATATCCTGCGCCTGACGCATATAGTTGTTGTATTTTTCAATAAAATCCTCTTTTACACCGGAAACCTTCAATAATGCCGCCCGCTGCATCAACAACAGTTCGCTGCCGCTTACGCCTCCGCCCGCCAAAGTGATGATAAAAGGCACCTCTTTCCGGGCAGCCATACTGAATGCCACGAAAGCGCCTTCGCTATGCCCGATGACTCCTACACTGTCGGCATTGATTTCCGGACGTTGTTTCAGGTAATTAACCGCAGCCACAGCATCCGCATCTGCATCCGGTAAACCGCTTTCCTTCAAATTGCCGCCGGACTTTCCGACACCACGGTCATCCACACGCAAGGTGGCTATCCCGTGACGGGCCAGATAATCCGCCAGAACGAAAAAAGTTTTGTGCTCTGAAAAAGTGTTATTGCGATCCTGACCGCCACTGCCGGAAACCAACACCACGGCCTTGCACCTGGCTCCACTGGCTGGCCAAGTCAATGTTCCCGCCAAGGTGACTCCATCATCCGCATTCTGAAAAGTCACCTCTTCCGAATGATAAGAAAAAGGCTCTTTCGGAGTCTGCGGACGCTTGAACACCACCGGCGTGCGGGTAAGAAGAAGCTCGAAATCATATCCTTCCCACAAAAAAGTTCCCTTCAGCGAACCGTCGGCCTGAAGCCTGAGAATACTGCGAGTCTGCGCATCCGCAATATTCACCGTCAAAACATGATCCGCCAATTCTACCGCATCCGCCCGATAGGTCTTTTCCGACAAATCTGGAATCTTCAACGTAACCTGATAGCCACCACCGGCCTTTTCGACATGATACTCCAAACGCAAGCGCATATTCTTCAAATCGGGATAACCATACCACTTACCCGTTATATCCTGTGCACCCAGCGTCAGAGAAACGAATAATAAAAACAAAAGCCAAACAATTTTCATAATATACGATATTAAAATACCAACCATATGTCTATAATACGCGCCACCCGACAAAAAGGGGGGAGTACTTTCCCTTTGACCTCACACGTTTCTCTGTTTTTC
>ERZ780144.2169-NODE-2169-length-18051-cov-5.305512_pt1 | contig 18051 bp, 18 predicted proteins | sample MGYA00511380_ERZ780144 | MGnify/ENA primary metagenome ERZ780144 (study PRJEB29588, sample SAMEA1965858) | human gut metagenome | biome: human gut; feature: human-associated habitat; material: faeces | place: Denmark | collected 2008/2010 ... | reverse complement strand
ATGCACTGTTCAATGCAATGTGCGCGGAACGTACAATTACCATTCGATTTCGGCGGAAAAAATCATGCCGGGAAAAACAAAAGCGAAGAAAGTGGATGGGGCCGTCAATAGGATACTTGAGGATACAAACAGTACGCGCTTTTGGGTACATACCTATGATGACGACCCAATAAGCAGGCTGCCATCAAAAATCCGAGAGCATAAGGCTTTTATAGCGAGCTATCGTTAAAAAGCAAGTATAAAATAAGGCTCACCGTCAATTTTGGCGGTGGGCCTTATTTGTTTGCTCATGTATGAGATGAATTGCGTTTAACACGGAGCTGCTTTCCAGAACCATCACAGATACACCTCCACGGTCAGGTCGGTCCACGCTGCACGGCGGAACTGGTGGGGCAGCTTGTTGGCTTCACGGTAACGCTTGGCGGTTTCAAAGTCGATGGTGAAGGTGAGGATCGATGGAATATACAAAAACGGTGAGCTGGACTATGAGGCAACTCACAAGAAATTCTTGTTGGTTCGTTCCGAAGGGACAAGACAGGTAAAAATAAATTAAGGTACTTTGTTTGCCATAGAACGCGCACAGGCAGATGATGCCGCGGCGCTCTTGGATTATCTGAAAATCGTGGGCGGAGAAACCGAAAATCTCAACTTTGGTGCGGAGGGAGTGCCGCTCGACCTTGAAACGGAGCAAGCCTATCTGCGTTCGCAGTGCGAATCAGCGGACAATGTGCAGTATCTTGCCAAAGCTAACGGTGAAATCATCGGCACAGCAAGCCTGAACCGCAAGCCCCGGCGCATGAGCCATCGCGGAGAGTTCGGCATCAGTCTGAAAAATGCGTGCTGGGGCTGCGGCGCGGCGTCTGCGCTGACAGAAGCAGTTCTTGCCTTTGCCAAGGAGAACAGCTTCGAGCAGTTGAATCTGGAGGTGCGCAGCGACAATGCCCGCACCATCAGACTGTATGAAAAATACGGCTTTCGGAAGTTGTGTACATTTCCGGATTTTTTCAAAATTGACGGTGAATCTATTGATTTTGACTTGATGAATCTTGAATTGACCCCGGCAGGCGACCAACAAGGGCAAGCTGCGGTACGTTGACGGGCGGCCGATGGTCTCCCCTGCACACGTAATAAGGGAAGAATGCAATTTTTTGACGGTCTGATTTAGTGTCCCAGCGTTTTCAGCACACTTGTCACGTCATCGATCTGCGTGGCAAACTCTGCCTTTAAATCGGCAGGCGCAATGCTCATCAGATAGGGGTGCGCCGCCGCACGGAGCATGGGGGCATCGTTGTAGCTGTCACCGAAGGCGTATGTATTTTCCTGCGGGATACCGAAATGCGCGCACAGCAAATGCAGCCCCTTGTCCTTGCCCGCCGCGGTAAAATCCAGCCAGTGCTCGCCCGTGACGGCGGCACCGATGCGGTCTTGCCAGAGGGGCAGGATCTCCTTGGCCGGGATGTTCATATCCCCTGCGGAGATGGCGGAAATCTGGGTCACATCTCCTTTTACCTCGCTGAAGTCCTTCACGATACGGCAGTTCCCAAACTCAACGCCCACCGCGTCCAGATTCGCCTGGGCGGCAGCGGTTGGTACAAAATAGTAGCGGCCTGTCGTGGTGCAGGCGCGGGAAACACAATCCGTGCGCGTTCCCAAATAGGCGACCAGCTCGGCGCAAAGCTCCCGTGGCATGGGTATCGTATGCAGCAGCTCGCGGCCATAGCAGACATAGGCAGCATTCTCGGACATATAGGCGATTTCGTCCGCCACGGGGGCGAACAGCCTTCGCAGAGCGTCAAGGGGGCGGCCGCTTGCAGCGCAGAACAATACCCCGCAGTCATGCAGGCGGCGTATCTCGTCAAATACGGCGCAGGGAAGCTCGGTCTGTCCTTCCGGCAGCAGGGTGCCGTCCAGATCGCTGGCAACTAAGGTGTGAAACTGTATCATCCAAGTTCTTTCCTTTCCCGATTGGTCAATGCCATGCAATATGATGGTTGCGCGACAAAATCATTCCATACGCTCCACCAAAAAATCAATAAAGGCGGCGTAATCCTTGCACAGAAGGGCACCCTTCAAATTGTTGCTGTCCAGCAGGATCATGGACAGCGGCTCAAAAATATCGTAAAAGATCTTGCGGTCATTGGGGTTGAAGCTCAGCATGATCACAAGGTTGACAGCCGTGTCGTCCCAGCAGATGGGGGTGCGGCTGACATATACAGCCATACAGGTGCGCGGGCTGCACATTTTCAGCGTGTGGGGTATCGCAAACTGCCCGAACGCCGTGGACGAAATGCTCTCCCGTTCCATGACGGCGGCCTCGAACGCCGGGGTCGTGCAGCCCAGCGCCAGCAGGCGGCTGCACATGTGGTGGACTACTTCCTCCCGCGTGGTACAATGGGAGCCTGTTTCAAACAGCTCCGGCGTCAGGATAGCCGACAGGCTGCGGCGGAAGTTTTCACGCCGCGCCTGCGTGTTGATCTCCTCCACCTTGCGGTTCAGCGCCATAATGTCGGAGTTCGTCAAAAAAGGCGAGATAAGCACAAGCGGCATATCCAATACCTTGTGGGGCCGCACGGTGGAGATCACCAGCGCACTGCCGGTAAGCTGGTCAAGCAGGCTTTCTTTTGTAAATACATTGGTAAGCAGAATTTTACCCTGCATGCGGCGGCTAATGCGGTCCGCAAGGCTGCTGTCCATATTGTAGTAGCTGGGGCAGTACAGCACGGCGGGCACACGGTTTGCCAGTTCCTTCTGCGTTTCCAGCGCACCGCCCAGATGCAGCACGATGTAGGCGATCTCATCCTCATCGAGCGTGATGCCTGTCTTTTCGCGGATGATGCCCGAAAGCTGCACGGACACATCGTAAATCAGCGGGCAGCTCTGGCGTATCTCACTGACCAGCGGATTCTTGCAGAAGCTCCTGTTCTGCGCGCGCACCAACAGATTGTGGGTATGCAGCGCAAAGCGGATGAAAAACTCCGGCTCGTCCAGATTGATGTCGTAAAAGTCCTTTACGGTGTTGATGAGCTGGTGTACAAGGTCGGTGCAGGCGTTCCCTACTCCGCCCTGCTTTTATTTTCTTGTAAGCTCTTGATGGCAAAGACCAGCAGCACGTAATCGCAAAAGTCCGGTCGCCCCCACAGCTAGTGATGCCACATTTTGTTGTGGGCTACGTTGCACCACTGGTGGTCGCGGTAAACGCTCTGACTTCCACTCCTGCAGCGGGCAAGGCGGTGGAGATTTTCTGTACGAAGGCAAGGGCTTTCGGCCCGTCGCCGTGGATGCAGACGGAATCGGTCTGCAAAGTTACCGTGCTGCCATCGTTGGCCTGTACAGTGCCCTGCTTTGCCATCTGCAAGACCCGCACTATAGCAGTGTCCTCGTCCTCAACCATCGCACCAGGCGTGCCGCGGGGCACTAAGGTTCCGTCCGGCTGGTAGCCGCGGTCGGCAAATACCTCGCTGGCGACCGGCAGGCCGATGGCGTGGGCGGCCTTGATCATTTCGCTGCCGGACAGGGCCAGCAACACCGCACCGGGAGCCGCAGCCTGCACGGCGCGGCAGATGGCCGCCGCCAGAGCCGGGTCTTTGGCAGCCATGTTGTAGAGTGCGCCGTGGGGCTTGACGTGGTGCAGCGGCACACCCGCCGCATCGCAGAAGGCTTTCAGTGCGCCAATTTGATACACTACATCGGCCTCAGCTTCGGCGGGGCTGATTGCCATTTTGCGGCGGCCAAAGCCCTGCAAGTCGGGCAGACCGGGGTGTGCGCCCACCTGCACGCCGTATTTTTTGCACAACAATACGCTCTTTTTCATCACGGACGGGTCGCCCGCGTGAAACCCGCAGGCAATGTTCGCGCTGGTCACGTAGGGTAGAATTTCATCGTCCATCCCGATGGTGTACGCGCCGAAACTCTCTCCCAAATCGCAGTTCAAATCAATGGTTGGCATTACAAAGCCCCCTCTTAAAATTTCAGCGCCATGTTTTTCACATCGGTCACAAACATATGTCCCGGCGCGTGGGTGATGCAAAACTCGGGTTTTGAGTGCATGACCACGGCCTGCGGCGTGACCCCGCAGGGCCAGAACACAGGCGTTTCGCCCGGGCGTATCGTCACGGCGTCGCCGTAGTCGGGGTGGGCCAGGTCAGTAATGCCGATAGCCTCCGGTGTGCCGATCTGCACCGGTGCTCCGTGTACGCGGGGCATGCCCGCCGTGATGGCTACCGCTGCGGGCACCTGCGCATACGGGATGGGCCGCATACTGACGACCATGTTGCCGCTGAACACCCCCGCAGGCGTGCAGGGAATGTTGGTGTTGTACATTGGCACGTTGACGTCCTCCTCGATCTGGCGCACCGGGATGTCGGCGTCCAGCAGGGCCGACTCAAACGAGAAGCTGCACCCGATAAGGAAGCTGACCAAATCGTCCCGTTCTTCAAAATACCGCGTCACATCGGTAGTTTCTTCGATTAGTTCGCCATTTTGGTAAATGCGGTAGCGCGGGATGTCCTGCGCGATATCGCTGCCCGGCGCAAATTGGGAGAAGCTGCGCTCCCCGGCATCTGCCACTTCCAGCAGGGGGCAGGCCTTGGGGTTGCGTTGGCAGAATAGCAGAAAGTCCCATGCCAGCGCTTTGGGCAGCACAACCAGGTTACCTTGGGCATAGCCGTCGCAATAGCCGGTAGTGGGGGCATCCAGCTTACCTGCCCGGATCAGCGCACGGACCTCAGCCGGGGGAAATGCGGAGTATTTCATACAACACACCTTCTTTTACAAACGATTTCGTACCTGCTGCCACAAGACGGCCTGCTGCCGGGCGGCCTGTACGGCCTGGGCGGGGGTCACAAAGGTGAAGCATACTCGCTGACCAGGACGCAGCTGCGCCAGCGCGGGCAGGTCAGCGGAGATGACTGCTGCAATTTTGGCGTAGCCGCCGATGGTCTGGTGGTCGGCCAGCATCACGATGGGCTGACCGTCGGCGGAGACCTGCACCGAACCGGGCACAATGCCATCGGAGAGGATGTCCGCGCCATGGTGCATTGCCAGCGGCGGGCCCGCCAGCTTGCAGGCCATGCGGTCACAGTTGGGTGTCAATGTGTAGATGCCGTGGGTAAAATCATGTAAACCCTGCACGGTGAACGCGGCATCCTGCGGGCCGGGTACGGTGCGCAGCAGCGGCAAAGTCTGCGCCCCCTGCACGCGCACAGGATGGGTGCCCCGGCACACGGCCTTGTCCCGCAATGGGCGGTCCAGATGTTTGGCCGTAATGATCCGCCAGAGTGCGGCGGTATCGCATACCCCGGTGGGGAGCGTGTCGCCTTTTGCCAGCTTGCGGCCTTTCAAGCCGCCGATACCGCATTTCACATCGGTGGCGCGACTCCCCAGCACGGGCGGGGTGGCAATGCCGCCGCCCACAGCCAAGTAACTGCGCAAACCAGACGCAACCACGCCGATTTTCAGTGTACTGCCTGCCTTCGCCAGCAGCGGCGCGTAATAGGGCACGGGTACGCCGTCCAGCGCGGCAGGGCTTTCCGCCCCGGTCAGCGAAAAAACGGTGTCCGCCTCAAATCGCAGTGCCGGGCCGCGCAGGGTGGATTCCAGCACCGCCGCGCCCGGGTCATTGCCGACCAGCGCGTTGGCAAGGTGGTAGGCGTAGCTGTCTGCCGCGCCGCAGCTGCGGTAGCCTTGCGCTGCATACCCCACCCGGCCCGCGTCCTGCACAGTGGTCAGGGGGACGGGTTCCAGTACTGTGATGCTCATACTGTGCCCTCCTTGGCCGCCAAGGCCGCAAATTCTGCTGCCGTGATGGGGGTAAAGCGTATCCTGTCCCCCGCCGCGTAAGGCAACGTACCTGAGGCTGGGTCAAACAGTTTGAGCGGCGTGCGGCCAATCAGCTGCCAGCCGCCCGGGCTGGCAATGGGATAAATACCGGTCTGCTCGCCGCCGATGCCCACCGCCCCGGCCGGGATGGCCGTGCGTGGCGTTCCCAGCCGCGGGGTGAACAGCCGTTCATCCAGACCGCCGAGATACGGAAACCCCGGTAGAAAGCCCAGCATATAGATCTGATATTCCCGCCCGGTGTGCAGGGCAATGACTTCTTCCTCGGTCAGCCCGGCGTGCTGCGCCACAAAGGGCAGGTCGGGGCCGAAATTGCCGCCATAGCATATAGGAATTGTAACGAGCCTCCCCTCCCCTGCCGCAGCGTCCGCACCGTCGGCGTCAGCCAGCTTTTTCACGGCGTCGGCTATGGTATCGTATTCCGTTACAAGTGGGTCATACGTGATGAGCAGCGAGGCAAAGGCGGGTACTGTTTCCACCACGCCGGGGAGCTTTGCGGCCAGCACACGGCTGTTCAGTGCCGCCACCGCCGCGCCGATGTCCGGCGCAATGCGCTGTGCAAACTCTGCCAGCAGGGCGCAGTCCCCCACCGGATGCAGCTGAAACGGCAGCATGGCCGCCGCCTCCTTCCATATTATATAGTCAGTCAAAGAAATGCTTTGCCAGCACCGGGCCGAACCAGTGATCCGATTTGTGGGAGTACCGCACCGCGTAGGCCGTACACTGGCGCATCAGGCTGACGATGCCCACATTCATCCGGGTACTGAAGCCATCGATGCCCGGCAGCAGTGAGCCGGTCATATCGATAAACCCATTGCGTGCCGCCACCCGCATGACCTCGGATTCCATCTCCTCATGGTGGAGAATCTCCATATCTTTCTTGAGATACGCCAGCGCCGCCATCAGGCCGTAACAGCCCCAGTCGGAGCAGGTCGCCGTGATGATGTTGTCGGCCTTGGTGGCGCTCAAAATGCCACCGCCGCAGCCGCATTGGCACTCGCCCTCCGCTGTGAATGGCACGTACTTTTTGATATGCTCGGCAATCGTGCCCATGCCGATCTCATTGCCCAGGTCGCCGATGGCGATGTTCGGCACGCCGTTGGCACGCAGGGTATCCCACAAAACATCGCTGCGGGCCTGCAGGGCGGTCACATCCAGACCAACGGCATTGTGGCAGACGCCCACCGCATTCGCGCCGCAGGCTTCCACCGAGACGACCGCCGCAGGCTTGCGGGTGGCCAGCTCGGTGGCCTGGGCCGGGGCGGCGGCGATGTCCTTCGTAAAGGCGACGACGCCCATGCTCAACGGCAAGGCCTGCATAGTGTCTAAATCCTCGTAGATATGCAGCCCCACGACGGCGGCACACTTTTCAATGGCCTGCACGCTGTCGTCCGGGCAGACGATGACTGGTTTCGCACCGAAGGCCATCACCAGCGCCCGGGCCAGCAGCATGGCACTGACTGTTCCGTCCATCTCGGGTACTTTATGCGGCAGCAGCACAAATCCGGTGATAATGTACACAAGGTCGTTCTCTTTTACTGTATCGCACAGCACCTGCGCCGCGTGCATCGTCAGCGGCTCACCGGTGTAGGCGCGGCTGCCCGCGTAGAGAACACGGCAGACTCCGTAGCCTCGCGGATCCAGATTCATCAAAGCATCGAGGTTTTCGCCCACGTTGCGTTTTTCCAGTTCATCGCGGGTCATCTTGCACACCCCCCGTTCAGTCCACGACGGTCGTTTTGCCGGTGTAGGCGTAGTATTCGCGCAGCACCTCATCCTGGATGGCCTTGAGAGTGGCCGGGTCTTTGCCGCCCGCGGGCTTTCCGTCCACCTCACAGGCATGCAGGCAGAAGTTGGAGGACGATGTCACGATGATCTCGTCGGCGTTCATCAGATCGTCCAGCGTGAAGCACTTTTCCATGACCGTGATGCCAAGGCGGTAGCAGGCCTGGATCATGTGGGTCTTGGCGATGCCGCGCAGGATAAATTCATCGTTGGGGTGCGAATAAAATACGCCATCCTTGAGGATGGACACGTTGGAGTGGGCACACTCAGTCACGATATCGCCGCGGTGGAGCACAGTCTCCTGCACACCGATACGCTTGGCGTGCTGCGCCGCCACAACGCTGGGCAGCAGGTTCAATGTTTTGATGTTGCAGTGATAGAAACGCGTATCTTCCTCGGTGTTGAGCTTGATGGGCACATCGGGGTCGTTCAGGTGGTTCTGGCGGATGGATACCCACAGCTTGCCGGGGAGATTTTCGCCGTAGACATGGTTGCGGGTCTCGACACCGCGCGTAACCTGCCAGTAGACAAAGTGCGTTGTACCGTCCACTTTGGCAAGCAAATCGGTCAGCAGCTTGCCCAGTTCCTCTTTCGGCATCGGGATGTTGATATCCAGCGCCTTGGCGCTGGTGTAAAAGCGGTCGAGGTGGTCCTGCATCAGATACACCTTGCCGTTGGCACCGACTGTCGCGTCATACACGCCGTCGCCGAAGAAGTGTACCCGGTCATTGAAAGGGACCATCAATTCTTCCGGCGTGCCGATTTTACCGTCATAGTATGCAAGTGCTTCCATCGTTCTTTCCTCCCTGACTTTGTTGTTTATCGCGGGCACTTTACCCCGAATTTTAATTCGATGACCCGCTTGATGACCTCGACACAGTTGTCCAGTCCAATGGCGGCGCTGTCCAGGCAGAGGTCATAGTTTTCGACCCTCTTCCACTGGCGGCCGGTGTGGTACTTATAATAGCTCTCCCGGTAGTGGTCCAGCTTATCAATGTAGTGCATCGCCTGGCTGCGGCCGATGCCCTGGCGCTTCATCTCCCGCTCGATGCGATCCTCATAAGGGGCATCGATGTAGACAGTCAGCACATTGGGCTTATCTTTCAGCACAAAGTCCGCCGCACGGCCTACGCAGACATAGCTTTCCTCGTCCAGCAATTCCCGCAGAACCTTGGCCTGATAGTTGAAGAGGTTCTGGTCGCTGATGAAGTTGCCGCTCTCCGGCGGGATGAAGCTGCCGTCGTAGACATGCTGCGATACGCGGTAGAGCAGCGTTTTCTTGGTATTCTCATCGGCGGCGGCGAAAATTTTCTCGTTGATGCCGCTGTCCTCGGCTGCCAGACGCAACAGTTTCCGGTCGTACAGGTCGATGTCAAAATCCTGTGCCAGCTTTTTGCCGATGTAACTGCCGCCGCCCGACCCGCAGGTGCGGGTGATGGCCACGGCGAAGTAGGGATAGTTCGGATACATAGTGGCCCCCTTACTGCCCTAGATAGGCTTTCTTCACGCGGGCGTCGTTCAGCAATTCCTTAGCGTCGCCCTCAATTGTAATCGTGCCGGTTTCCAGCACATAGGCGCGGTCAGAGATTGCCAACGCCATTTTCGCATTCTGTTCCACCAGCAAAATCGTAATGCCCTGCTTGTTGACTTCCCGGATAATGGCAAAGATTTCCTTGACCAGCAGCGGAGACAGGCCCATCGACGGCTCATCCATCAAAATCATCTTGGGTCTGCCCATCAGGGCGCGGCCAACGGCCAGCATCTGCTGCTCGCCGCCGGAGAGCGTACCCGCCAGCTGGCGTTTGCGCTCTTTTAAGCGGGGGAACCGCTCGTAGACGTCGGCCATCGTTTTCGCCATGTCGGTTGGGTCGGTGAACGCCCCCATCTCAAGATTTTCTTCCACCGTCATCTGGGGAAAAATGTGCCGTCCTTCCGGCACATGCGCCAATTTCAACGTAACAATTTTGCTGGGCTCGGTTTTGCGCAGGTCGTGCCCGTCAAAGGTGATGGAGCCGCCAGCCGCTTTTTCCAGCCCGGTAATCGTGCGCAGGGTCGTGGTTTTGCCCGCGCCGTTCGCGCCAATCAGGGAAACGATCTCGCCGTCCTTCACCGTCATGGACACCCCGTTCAGCGCATGAACTGCGCCGTAGTTGACGTGCAGGTCCTTGATCTCAAGCATCGGCGGCCTCCTTCGCTTCGTCCTTGCCCAGATACGCCTCGATGACGTGCGGGTCGTTGGCAATCTGCTCCGGCGTACCGGAGGCGATCGTCGTACCGAAATCCAACACCTGGATGCGCTCGCAGATCTTCATGACAAGGCTCATATCGTGCTCGATGAGCAGGACGGATACTTTAAATTCATTGCGGATATAGTTGATAATTTCCAGCAGTTCCTCGGTCTCGGTGGGGTTCATACCCGCCGCCGGTTCGTCAAGGAGCAGCAGCTTCATGTCGGTGGCAAGCGCGCGGGCAATTTCCAGGCGGCGCTGCTCACCGTAGGGCAGGTTGTCGGCCTCCAAGTCCTCCTTGCCGGAAAGGTGAACAACTTCTAGCAGCTCTTTGGCGCGGGCGGTGATTTCTGCCTCCTGCTGCCAGTATTTCTTGGTGCGGAAGATGGCATCCGCCATACCGTAGGTCGTGTGGGCCTGCATAGCGGTCTTGACGTTCTCTATGACCGACATTTTTTTGAACAGGCGGATGTTCTGGAACGTCCGGGCAATGCCCGCGTGGACGATTTGATGCGTCTTTTTTCCGTTCATCCGCTCACCGCAGAGATAGAACGAGCCCTCGGTCGGCTTGTAAACGCCGGTAATCAGGTTAAAGACCGTTGTCTTGCCTGCGCCGTTGGGGCCGATGAGGCCGACCAGCTCGGACTCGCCGATCTCCATGTTGAAGTCATCCACGGCTTTCAGGCCGCCGAACTGGATACCCAGATGTTGGGCTTTCAATACGGGTGCCGCCATATCGCTCACGCTCCTTTCTTGGCTTTCGCCTTGGGATGGGCCAAGCGGCCCAGCAGGCGGGTCAGGCTGAACTCCCACCGGCCGAAGATGCCGCCCGGGCGGAACAGCATGACCAGCACCAGCACGACCGAGTAGGCCAGCATACGGTAGGTGGAGAAATCACGCATCAGCTCCGGCAGGCTGGACAAGAATGCCGCACCGATGATGGAGCCGGTCAGCGAGCCCGTGCCGCCGATGATGACTTCAGAGAGCAGCTCTGCCGAATAGTTGAAGTTGAAGTTTGTGGGGATCATCGCGGTCATGTAGTGGGCGTAGACGCTGCCGCCGACGCCCGCAAAGAACGCCGAGACCGCAAAGGTCAGTACCTTGTAGTAGGTCACGTTGATGCCCGAGGCCGACGCCGCAATGTAATCCTCGCGGATGGCCTGCACCGTGCGGCCAAAGCGGCTGCGCACAAACAGAAACATAACCGTCACGCAGACGACCATGATCCAGAATGCGCGGTCAAACGTGGAAAGCTTGAGAATGCCGCTCATCGTCTTGCCGCCGCCCGTAATGGAAAAGTTGCAGAAGCAGACGCGGATAATCTCGGCAAAAGCCATCGTAACGATAGCCAGGTAGTCGCCCCGCAGCCGCAGTGCCGGGATGCCGACTGCAATGCCCATAAGGCCCGCGGCCAGGCCGCCCGCCAGAATCGCAACGAGCAGCAGCGCCAGATCCGAAAGCCCGTGCCCGGCCAGCGCACCGGACACGATGGCGGACACATACGCCCCCACCGAGACAAAGCCCGCATGACCCATCGAGAACTCACCCATAAAGCCCACGACGAGGTTGAGCGACGTGACCATGATGATCGTGTAGCAGGCAGTCGTGCAGATGCCCTGGATGTAAGTCGTGCTTTTGCCGAAGGCGTTGAAGGTAAAAGCCAGCGTGATGGCCGCGTACAGCAGCGCGACACCAACCAGATTCAGGCCGTAGGAGGCCAGCCGTCGTTTCGTCATTTTGTTCACGCTCCCTTACACTTTTTCACCGACATTCTTGCCCAGAATACCGGAAGGCTTCACCAGAAGAATCACGATCAGCGTGCCGTAGGTCACGGCCTCGTACCAGCCGGGGGCAAACAGCTTGACAAAAATTTCAATCAGGCCGATCAGGATACCTCCCAACATCGCGCCGGGGATGATTCCAATGCCGCCCAGCACGGCGGCGATAAACGCCTTCATACCCATCATGCTGCCCATATCGTTCGTGACGCGGGGATAGGTGGCGCAGTACATCAGCGCCGCCACCGCCGCCAGGCCTGAGCCGATGGCGAAGGTCGTGGTGATAATTTTGTTGACATTGATGCCTACCAAAGTTGACGCATCCTTATCCTGCGGCACGGCACGCATCGCCTTGCCGAGCTTCGTCTTTTTGACGAAAAGCTGCAAGGCAATCATAATGCCCAGGCCAATGGCAATCGTCAGCAGCACGTTCAGCGGCAGGGCCACGCTGCCCACGGTGATGGTGGGCAGGCTGAAGATGGCCTGCACGTTGTGGGGCTTGGCACCAAACAGTACCATGGCCAGGTTCTCCAAAAAGATGCTCATAGCCAGCGCCGTGATCAGTGCGGACATCGGCCCTGCCTTGCGCACGGGGCGGTAGGCAAAGGTTTCGACCAGTACGCCCACCAACGCGCACACCGCAATAGCAACGATAACCGAAAGCCATGCGGGCATCCCGGCGTTGACCATCAGCGGGATGGTGTAGAACAGCGTGTATGCGCCGATCATGATAAAGTCACCGTGGGCGAAGTTGATCATGCGGATAATGCCGTAGACCATTGTGTAGCCCAAGGCAATCAGCGCATAAATTGCGCCCTGGTTTAAGCCGTTTATCAGGCTTTGAAAAAACAGTGAAAAAGTCATCTGCTCCATTCCCCTTTCCTAAACGCAAAGGGCGGGGGCCTTTTCCCCCGCCCCAATGCGATTGTATCTTACTCTGCCTTGGAAACGACTGTGCCGTCGGACCCCAGTGTCTCGGTCCACTTGACTTCGCCGTCAATGTAGGTATTGATTGCGATACTCTTGATTGCGTCGCCGTTCTCGTCCAGCGTAATGTCGCCGCCGACACCGGTGAAGCTCATGCCGGTCATACCCTTGACAAGGCTTGCTGTGTCGGTACCGCCTGCGTTCTCGGCGGCCTGCACCAGCATATACATAGCGTCGTAATACAGGGCTGCGCAGGCGTTCAGGCTTTCGGTGCCGTACTTTTCTGTGTACTTGGCAACAAAGTTCTGGACAGCCGGGGCGGTGTCCTCGCTGGAGTAGTGGTTCGTGAAGTAGCAATCCTCAAACTGTGCGGCAAGGCCGGTGGTATCGGAGCCGTCCCAGCCGTCACCGCCCATGATTGCACCGGCAAATCCGGCATTGCGGGCTGCACCAACGAGAAGCGGAACGGTGTCAAGGAAGCAGGGATAATACAGCAGATCTGCGCCGCTTGCAACGGCCTGTGCCGCCTGCGAAGAGTAGTCTGTATCGGTGGTCATGCACTCGCCGACGTAGGCGACCTCAATGCCGTTAGCCTCGCAGTTTTCAACAAAGGCGTCCTTCAGACCGTTGGAGTAGTCATCATCTTTTGCATAGATGACGGCCACCTTGGCAAAGCCCTTGTCTTTTGCGAACAGTGCCGCCATCTTGCCCTGGTACGGGTCAATGAAGCAGTTGCGGAAAATCGAATCGCCTTTTAAAGTCACATCGGCGTTTGTCGCACCTGTTGCCAGCAGCAGCATGCCGTCCTTGGAGGCCTGTTCTGCCATGGGCAGTGTGACCGACGAGAAGAAGCTGCCCACGATGGCCTCCGGCGAGTCGGCCATGACCTTGTTGTAGGCGTTCATGGCCTGCTTGGCGTCCTTAGCATCGTCTGCGACCTTGCCGCCGTTGACGATTTCAATTTTGTAGCCGGAATCATCCGCGTTGATCTCCTCGACTGCCATGTCGACGGCGTTCTGTGCGCCCTCGCCATAGATAGCGGATCCGCCGGTCATGGAACAGACAACGCCGACGCGAATAATGTTATCCTCACCGCCGTCCGACACAGATGCGGCGGTGTCGGTGGAAGCAGCTTCACTTGATGCGGCCCCGCCCTGCTGTGCGCTGGAGCTGCAGCCTGCCAGCAGACTGGCGGACATTGCAGCTGCTACGGTAAGTGCCAAAACTCGATTACGCTTTTCCATTGTGTGACCCCTCTTTCTGATATTCATCCAAAACAAAAGGCGCACAGCACGGTGATGTGCTGCACGCCTTTGTGCGTAACGGAAAGGGGCCGCTGTACTTTTACAAGTACGCGACCCCTTTGTCCCGTTCGTGTTCTGTGATGCTGTTATTATAGCAGACTGTACAAAAAGTGCAAGGCCTTTTTGGCGATTCCTGCAAAATCGTTGTTCATCACGCTTTTTTACCGAAGATTGTAAAGCTGCTTTGCCGTTCGGCAGATGATTATTAAGGATCTTTCTTTTCTTCCATTCGGCCAATGCCGATTGAGGATACAGTACCACACCTGTTTATGCTGCGTCAACGGCCTTCGGAATTTGGCACAAAAGGCCGAAGGCCATTACCTATAAACCGATAAAAAGCACTGCATCGGTTGTTTTGGCTGACGCGGCGCTTCGCTTTGCATTCCGGCAGGATTGCTGGTATAATAAATATATCCCATCGGGCCGCCTGTGCGGCCAGGAAAGGTCTCCGCTATGGAAACACCTCACCAGGGCACAGCCCTGTTTCATCTGCCCGGTCTGTTTGAATTTTATGACCTGTATGCGGCGTTTTTGCCGCTTTATCGTGCGCATCGGGAGTATTTTTACGACTGGTGCGCCATCGGCTCGATCTACGGCGCACCGTCTGACTGCTTATGGGCGGGCGGACGGGTCGAGTGCAGTGACCGCACCCCACGAGAGGTGCTAGCGTTGACGCGTGAATACGGCATCTCGGCGCGGCTGACACTCAGCAATTCATTACTGCGCCCGGAGCATCTCACAGACCCGGACTGCAATGCGCTCTGCCGACTGTTTCAGGAACAAAATGACCCGCAAAACGGCGCCATCGTTCATGCTGAGCTGCTGACGCAGTACCTGAAAAGGAACTATCCTTCGCTGTATCTTGTATCCTCAACCACAAAAGTGCTGACAGACTTCAACGATTTGCAGCGGGAGCTGGCACGGCCCGAGTTTCGCTATGTTGTGCCGGATTTCCGGCTGAACCGAGCATTTGACCGACTTGCAGCGCTGCCCCAGTCCCAGAAGGACAAGGTGGAATTTCTCTGCAATGAGTGCTGCTGGTTCGGATGCACGGAACGCAGAGCCTGCTATGAGGCCGTCAGCCGCAAAAATCTGGGTCTGCCCGGCCCGGAGCATTACTGCAGCGCCCCCGGCGCAGCGGACGGGTATCGCTTCTCCCGAGCGATGGCGAACCCCGGCTTTATCGGCATCAAGGCCATCCGGGATACCTACCTGCCGAGGGGCTTCACCCAATTCAAGATCGAGGGGCGCGGCCTTGGCAGTGCACTGATCCTTGAATTTTTGCTTCACTACCTGACCAAGCCGGAATATCAGCTGGCTGTCCGCGAGGAGTTGTATCTGGATACCATGCTGGACCTTTTCTGACTGACTTTGTGTCGGGCCGGGTGAAGCTGTTTGCATTTTCTGCGTTGTAAGGCTCCTGTTACCCCAGTGCCACATCCAGCACCATCATCACACTGAAGCCGACAGCAAAGAATACTGTGCCAAGGTTAGAGTGCCGTCCCTGTGACATTTCGGGAATCAGCTCTTCCACCACGACATAGAGCATCGCGCCCGCAGCAAAGCTCAAAAGATAAGGCAATGCCGGTATCACAAGCTGCGCGGCCAAAATCGTTACCACTGCGCCGATTGGCTCAACCACGCCCGAAAGCACACCGCCTGCAAAGGCCCTGCCCTTGCTCTCCCCTTCGGCGCGCAGGGGCATCGAGATGATGGCGCCCTCCGGGAAATTCTGGATGGCTATGCCGAGGGACAGGGCCAGCGCGCTCGCTGCGGTGATCTGCGCGCTGCCTGCGAGAAAGCCGGCGTACATCACACCGACTGCCATGCCCTCCGGGATATTGTGCAGGGTCACCGCCAGCACCATCATCGTAGTGCGGCCCAGTCTGCTTTTTGGCCCCTCAGCCTCCTCACTGCCGACATGCAGGTGGGGTATCAAATGATCCAGGGCAAGCAAAAACAGCACGCCGAACCAAAATCCGGCAAACGCCGGGAAAAAGGCAAAACGCCCCAACTTCTCCGACTGTTCGATTGCCGGAATCAGCAGGCTCCAGACCGATGCCGCCACCATCACACCGGCGGCAAAGCCTGCAAGTGAGCGCTGCACCAGATCTCCCAGAGCGCGCCGCATAAAAAATACGCATGCCGCGCCCAGCGATGTACCCAAAAAGGGAATCAGAATCCCCCAAAAAGTTTCTGTCAATGAAGTCGCCTCCTTTTATGGTATATACACAAAAACACAGGTACTTTATACCCCCTGTTCAATGATGCTTTTGACAAGCTGTGCCCATTTGTAAGGGTAACAGGCCAGCAGCTCCTCATGCTGCAGATCCTGCTCATGAATTACGGGGTGCGCAAAATGCTGCTGATAACGCGCGCGATACTTCGCTCCCATTTTCAGCGCGTAGAAAATATGAATCTCCGTACCGGGAACATCAATTCCCTCCGGCAAGGGCGTGATGAGGTCGGAATAAAATTGGTTTTTACAGCTTTGCATCGTCACATAGGGGCGTGCAGCACCGAACATCGCCATAAAAGCGCGGACATAGTCCCCCTTCTCCGCGGAGAGCTTTTCTAATCGCTTCTGCAGAAAGCGACTCTTGAACTGTCCGTCCCGAATCAGCGGATAAATCAGCGGCAGGAGAAGATTCGTTTGTAATTTGGCCGCGAGCTTGGAGCATTGGTCAAGGTCGGAGCTGCCCAGAATACCGTAGTCCATACGAATGGTTTGCCGTGCTGCCAGCAGTCCCACGAAAGAGCCGCCCAGAGAGCAGCCGTAGGCGGCCCGTATATGCCCGCCGCAGTTTTTCAGGATGTAGGCTTCGATTTTTTCGGTTTCTGCAAGCATTGTCGGAAATTCGGTACTTTCTGTTTCGTCAAAGCCATCATAGCTGACGCAAAGTACGCGAAAATCCCGCTGCAACAGAGGGATCACTTGGCCAAAGTTGCTTTTCCAGTGGCAGCAGGTGCCGGGCAGCAGCAAAATGACCGGAGCGGTATCCGCCCCAAATTCATAAACCTTCATTCTCCTGCCTCCCGCAGCCACAGTCACTTCGCTTTACGGCGGTCAAACACAGCCAGCCTGTTTTGCTTTTGTGTACCGCAATGTCACAAAAGCCCGCTTGCTCAAGATATGCTTTCAGCTCAGTATCCTTGTAGATGGTCATACCATCAATGATTTCTGTCCATTTTTTGTCTTTGTCCGTGTCGCCGTTGACTTCATTGCAGATGAGGAAGGTGCCGCCCGGCTTCAAAACCCGCCAAACCTCCCGGAAGCATTTTGCAAGGTCCGGCCAGAAATAGACGGTTTCAAACGCTGTGACTGCATCGAACCAATCGCTGGCAAAAATGATGCGCTGCACGCTGCCCTGCCAGATGACACAGCGATCCCTTTGAATCGCCTCTGCATTGAGACGGCGGGATTTTTCGACGCTGACAGCAGAGTAATCCACGCCCTTTACGATGCCGCGCGGACACCTTTTCAGCAGCCGTTTGATATTCGCTCCGCCGCCGCAGCCGCAGTCCAGCACCTTTGCGTCCGGCGCAAGATGCAGAAAGTGAAGCCCCCACAGCGCCACGGGGGTGTGAGCAAGGTTCATCATGGTGACCATCAGCCTGCCGCCGAAGCCTTTGGGGTCTCTCGTATTTTCAAAAAATGACATCGTTTATCTCCTTTCAACTTTTTTACACTCTGCGTAGGTAAGTGGAATGGAATTCTGCAAAACAACACTTTTGCAAACGGTCCAGCCGTTTTGCTGCAAAAATGCCAGATACGCAGCACTCGTCCATCTGCTGTGCAGCGGAAAGCCTGCAATTTTCAGCGCAAGGGCCTGAAGATTTCCCCAAGGGGAATTCTCTGCATGGGTAAAGGTAGGAGCAATCAGCGTGCCATCGTTTTTAAGCACACGGCGAAACTCGATAAGGGCTTTCTCAGGGTGCGGCACAATGTGCAGTGCATTGGAGACAATGACAACATCAAAGGACTGGTCAGCATAAGGCAGATGGAACATATCCTGCACGGAAAATACAGCTTGGAGGAAAAATCACCCCGCTTTGCCTGCGCAATCATCGCTGCGGAGGCGTCGGTAGCCTCAATGTGGTCGGCAGAACACAGGAGATGTTTTGCCACCTGCCCTGTGCCGGTGGCTACCTCCAAAACGGTTTTGTGCCACACAGCAGGGCGAAGCAATGCAT
>ERZ780144.2166-NODE-2166-length-18073-cov-2.589577_pt1 | contig 18073 bp, 15 predicted proteins | sample MGYA00511380_ERZ780144 | MGnify/ENA primary metagenome ERZ780144 (study PRJEB29588, sample SAMEA1965858) | human gut metagenome | biome: human gut; feature: human-associated habitat; material: faeces | place: Denmark | collected 2008/2010 ... | reverse complement strand
ATGATCAACCGTGGATTTACTTACTGCGTACCTCCTTTCATGATCCGCAGCAACGTAGTAACCGGCGTTATGAGCTTTGCTGAAATGGACGCTATGATGTACAAGATCGAAGGAGAGGACCTGTATCTGATCGGTACCAGCGAGCACTCCATGATCGGTAAGTTTATCGATACCATTACTCCGGAAACACAGCTGCCTCTGACACTGACCAGCTATTCTCCATGCTTCCGTAAGGAGAAAGGTGCTCACGGAATTGAGGAGAGAGGTGTATACCGTATCCATCAGTTTGAGAAGCAGGAAATGATCGTTGTCTGCAAGCCGGAAGAAAGCCCAATGTGGTATGACAAGCTGTGGCAGAACACGGTAGATCTGTTCCGTTCCATGGATATCCCGGTAAGAACCTTAGAGTGCTGCTCCGGTGACTTAGCTGACTTAAAGGTTAAGTCCTGCGACGTAGAAGCGTGGTCTCCAAGACAGAAGAAGTACTTTGAAGTAGGTAGCTGCTCCAACTTAGGTGATGCTCAGGCACGCCGCTTAAAGATCCGTGTTCAGGGTGAAGATGGTTCCAAGTATTTGGCTCATACCTTAAACAACACCGTAGTTGCTCCTCCACGTATGCTGATCGCATTCTTAGAGAACAACCTGCAGGCTGACGGTTCTGTACGTATCCCAGAGGTATTAAGACCTTACATGGGCGGTATGGAAGCTATGGTTCCAAAGAAGAATAAATAATAAGATGACATTACAAGTATATCCCCTGCATTTACAGGGGATATACTTATAAATACAGAAAGGTGTATGTTCAATGATCAAGTTTAATCACTTTAATTTTAATGTATTGGATCTTAATAAGAGCCTTGCTTTTTATAAAGAAGCATTAGGGTTAGAACCGGTAAGGGAAAAGGACGCTTCTGACGGCTCTTTTAAGCTGGTTTACTTAGGAGATGGAGTTTCCGACTTTACACTGGAACTGACCTGGTTAAAAGACCGTACAGAGCCTTATAACCTGGGTGAATGCGAGTTCCACCTGGCTTTTCATGTAGATGACTACGAAGGCATCCACAAAAAGCATGAAGAAATGGGCTGCATCTGCTACGAAAACCCGGCTATGGGCATTTATTTCATTACAGACCCGGACGGATACTGGATCGAGATCGTGCCAGAGCATAAATAAGGAAATGAAATAAGAGAGAAGATATGTAAAAAAGACCAGACGTTTTATCCTGATAAAAGGGATAAATGTGTCTGGTCCTTTTTGTATAATAAAACAGAGTCACGCGCGTCAACGGCTGAGTGACATAAAAAATCCCCCACCGACAGGTGGGGGCAACTATATACCTTATTTGAAATCGCTGTACTTTTCTTCACAGTACTGGCAGCGGTATGTCTCTGTCTTCTCATCGCTGAGATAGAAGATATGAGGCAGTTCCTGCTCAATAGAGGTAATGCAGCGAGGATTTTTGCAGTGGATCACATTGGTGATCTTCTTAGGAAGTTTTAATGCTTTCTTTTCTGCAATGTGGTCATCCTTGATGATATTAACAGTGATAGTATGATCAATGTATCCTAAGATATCCAGATCAACCTTATCCAGTCCGCCTTCGATCTTGATGATGTCCTTGCGGCCCATTTTATTGCTTCGTGCATTCTTGATGATAGCTACCTGGCAGTCTAATTTGTCAAGACCTAAGTGGTAGTAGATATCAAGGCTCTTTCCAGCCTCAATATGGTCAAGTACGATTCCTTCTTTTAATCCGCTGATATTTAACATGGCTTTTCTACCTCCAGTAATGTCATGATCAGAGCCATACGAACGTATACGCCGTACTGTGCCTGTCTGAAGTAAGCAGCTCTCGGGTCGTCATCTACTTCTACAGAAATCTCGTTTACTCTTGGAAGTGGATGGAGAACAAACATATCATCCTTTGCCATTGCCATTCTCTTCTTATCTAAGATATAGCAGTCTTTTAAGCGGATGTAATCTTCTTCGTTAAAGAAACGCTCTTTCTGTACACGGGTCATGTACAGGATATCCAGAGTACCGATGGAATCATCCAGGCTTCCGATCTCTTCAAATGGAATGTTGTTAGCGATCAGAACGTCCTCACGGATGCTGTCAGGGATACGAAGTTCAGGCGGGGAGATGAGAACAAATTTTACACCCGGATAACGTACCATAGCGTTGATCAGGGAGTGAACAGTACGGCCAAACTTTAAGTCGCCGCACAGACCAATGGTTAAGTTGTCCAGACGACCCTTTAAGGAACGGATGGTCATAAGGTCGGTCAGAGTCTGTGTTGGATGCTGATGTCCGCCGTCACCTGCGTTGATAACAGGAATACGTGCCTTCTGTGCAGCTACATAAGCAGCACCTTCTTTTGGATGACGCATAGCGCAGATATCTGCATAGCAGGAAATCATGCGAATGGTATCAGCAACGCTTTCGCCCTTTGATGCAGAACTGGAATTAGCAGATGAAAAACCTAAAACATTACCGCCAAGGTTTAACATAGCAGCTTCAAAGCTTAAACGTGTACGGGTACTTGGCTCATAAAATAATGTAGCCAGTTTCTTGCCGTCGCAGACATGGGCATATTTTGGAAGGTTGCTTTCAATGTCCCTTGCCAGCGCCAGAAGATCATCAATCTCCTCCACAGAGAAGTCTAAGGGATTCAATAAGTGTCTCATGTGATTCTCCTTTGCCTTTTATATTCAATTACATGATTTTGGGAAATACTTCAGCACTGAACCAGTGCGACAGCTGATCTTAGCCAGAATGGCACTGATTTTGTGCCTCGACATATTCTTACACAAAACTCCTAGGAAGTCAAGCACAATTATGGAAAAATGTAAAATTTTATGAAATTGTCCCTGCGCATATGGTGCAGTACCCGGGCAATTACAGAGTAAGAAATATTTAAGGAACTTTCAAGGAAAAACAGAGAGCCTGAACGGGGATACTATGGTATAATGTGATGAGCAAAGGAGAAAAACAAGCGGCTGCGAAGGTTCCGCCTGCTGCCGCAGAAAGGAGTCTTTTCTTTCGTGAACACAGAACCCCCAAAAGAGCCGTCTGCGGTCATCCGCGTAAAAGGCCTCTATAAGATATACCGCGTAGGCGAAACCAAAGTCCGGGCATTAAACGGAGTCAGTTTTGAGATCCCAAAAGGTGAATTTGTAGCTATCGTAGGAACCTCAGGTTCCGGTAAATCTACCCTTTTAAATATGCTTGCAGGACTGGAAAAGCCCACCAAAGGTGAGATCCTTATTGGAAATGTACATATAGAAAAATTGACAGAGAAACAGCTGGTAGCTTTCAGGCGGGAGAAGGTAGGTTTTATCTTTCAGTCCTACAACCTTTTAAATACCATGAATGCCATAGAAAATGTGGCACTTCCCCTGGCATTTCGAGGTGTCCCAAAGAAAGAACGGCTGAAAAAAGCAAGAGAGTACATGGAATTAGTAGGAGTAGACAAACAGGAAAAGCATATGCCAAACCAGATGTCCGGTGGACAGCAGCAGAGAGTGGGGATTGCCAGAGCCTTAGTGGTAAAGCCTCAGATCATCTTTGCGGAGCCTACAGGAAACCTGGACTCAAAAACAACCATGGAAGTATTGCAGTTGATGCAAAAAATTGTAAGGGAGCAAAATCAGACCCTTGTTATGGTCACACATGACAATAACCTGGCTTCCTATGCGGACCGCCGGATACGGATCGTAGACGGCAAGATCGTAAATATAGAAGTGGGTCAGAGGAGAGAGTGAGAATGAGAAACAGTGTATGGAAAAAAATGGCGCTTTTAGCCTTTATATGGGTATTTGCTGCCGCCAGCTGCCTGAGTGCCTATGCCGGTGATTTTAAGCTGGGGTATAACACCAATGCCAGCAGCAATGATTACATATTCACCACAAAGGCACCAAAGGGAAATATTGGTAAATCCATGAGCATCCCTTTCCGCATCCGTGCTACAGATGAGGATATGAACAACCTGCGTGTCAGTCTTCTTGAGACCAGTGATTTCCAGCAGATCGAAAGCAGCGGAGAAAATGATTATACCATTGACTATTATCCGTTTGAGATCATGGAGACTACATTTACTGCCAAACATGTGGGAAATATTAAGGCAGGAAATGTAAAAAGTGTTTCCCTTTCTGCCAGAGTACGCCGTGACGCAGGACAGGGCTATTACAGCATTCCCATCCAGTTGGAGTGGGATGGCGGTTCCGATGTAGATTACATTAATATCTGGATCTCCACCAGTGCTTCTTCCTCAGCAGATGATGAAGAAGACAAAAAAGAGGGAAATTATTTTGTAGTAGGCGAAAACCAGTCTACTCCAAGAGGTGTTTATCCCAATGTCCTTGATTTTGATGTAAATTTCCGCAACAAGCGTGAAACTACCGCCCAGGATATCACTATATCCATGGGCTTATCGGAAGATAATACCAAGTTCCCCTTTGAAATCAACGATGGCAACTATGACCGCACCTACGACCGGATCCAGCCGGGAGAAAGCGTTTCTGCCCACTACAGCATGGCTATCCGAAAAGACTCTTATACCGGGTATTATCCTATTAAATTTACCATTACTTTCCGCTTAAGTTCTGAAGGTGATCTTCACACAGAAGAAAATACATTTTTCGTCCATGTGGTATCCAAGGACAAAGAAGATGATCTCCGTGACTTTGATGCCAATGACCGTACCAAAGCCCGTGTGATCGTAGACAGCTACCGCACAGAACCGGCGGATGTGTATGCAGGAGAAGAATTCGACCTTATTTTAAGCATGAAAAATGCCTCCTCTGCAGTACCTGCCAGCAATATTTTATTTAATCTGGAGTCAGAAAAGGTTTCTGACAGCGCTGTATTTACCACAGAAAGCGGAACTGCTTCCAAAGTAGTCAATTCCCTGGCACCAGGAGAAAGTACAGAGGTCCGGGCCCGTTTTACAGCCAAAGCAGGTGTTGACCAGCGTTCCTATGGCATTACAGTAAAAGAAAAATATGACAGCCCGGAATTTAAGAACGCAGAAGAGAGCATTATCGTGGATATCCCGGTAAAGCAGTATGCAAGACTGAGCACCAGCAATATGGATGTAATGCCTGACTCCATGACCGTAGGTTCTGAGTCCAATGTTATGTTCGGCATTAACAATACAGGAAAAGTAGTCCTTTATAATGTGACTGTCAATTTTGAAGCTGACTCCATTAAACCGACCGACTATTATGTAGGAAATATCAAACCAGGTGAAACAGGAAATGTAGATACCATGCTTTCCGGTATCGCCGCAACGGCAGATGATGGTACAGTCCATGTGATCATCAACTATGAAGATGAAAATGGACAGCCTGCAGAGCCGGTGGAAAAAGAGCTGACTCTTCTGGTAGAGGAAGAGGTCCAGGAAGACTGGAATATGGATGTGCCGGAAGATATGGATGTTTCCGGACAGCCTGCTTCCGGGGCAAACAATAAGCTTCTTTTAGCGGGAGGCGGTGTGGCTTTTGTGGCTGTCATTGCAGCAATCGTATTTGCAGTGAAGTTCATCAAAAAGCGCAAAGAAGCAAAACAGCAAAAGGATGATGAAAATGAGATTTCCTGATCTTCTGATGATGAGCGTCAATAACCTGCGCAGACGAAAATTAAGGACATTTCTTACAGTTTTAGGTGTTATTATAGGAACGGCTTCGATCGTAGTCATGGTTTCCCTGGGAATTGGTTTAAATGAGATGACCATGGAACAGATCGCTTCCTGGGGCAGTCTGACTACCGTAGAGGTGTATGCAAATGATAATGGAAACTCTGTAAGGATCCTGGGAGATTCCGGCTCTTCATCCTCATCTAAAAGCAGTGAGCCATCTTATATTACGGATGATGTGATTGATGAGTTTTCCAGGATCCCCTATGTAACAGGTGTATCTCCGGTCCTGGAAATGAATGTGCTGATGCGCCAGGGGGCTTATGAGGCTCAGTATATCAGCCTTACCGGTGTCAGCCAGTCCTATTTAAAGCAGCTGAATTTAGGAGAAGGCCGTATCCCGGCACCCGGTGAAATGGGAATGGTCTTTGGAAATGGTGTTCTCCAGCGTTTTACCAACGCGAAAACAGGAAAAGGCTACTGGGATACGGGAGAACTGCCGGATGTGGATCTTATGGGAAAGCCGATCTTTGTGGTTTTTGATATGGATGCTTATTATCAAAGCCAGGGAGGCGGCACGGGAGATGATGGAAACAGTGTGAAACCGCCGAAGAAATATATGATCCCTGTAACAGGACTGATCGCAGGCGGCATCGATGACTGGAATAATTATTCCTGGTCTGTATATACAGATATTGACGGATTAAAAGAACAGCTGAAAAAGGCTTTTAAAAAGGGAACCGTGATCCCGGGACAGCCTACGAATAAAAAAGGAAAGCCATTAAATTATATTGTATACAACAGTGCAGAAGTCTTTGTAGATGATATGGAACATGTGGCCCAGGTGCAGAAGATCCTGGCAGATAAGGGCTATCAGGTCAACAGCCAGATGGACTGGCTGGAAAGCTCCAGACAGCAGTCCAATATGGTACAGGCAGTTCTTGGGGGCATTGGAGCTGTGTCTCTGTTTGTAGCAGCTATCGGTATTGCAAACACCATGATGATGTCCATTTATGAGAGGACCAAAGAGATCGGTGTTATGAAGGTTTTAGGCTGTGATATGGGAAATATCCGCAGTATGTTTTTGATCGAGTCCGGTTTCATCGGTTTTATGGGCGGCGTGCTGGGAGCACTGTTAAGCTATGGTGTGTCCATTATCGTCAACCGTTTTGTAAGCATGTCTGATATGATGGGGATGAGCGGAAATTTATCCAGGATCCCTTTATGGCTGGCATTTGCAGCTATAGGCTTTGCTATTTTTGTGGGAATGGCAGCCGGTTTCATGCCTGCTATGCGTGCTATGAAATTAAGCCCCTTAGCTGCGATCCGCAATGAATAAATTATAAGAAAAACTAATAAGTAAAACTTCTAAAAAGCACTTGCATTATTAGTAAAAACCATATATATTAAAAACAGTTAGAAAGCACAGCGTGTGACTGGCGGAAAGTGGATCAACCACAGGGAGCACGCAGGAAGTGAGAGCCGTCCGCCTGGGCACGAAATAGGTTATTCGTGTGCAGGTGGGCGGTTTTTTGAATGCTATAGCTGATCTGTTTCCTGCTTTGGCGGGAATACATACACCTTACACCTTATAGAAATCAGGAGGATCATACCATGTATATGAAAAATCTGGAACAGGAATTAAAAGAGAATGCATACCCGGGCCGTGGAATTGTCATTGGCGAAAGCAAGGACGGCAAGACAGCAGTTACCGCTTATTTTATCATGGGACGCAGCTCCAACAGCCGCAACCGTGTATTTGTAGAAGATGGAAACGGGATCCGCACCCAGGCATTTGATCCTGCAAAGTTAGAGGATCCAAGCCTGATCATCTACGCTCCGGTGCGTGTACTGGGAAATAAGACCATTGTTACAAACGGTGACCAGACGGATACCATTTATGAGGGAATGGATCATCAGCTTACCTTTGAGCAGTCCCTGCGCAGCCGTGAATTTGAACCGGATGCACCAAACTACACACCACGTATTTCCGGCGTTCTCCATGTGGAAAATCAGAAATACAGCTATGCCATGTCCATTTTAAAGAGCAACCAGGGAAATCCTGACTCCTGCCTGCGTTTTACCTTCGCATATGAGAATCCGGTTCCTGGAATGGGCCATTTCATCCATACTTATATGCACGACGGCAATCCCCTTCCAAGTTTTGAAGGTGAGCCAAAGCCTGTAGAGATCGAGGGCAATATTGATGAATTTACAGATAAGGTATGGAACAGTTTAAACGAGGACAATAAGGTATCTCTGTTTGTCCGTTTTATTGATATTGAAACCGGAAAATGGGAGTCCCGTATTGTAAACAAGAATAAGTAAAGCTCAATACAGATCAGTAGATTTAGAAAGAACCTGCAAAAAAGACTTTAAAAATACATTTGGTATAAAAAGGAGAATTTCACATGAAAGAACTGGAATTAAAATACGGATGCAATCCAAATCAGAAACCTGCAAAGATCTTCATGAATGACAATAAAGACCTGCCAGTCACCGTTTTAAGCGGCCGCCCAGGCTATATCAACTTCTTAGACGCATTAAACGGCTGGCAGCTGGTAAAAGAATTAAAAGAAGCAACCGGACTTCCGGCAGCAACTTCTTTTAAACATGTATCACCTGCAGGTGCAGCAGTAGGTCTGCCACTTGACGATGTTTTACGCAAGATCTACTGGGTAGACGATCAGGGAGAACTTTCCCCGCTGGCAAGTGCCTATGCAAGAGCCAGAGGAGCAGACCGTATGTCTTCTTTTGGAGATTTTATCTCATTATCGGATGTGTGTGACGTTGCTACTGCAAAGCTGATCAAGCGTGAGGTTTCCGATGGCGTGATCGCTCCCGGATATGAACCGGAAGCACTGGAGATCTTAAAATCCAAGAAGAATGGCAACTACAATGTGATCCAGATCGATCCTGACTATGTACCGGAAGAATTAGAGCGTAAGCAGGTATTTGGTGTTGTATTTGAGCAGGGCCATAATAATTTAAAGATCGACAAAGAAATGCTTAAAAATATTGTTACAGAAAATAAGGATCTGACCGAAGAAGCAGCTATGGATCTGGTAATTTCCCTGATCACTTTAAAATACACCCAGTCCAACTCCGTATGCTTTGTAAAGGGCGGACAGGCTATTGGTATCGGTGCAGGACAGCAGTCCAGAGTACATTGTACCAGACTGGCAGGCAGCAAGGCAGATAACTGGTATTTACGTCAGAACCCAAAGGTATTAACCCTGCCATTTATTGACGGCATCCGCAGAGCAGACCGTGACAATGCCATTGACTTATACATTGGTGAAGATTATATGGATGTTCTGGCTGACGGAAGATGGGAGAAGATCTTTAAGGAAAAACCGGAAGTATTTACAAGAGAAGAAAAGAGAGCATGGTTAGACGGCCTTACAGACGTAGCTTTAGGTTCTGATGCCTTCTTCCCATTTGGAGATAACATTGACAGAGCACATAAAAGCGGTGTAAAATATGTGGCACAGCCAGGCGGCTCCGTAAGAGATGATCAGGTTATTGATACCTGCAACCAGTACGGCATGGTAATGGCATTTACCGGTATCCGTCTGTTCCATCACTAGAAACTGCTTTGATCAGGATGATCAGAAACTGACCACAGGCAGAAATACCCCTGGCTGAGATCAAGGGGGGACGAATACTTATGATGAAAGATCTTACCAGAGAGCATCCGGATAAAATTTTATGGCGCTTTCTGCTGCCTATGTTAGTCAGCGTAATGTTTCAGCAGATCTATAATATTGCGGACAGCTGTATTGCCGGCCGCTTTGCAGGAGAGGACGCCCTGGCTGCAGTCGGGGCGTCTTATCCCATTACAGTTATATTTATGGCGTTTGCCGTAGGGACCAACCTGGGAGCCTCTGTTGTGGTTTCCAGGCTTTTTGGCGCTAAGGATATGGCAAGGATGAAATCCGCGGTAAGCACGGCTTTTGTTGCCTGCGCTTTTATGAGCTTTTTCCTCACACTCATCGGCTATTTCTTCTGCGGCAGTATGATGAGGGCTGTCCACACACCGGAAAATATCTTTGCAGACGGACAGTTATACTTAAAGATCTATGTTTACGGCATCACATTTTTACTTCTGTATAATGTATGTACCGGTATTTTCACAGCATTGGGAGACTCAAAAACACCCCTGTATTTCCTGATCGGTTCATCTGTGGGAAATATCATCCTGGATTATTATTTTGTAGCCTGTGTAGGACTGGGGGTAGCAGGTGTTGCCTGGGCTACTTTTATTGCCCAGGGTATTTCTGCTATTTTAGCACTTACATTTCTGGCAATGCGCCTGAAAAAGATAAACTGTGAGGGAACTTTTCAGTGGCTGGACCTTGTACTGTTAGCCCAGATCGCTGCCATTGCCATTCCAAGCATTATGCAGCAAAGCGTTTTATCCATTGGAAATATGTTTGTCCAGGAGATCGTAAACCGCTATGGTTCCGCGGTGATCGCAGGTTATTCCGGTGCTATCAAGTTAAATACTTTTGCTATCAATTCATTTATGGCTCTTGGAAGCTGTCTTTCCAGCTATACGGCCCAGAACCTGGGAGCAGGAAAGAAAGAACGGCTGCCTTTGGGATTTCGTACCGGTATCCGTTTATCAGTAATTGCTTCCCTTCCTTTTATAGTCCTTTATTTCTTTGCCAGCAGACAGATGATGGGGCTGTTTTTAAATGACTCCAGTATCGATGCCATCAATGCAGGACAGAAATTTTTACATATTGTAAGTTCTATGTATTTTATGATATCTATTAAGTTAATGACAGACGGCATTATCCGCGGGGCAGGGGCCATGCATTATTTTGTAATGGCTACAGTACCGGATCTGATCCTGCGTATCCTGGTAGCATTGCTTTTGACACAGTATTTTGGAAGTACAGGCATCTGGATGGCATGGCCTTTTGGATGGATCGCAGCAACGGTCCTGACGATCATTTTCTACAGACGCATTATCACAGGCAAGTATGTGATACGCCTGTAGCAGCTTTGCCATATAGTACCCGGTTGTAACAGGATTGGACAGATCCGTTCAGATTGATTCTTGAAAGTGGTTACAAACTGTGTTAAAATTTCTAATAGTATGCAAAAAAGTATGCGAGAAATGATATCCCAGATAAGTGGCGATACGGGAAGAGAAGGATAGACGCCGGTGGCAGAAGAGACAAGAAATTCAGAGAATACAACTGCAGAGAGTACAACCACAAAAGAAGAAACCGTAAAAAAAGAAAATATCATCTGGAAACTAAGTAAATATATGATAAAAGGCACAGGCTATCTGTGTCTTTTTCTTGTTCCCTGTTTATCTTATTATCTATTTGAGTATGTAACGGGAAATCTGGAAAATATTTCCGTTTTTATGGCGGCTTTGAATATATGCTGGGCTTATGTATTGTACCTTGTACTTACCGGTATTACAGGAACCACAAGGATATCTGTGCCGGTCGTGTCCATTGCTCTGCTGATCCTTTCTTTTGCGGAAACCTTTGTAGTAGATTTTCGTGACCGGCCGATCATGATCTGGGATGTGCTGGCAGTTCGCACTGCCATGACTGTGTCGGGAAATTATGAATTTGATGTTACAAAGCAGATGATACAGGCAGCCAAAGCTGTGATCGGAGCCAATATGATCCTCTGGTTCTTCCCGGTCCACGTAAAAGGCCTCAAAAAACGGCTGGTCTTTGGCGGCACCTGTATAGGAACAGCAGCAGCTTTTGTATTTGGCTTTTTTCACAGCGTAGTTCCTGCCCATCAGATGGGGATCAATATGTGGGCGGTCAACGACACCTATGACTCCTGCGGTTATATTTTATCTACGGCTATGTCCCTTCAGTATGTGGTGAAAAAACCTCCTGTAGAATACAGCCATGGAAAACTGGAAGCCATTTATAAAGAATTAACGGAGAAAGAAGAGCAGGAAAAGGAAGCAAAGGCCGAAGGCACACAGAAAACGGGAGCCGGGGAAGAGACGGTGCAGCCTGTAAATCTGATCTGTATTATGAATGAAAGCCTTTCTGACCTGCGGGTGGTTGGAGATTTTTCCACAAACCAGGAATATTTTCCTTTTATCAACAGCCTGACAGAAAATACAGTAAAGGGCAGTCTTTGTATGCCTGTGTTTGGTTCTATGACCAGCAATTCTGAATTCGAGTTTTTAACGGGGGATTCCGTTGCCATGCTTCCGTCTAACTCCATTGCTTATCAGTTTAATGTAAAACCAGATGCATGGACTATGGTAAGTACAGTGAAGGATCAGGGATACCGTACAGTAGCCATGCATCCATATCCGGGAGAAAACTGGAACAGAAATACCTGCTATACCAATATGGGATTTGATGAGTTTTTAGATGGTGATTATTATGAGGGCAGCGAACAGCTGCGTTACTATACCAGTGACCAGGCAGATTTTGAAAAGCTGATCCAGGTAGTAGAAGAGAAAAAGGATCCACAGGAAAAACTGTTCTTATTTAATGTTACCATGCAAAATCACGGTGGTTATGAGGGAACGTTTGATGAGTTTGACCAGACAGTATGGCTGACGGGAGATATGGAAGGGAAGTATCCAAAAGCAGATCAGTATCTGTCTCTAGTAAAGCGTTCCGATGATGCATTTGCCTATTTACTGGATTATTTCAGTCACAGCGATGAACCGACTATGATTGTTATGTTCGGTGATCACCAGCCAAGTGTGGAAGATGAGTTCTTTGATGAAGTATACGGCACGCCAAGTTATGAGGTGCCGGTAAAAGACAGGTTGATGTGGTATGAGACTCCATTTATTATCTGGACCAATTATGAACAGCCGTCTGAAGATATGGGAAAGCTGGGGGCAGTGTATCTGTCTTCTTATGTATTAAAACTGGCAGGTCTTGATATGACACCCTATAACCGTTTTCTGTTAGAATTGTCTGAGACTTATCCGGTCCTTCATTTCCTGGGCTTTTATGATAATGAGGGAAATTATCAGTCCTGGGCAGAAACAGAGAATGAGGAAAATCCTCATAGAAAACAGGTTTTAGACTACGAGGCCATGGCTTATAACCACAGCATAGACAGCCGCAAATACGAGCCTTTGTTTACATTAGGAGAAGAAAATAACGCAGCTGAAGAATGAGATAGATGAGATACGTATGGGATCCAGGCTGTTCATGACAATTTTTACATTGACAGTGAGATCATGTTCCAAAAACCGGATCTTATGGACAACCTGTGGCTTGGAAGCAACCGCTTTGGACTGGTGTTCATTGAAAATGTAAGACCGGGTGAATATGATGCGATCCTTATGGATATCCAGATGCCTCATATGAACGGTTATGAAGCTACAAAAGCGATCCGCAGGAGTAAAAATCTGCTGGGACGTACCATACCGATCATTGCAATGACTGCCAATGCTTTCTCCGATGATGTGCAGAACAGTCTTGCAGCCGGTATGAATGCCCATGTGTCAAAGCCTATTTGGACCAGATGAGGATGAATAGAAAAATAGCACCGGGCAAGCCGCCTTCGCATAATATGTTAGTAAGAACATGCGGGGTGGCTTTTTTTGAAGACTTTTCCGAAACCACTATCCCACGGAGAAGAAAAGCTGTACCTGAAACGCTGCAAAGAAGGCGACCAGACCGCCAGAAATATGCTGATCGAACATAACATGCGCCTGGTGGCTCATGTGGTAAAAAAATATCAATGTCAGGACTATGATACAGAAGATCTCCTTTCTGCGGGAACCATCGGACTGATCAAGGCAGTAAATACATTTGATGTAGATAAAGGTTCCAGACTGGCTACTTATGCGGCCAGATGTGTGGAAAATGAGATTCTCATGCTCCTTCGGGCAGGAAAAAAGCGGGCAAAAGAAGTATCTTTATTTGAACCGATCGGCACAGATAAAGATGGGGAAACAGTCAGCCTGGTGGATGTGATCGAAATGGAAAATCCAAAGACCATTGATCAGCTGATCCTGGATCAGGATATAAAAGAACTGTATCAGGCCTTTGACCAGAAACTTACGGAAAATGAAAAACAGGTCATCTCCATGCGCTATGGACTGTTTAAGGGAAAAGAGCACACCCAGCGGGAAGTAGCAGGAGTTTTAGGCATTTCCAGGTCCTATGTAAGCCGGATCGAAAAAAAGGCAATTGGGAAATTGAGGGAAGAATTTGAAAAAATCCAATAAAAACACATAAAAAAGAGAAAAAATATGCATTGTTATTATTGAGGTTTCAGGCTATACTATTACAAAAGGACAAAATTTGTTCCTGGGAAGAAAGAGATAAGAAACGAGGAGGATAATACGATGGCTATTTTAGTAACCGGAGGTGCCGGATATATAGGCAGTCATACCTGTGTGGAGTTGTTAAATGCAGGATATGATGTAGTAGTAGCAGATAATCTTTATAACTCCAGCAAAAAGGCAGTGGACAGAGTAGAACAGATCACAGGAAAGAAACTGAAATTCTATGAAGTTGATCTTTTAGACCAGCCAAAAGTAAAAGAAATTTTTGATAAAGAAGAGATCGAGGCAGTGATCCATTTTGCAGGCTTAAAGGCAGTTGGGGAATCTGTACATAAACCTCTTGAATATTATAACAACAATATTACCGGAACTTTGATCCTCTGTGATGAAATGAGAAAACACGGAGTTAAAAATATTGTATTCAGTTCTTCTGCAACTGTTTACGGTGATCCGGCACAGATCCCGATCACAGAAAAGTGCCCGAAGGGAGAGATCACCAATCCTTACGGACGCACCAAGGGAATGCTGGAGCAGATCCTGACGGATTTCCATACTGCAGATCCGGAGTGGAATGTAGTGCTGCTGCGTTACTTTAACCCAATCGGCGCTCATGAAAGCGGACTGATCGGTGAAGATCCTAAGGGTATTCCAAACAACCTGGTACCTTATATCGCACAGGTTGCCATTGGAAAACTGGATCATTTGAATGTATTCGGAAATGACTATGATACTCCGGACGGAACCGGTGTAAGAGATTATATCCATGTAGTAGACCTGGCAAAGGGTCATGTAAAAGCCATGAAGAAGCTGGAAGCAAAAGAAGGTGTCAGCATCTACAACCTGGGAACCGGTGTTGGATACAGCGTTTTAGATGTGCTTCATGCCTATGAAAAGGCTTGCGGCAAGACCTTAAAATATGAGATCCAGCCTCGCAGAGACGGAGATATCGCTACCTGCTATTCTGACTGTACAAAGGCAAAGGAAGAGCTTGGCTGGGTAGCAGAAAAGGGAATTGAAGAAATGTGTGCAGATTCCTGGAGATGGCAGAGTATGAATCCAAACGGCTACAGAGATTAGTTTTAATCATTCATAGATCGTAGCACTTTATATGGCAGTACAGGAAAACTTTTCTGTGCTGCTATATTTTTACCTAAAAGTAGGAACAAATGTTCGATTTTTCCGTTGCATTTCTCTGACCCATGTGATAAAATAAGAAAACAAACAAATGTTCGGATGGTAATGAGAAGTTGATCATACAGGAAAATCTTACAATACAGGAAAAACTGAAAATACTGACAGATGCGGCAAAATATGACGTGGCATGTACATCCAGTGGTGTACAGCGCCGTGGAAAGAAAGGTCATCTGGGAAATTCTTCTGAGGCAGGTATCTGTCACAGTTTCGCAGCAGACGGACGCTGTATTTCCCTGCTGAAGATCCTTTTTACCAATCAGTGTATTTATGACTGTAAATACTGTGTAAACCGCTGTACCAATGATACAGTGCGTACTGCATTTACTCCAGATGAAGTCTGCCAGCTGACGATGGAATTTTACAGAAGAAATTATATTGAAGGACTGTTTTTAAGTTCCGGTATCCTTTCTACTGCAGATCATACCATGGAGCTGATCTATGAGACCCTTTATAAGCTGCGCAATATTTACTGTTTTAATGGATATATCCACGTAAAATCCATTCCCGGAGCTTCCAGGGAACTGGTAGAGAAAACCGGATTTCTGGCAGACCGTATGAGTATCAATCTGGAACTGCCTACAGCTGCAGGATTAAGAGAACTGGCACCTGGAAAAACAAGGGAAAAGATACTTGCACCTATGCGTCAGGTACAGCAGGGGATTGCTTTGTCCGGACGTCTGTTAGGGTATGACAGGGGATACAGGAAAATGTTCCCTTCTGACAGGGCTGGTTTTGCAGGAGGAGCATCTCTGATACAGCCTGAATTAACAGGGAAAGATCTTCTTATGCCTTTTGGCAAAGCAGACAGTCCGGCACTGGCATTAAAAGAGCGCCATTATGGGACAAAAGCCTTTGTGCCTGCAGGACAGAGTACACAGATGATCGTAGGCGCTACACCGGAAAATGATTTTCAGATGCTTTCCGTGACACAGGCCCTTTATCACAATTTTGGACTAAAGCGTGTTTTTTATTCTGCCTATGTTCCGGTTAATGAAGACAGCCATCTGCCGTCTCTTCCGGGGGGACCGCCCCTTTTGAGGGAGCACAGGCTTTATCAGGCTGACTGGCTTTTACGTTTTTACGGATTTAAGGCAGAGGAACTTCTTTCCGAGAAGAAACCGAATTTTAACCTGTTACTGGATCCAAAATGCGACTGGGCGATGCAAAATCTGAAAGAGTTCCCGGTAGAAGTAAACAAAGCTTCTTATGAACAGCTTCTTCGCGTGCCGGGAGTGGGCGTAAAATCAGCCAGACGGATCATTGCTGCCAGAAAACAGGGAAAACTGGATTTTGATGGCTTAAAACGGATCGGTGTGGTTTTAAAAAGAGCCCGTTATTTTATCACCTGTTCCGGGAAAATGGAAGTCTCCTGCAGCCTGGATGAAGATCATATAACCAGTGCCCTTATAGGAGATGAAAGACGGAAGATATGGGACATTGAAAACAGGAACAGCTACAGGCAGCTTTCCCTGTTTGATGATATGCATCTGGAAGAAGAGAAAAACTCTCTTTTAAAGGATCAGCTGGTAAAGGAAGCAGCGGGAAGTGCTGCCTTTGGACAGTTATGAGAAAATACAGGAGAAACGAACATGACGATCTTTTTGTGCGAACCTGGTTATACAGGGATCTTAAGTGGTATCTATGATGCGGGAGTCAGTAAGATACCACAGGATGAACTGCGGCTGGAGATAAAAAACAGTGGGCAAAATGTAGAGCTTTTTGCTGTATACAGGGAATGCAGTCCATCAGAAGAAAAAGGGAAAAAGGTATTGGAGACAGTACGTCAGCGATTGAATTCCCATATTCAGGAGCAGTTATATGTGGCCAGTCTCAGCGAGGATGTTTTGCGGGCGGATAAAATGTACCGGTATCTGAAAGTGCTGTTTTTGCGGGGGGCATCGGCCGCAGACCAGCTGCAGATCCCTGCAGTCCATGAGATATTTAAGCTGTGTCGCAGTGTGTATAATGAAAAACATCAGTTTATTGAATTTTTGCGGTTTTCGCAGATGGAGGGAGGCTTTCTTGCCGGAAAGATACAGCCGAAAAATGATGTGTTAGAACTGATCGCACCTTATTTTGCAGACCGGCTGGGAGAAGAAAACTGGCTGATCTGTGATATAGGAAGAAAAAAGGCAGTAATACATGAAAGAGGGAGAAAATGGCTTTTGGCTGAACTTTCATCTGATGAGATGGAACGCCTGCAAAGGGAAGGAACAGAGGAAAACTGGGCCAAACTTTGGAAGACTTTTTTTACAGCGATCGCTATTGAAGAGAGAAAAAATCCAAACTGCCAGAGAAATCACCTGCCTTTACGGTTCAGGGATCTTATGACGGAGTTTCAGTGATAAATTTGTTGCAGATTTGTTGCAGTTCGTAAAAATAGGCTTGCAATTTCTTCTTTTGTTGGATACACTGGTGATGTCACCCTCAGGTGATATATACGGCTGGTATCTTTATTATTCTAAAGTATCTATTATTTTTACTTTTACTAATTCTATTTTAATCCCAAAATAAACAGGGAAGGACAGGGGAAAGTGTATCCATTTGTCGAAAAAACAAAAGAAGGGAGCGTTGCGCATGTTTACGCAGATAAGCAGTGCCGGGATCCGGGGAATGGAAGGATTTCTGGTATCTGTAGAAGCAGATGTATCCAATGGACTGCCTGGGTTTTCTATTTCCGGGCAGCTGGCACTGGAAGTAAGAGAGGCTCAGGAACGGGTGAGAACGGCGCTGAAAAATTCAGATTTTCAGCTTCCGGCAAAGAAAATAACGGTAAATCTGTCACCGGCCGGAAGACGAAAGGAGGGAACAGTCTTTGATCTTCCTATTGCAGCCGCTGTTTTAGGGGCGTTTGAACTGTTATCAGCAGAAAAACTAAAAGATGCCCTGCTGATCGGGGAGCTGGGATTAGACGGCAGTGTCAAACCTGTAAGGGGTGTGCTGGTCCTGGTATCGGCTGCAAAAAAGATGGGATTTAGGCGGGGCC
>ERZ780144.2164-NODE-2164-length-18082-cov-2.681755_pt1 | contig 18082 bp, 13 predicted proteins | sample MGYA00511380_ERZ780144 | MGnify/ENA primary metagenome ERZ780144 (study PRJEB29588, sample SAMEA1965858) | human gut metagenome | biome: human gut; feature: human-associated habitat; material: faeces | place: Denmark | collected 2008/2010 ... | reverse complement strand
GGGCAGCACGCCGTCATACTCGTCCAGCAGCATCTGAGACATAGCAATGATGTCCTTGGCCTTGGTGTGATAGAATCCGCAGGGCCGGACCATCTCTTCCAGCTCTGCCAGATCCGCAGCGGCAAAATCCTCCAGGCTCTGATATTTCTGATACAGATCCTTGGTTACAATATTGACCCGGGCATCGGTGCACTGAGCTGCCAGACGGACACTTACAAGAAGCTTCCAGGCATCATCATAATCCAGTGTACAGCCTGCATCCGGATATTCCTTTTTTAAACGGCTGATAACTTCATAGGCCAGTTCCTGTGTTGTCATTTGTATATGAACCATCCTTTCAATTTCGGTTATATTACTGAATTACTACAGCCAGGATGATACCACAGCATTCGGAGAATTACAAGGTGGACAGGAGTACAGAAGCAGTGTGTGGCATTTGGGGATTTTATCAGCAGAGCAATTTTGGGAATCCCCCCCAGGGGCTTGTTAATACCCTGACAATTTGGTACATTAAACGTGACCTGTGAGGGACCTGATCTCCCTCACGTGAATAGAAAAGTGCGGAGGAATCAACGTGGAAAAACTTCTCGATGAAATCGAATCTTACTGGAGCACCCGTACAGAAGGGTACTCCGAAGTGAATCATAAAGAGCTTGCAGGAACGCAGAAAAACGCATGGCTTAAGGTGCTGACCAGTCAGTTTCCGGACAAACCCAAGGAAGAGATCCGTATCCTGGATATCGGAACAGGCCCCGGATTTTTTCCTGTGATCCTGGCAGAAGCCGGATATCATGTAGATGCAGTGGATTATACGGAAGGAATGCTGGAAAAGGCAAAGGAAAATGCAGGAGACCTTTGCCGGAATATCCGCTTTTTGAGGATGGATGCACAGAAGCTGGATTTTGAGGATAATACCTTTGACGTGGTCATTTCCCGAAATCTTACCTGGAATCTGGAGCATCCTGATGTTGCTTATAGAGAGTGGGTCCGTGTACTGAAGGTAGGAGGAAGACTTCTGAATTTTGATGCCAACTGGTACGGTTATCTTTATGAGGAAGAGCAGCGTAAGGCCTACGAAAACGACCGGAAAAATGTGGAAAACAACAGCCTGGATGATCACTATCTCTGTACGGATATTGAGCGCATGGAGCGGATCGCCCTCCAGGTACCGCTGTCAAAGATCAGTCGTCCCCAGTGGGATGTAAAAACTCTCCGGGAAGCAGGACTTCTTGGAATCCGCACAGACACAGAAATATGGAAAACGGTCTGGAGTGAGGAGGAGAGATTAAATTATCAGTCCACACCAATGTTTATGGTAACTGGTGTAAAGCCGGATCATTTCCTGAATCTTCCGGTTGCGGCAGGAGAAAAAACAGAAGGCTTTCTTGAGCTCGGAGATGGAGAATTTGTCCTTCCGGCAACCATCATCCGTGGAAAAGATCCTGGAAAAACCGTTCTCGTCACAGCAGGTCTTCATGCAGGAGAGTATGTGGGGATCCAGACTCTGATCGAGCTGTCGAAGCGGCTGAAACCGGAAAAGGTAAAGGGCCAGCTGGTTCTGGTAAAGGTGCTGAACCGGGAAGACTTTGAGAAGCGTGCAGGCAGCATCAGCTGGGAAGACGGAAAAAATCTGAACCGTGTTTTCCCTGGCAGAAAAGATGGCACAAAAATGGAACGACTGGCAGCGGCCATCACAGAATCCCTGATCCGGAAGGCAGATTATTATATCGATCTTCACGGCGGTGATGATTATGAGGAGCTGACTCCGTATGTATATTTTGCAGGCGTGGCAAAGCCGGAGATCGTGGAAGCTTCCCGAAAAATGGCAGAGCAGGTTGATGTCCCATATATGGTACAGTCAAATGTGAGCACAGGCGGCGCCTACAATTATGCGGCAAGTACCTTCCATATTCCGGCGGTCCTTCTGGAACGCGGCTGTATGGGAACCTGGGAACGGGAGGAAGTGGATTCCATGCGAAGAGATGTAAGAAATATCCTCTGCAGCATCGGAGCCTATAACGGAATCCGTTCTCACAGTACGTACTATCCTCTGAAAATGGATGATGTGCGTTATCAGTGCGCCAGTGTCAACGGTCTCTGGTACCCGGTGAAGAAACCAGGCGATATCGTTCATCAGGATGAGTATCTTGGAGAGATCCGTGATTATGAGGGAAATGTACAGGAAATCTGTCGTGCAGACATGGATGGTGTGATCCTTTATCAGGTATCAAGCCTTCAGGTTGTGGAAGGCGGCCCTGTGATCACCTACGGAAATATCGTAAGAGAAAAAGACGAGCGGAAAACAAGGATCGCCCAGTACTGGACCAGGCGCAGCGACAGCTTTCTGGAACAGAGAAGAGCAGAGCTTCACAGTGCACTTGCAGGCCGCTGGATGGCTGAGCTTAAGAAGTATCTGCCTGAGAAAAAGAATCTCCGGATCCTGGATGTAGGCTGCGGAACCGGATTTTTTACCATTCTTCTTGCAAAGGAAGGCCATCAGGTAACCGGGATCGATCTGACGCCGGATATGATCACTCATGCAAAGGAGCTGGCGGAGGAAGAAAAAGCAGACTGCCGGTTTATGGTGATGGATGCAGAAGCTCCGGATTTTCCGGATGAGGAATTTGACGTGATCGTATCACGAAACCTTACCTGGACACTTCCGGACGCGGAGCATGCTTATCAGGAATGGTTCCGCGTACTGAAACCGGGCGGAGTGATGATAAATCTGGATGCAAACTACGGAGCAGCAGACTTTGCGGACACTGCGGATCTTCCAGAGAACCATGCCCATCATCAGATCCAGGATGAGCTGATGCAGGAATGCGAGGATATCAAGCGGCAGTTGCCCATCAGTTCTTTTCTGCGTCCGGCATGGGATCTGGAAACGCTGAGCCGTATAGGTGTGGAAGAATTTTCCTTTGACCTTGGTATCAGCAAACGTATTTATACAGAAAAAGACGAGTTTTACAATCCGACCCCGATGTTTTTGATCTTTGCAAAGAAACAGAGGTAGGATCATGCTCAATATAAAACAGATACAGTATTTTGCGGCCTGTGCTAAAACAGGCTCCTTCAGCCAGGCTGCAGAACTGCTTTTTACCACGCAGTCAAATGTAAGCAAGGTGATCCGTTCCATGGAAGACGATATGCGTGCCCAGCTGTTTGTCCGTCATGCAAAGGGCATAGAGCTGACACTGGAAGGAGAGCGTGCATATATCCATGTGCAGAGGATCCTGGAAAATATAGATGAACTGGAAATGCAGGCACAGCCACTTGCAAAAAGCAGCCTGTGTGTATGCTTTCATCCCAGCTCCTGGTTTGCGGATATCTTCGTAACGTATTATGAAGCACATAAGTGCGATGATCTTCATTATCAGGTTTACGCAGCAGATACCCATGAGATCATAAAACGTGTGAAAGGCAGACAGGATGATATGGGATTCGCCTATGTGATGCAGAATCAGCTGGCGGCGTTCCAGTATTTTCTTTCCCGGAATTACCTGGAATTTGAGCTGCTGACGGAAACCGAGGTAAATATTTATACCGGGAAAGGGAAAGCAGATACAGCAGATGAGGGAGATTTTAATATGTCCCAGCTCAGGCTGATCCAGAGATTTCCCGATGAATTTTCCCCGGATAATTACCGGAACCTTGTAGAGGAAAACGGTCATTCCGCAGTGGAGGCAGAGACCGTAGTCGTAACAAACAGTGATTATATCGTGGAACGTCTTCTTGGGTCCGGAGAGTTGTGTAATATCAGTGGTGCGGATCTTTCCGGCCGTGATCCGGGATATTCCTCCGTGAAATATACATTTCCGGGAGAAGGCCAGAAACTTGTTTACGGGTGCATTTGCCGGAGAGGTGAAGAGCTCAGTGAACAGGGAAAGGATTTTCTGGGATTCGTGAAGGAAAGACTTCAGATTTCCGGGAAGTGATAAAAGAATAAAGCAAAAGACCAGACGGGATTTTTCTGCACGGGACACAGGTTCCTGATACAGAAAAGTTCCGTTTTTTATATGGAATACACATCCATGCTAAAACCGACTGTCCAATATCCCCGTACCGGGGTTGTCCGAAAGCTGTTAAATGATAAAATAATATCAGCAGCACACTCCGCGTGCTGAATATAAAAACACTGTGATGCACATAACCTCCGCGCACTCCTATTTGTGCATACAAATGTTTTGTCGAATAATAACACGACCCTTTCAAAAGCAGTTATGGTTTTGGATGCCATAACTGCTTTTGAAATATGAACACAAATCGCTCCACGATTTGTGTTCATGAGCATGCAGCAGAGCGGAATGCGAATGTCTGCCTTACTGTCTTACATGTAAGTAAAGGGAAGTGGGAAAGGAAAATTATGAACAAAGAAAATAAACTGGTCATCCGGATCCTGAAACGGATCCTTCTGCTTGCAGTGGTTATGTTTCTGCTGTCTGTGGTGGTGTTCTGGCTGGCGAGACTGGCGCCGGGAGATCCCCTACAGTCCTTTTACGGAGATTCCCTGGAAATGATGACCAGCGAGGAAGTGGCGGCGGCCAGAACGAGACTGGGACTGGATCAGGGGATCGGGGTACAGTATGTAAGGTGGTTTGCCAATGCAGTCCATGGTGACTTCGGATTGTCGCTGAAATACAGGCAGCCGGTTATGAATGTGATCAAACCGCTGATCGGAAATACTCTGGTGCTGGGAGGAATCGCTTATATTGTGATCTTTCTACTGGCAGTTCTGATCGCCATATTCTGTACGCTCCATGAGGATCAGTGGATCGACCGGCTGATCTGCAAGATCGGAACAGCAGCCTATTATGTGCCGGCTTTCTGGCTTGGTGTGGTACTGATCCTGATCTTCAGTGTAAATCTTGGATGGTTCCCAAGCAGCGGTGCCTATGATGTGGGAATGGCAGACAGTATCGGCAATCGTATGAAGCATATGATCCTTCCGCTGGTAGTAATGATCTTCAGCCATCTCTGGTATTACGCATATATGATACGTAACAAATTCCTGGATGAGGTGCGGAAGGATTATGTACTTCTTGCCAGATCCAAGGGACTTTCCAAAAGAAAGATCCTGTGGAAGCATTGTCTTCGAAATGTAATGCCGACGATCGTGAGTATCATGGCAGTTTCGGTACCCCATGTAACCGGTGGGACTGTAACTGTGGAAGCTGTTTTCAATTATGCGGGAATTGGAAACCTTGCAGTGGAATCTGCAAAATATCATGATTATAATCTGCTGATGATCGATGTGCTGATCACGGGATTTATCGTATTTTTAAGCAGCTTTGTTGCACAGACTGTCAATGAAGAGATCGATCCAAGAATGAAGGATTCGGAGGTGAGGGTATGGTAGTTGACCGGAAGCTTTCAGAAGCTGAGCTTTTTCAGGTAGTTGGTGCCGGGTGGAAGCAGCAAGAATCTGAAAAACGGAAAAAAACATTTCAGGAAAAGCTGAAGGGGAAACCGGTATTTTCTGCGTTTCTGCTTTTTCTGATCGTTTTGGGCTGTGTATTTGCAAATGTTGTGGCAAATCATGATCCCTCAGGTTTTTATCTCCAGAATCTGAATACACCGCCGGGAAAGGAGTTTATCTTTGGAACGGATTCGCTTGGAAGAGATATTTATTCACTGATCTGGTATGGTGGACGGGTTTCTCTGGTGATCGGGCTTCTGGGAGCTGCGATCATTACTGTGATCGGTGTTACCTACGGATGCATCAGCGGAACAGCAGGTCCAAAGGTGGATTCAGTTCTGATGCGGTTTACGGAAATGTGCGGAAGTATTCCGACCCTTCTGCTGATCCTGATCCTGTCTGCGGTCCTTCAGGCCGATGATGTGATCAGCATATCTGTGATCATCGGTATTACCGGGTGGTTTGCACTGGCACGTATTGTAAGAAGTGAAGTGCGGCAGATAAGGAACAGTGATTATGTGATGTATGCAAGACTTTGCGGAGGAAGTTTTGGATATGTGATGTATCACCATCTGATCCCGAATTTTGTTTCGGCGATCATGTTTGTGGTGATCTCTTCGATAAGCAGCTGTATTACCATGGAATCTACATTAAGCTTCCTTGGCCTCGGGCTTCCGGCAGATGTAGTCTCCTGGGGAAGTATGCTCTCACTGGCAAATAAAGCACTGATCATGAATACCTGGTGGGTGATCGTGATCCCGGGAGTTTTTCTGGTCATTACTTTAATGTGCATTACCAGTATGGGTAGCTTTGTGAGAAGTGAGGTAAATAACCATTACAGCAATCTCTGATGCAGTCAAAAATATTTGAATACAAACCGTGATGAAGCATTCCGAAGTGTAGATAACCGGTTTGAAAATAAGGAAAGATGAGGAAAACAGAATGAAAAAGAGAACAGGAATCAACTATGGCAGAAAATATGCGGCGATAACACTGGCAGCAGTGACCGCAGCATGTACAGGAGCAGCTGCAGGCAGTGCGGTAACCGTAGCTGCGGCAGAAGAAAACAAAACTCTGGTATATGCAGGTGAGTCAGAAAGTACAATTAATCCCCTTCTGAATAACCATGATGAACTTCCGGATCTTATTTTTTCAGGACTGATGAAATATGATGCCAATGGAAAGCCGGTAGAGGATCTTGCAGAGAGTTATACCTTTGACAAGGATACCAATACCTATACTTTTAAACTTCGAGATGGTGTTAAGTGGCATGATGGAGAAGATTTCAATGCAGAGGATGTTGTATACACCTATAAGGAGCTTACAGAGGATGAAACCCTGGGAGCCAGCATCACCAGCAACTATCAGGACATTACAAGCATTGAGGCACCGGATGATCAGACTGTGATCTTTACACTGGATCAATATGATGCTGCCATGCTGGATTACTTTACCATGGGAATCCTTCCTGAGCATCTTCTGGAAGGAGAGGACGTGAATACCACATCCTTTAACCAGAATCCGGTGGGAACAGGCCGTTATAAATTTGAAGACTGGGATGCTACCGGCGGAATGATCACACTGAAACGAAATGAAGATTATTACGGAAAGGTTCCGAATATTGAAACCGTTGTATACCGTACAGTATCGGATGAGACTACAAAGGCAACCATGCTCCAGTCCGGCGAGGCGGATCTTGCATGGCTGAATTCCAACTATGCTTCTCAGTTCAAGGATAAGGACGGATATAATTACTGGGAGTTCACCACAGCAGATTACCGTGGAGCTGCCATGGATATGAGCACAGATTTCTGGAAGGAAAACGGAGATTCCATCGGCGTTCTGAATTATGCGCTGGATAAGGATTCCATTATTGCAGGTGTTCTTGCAGGACAGGGAGAGCCGGCATACAGCCCGATCCAGAGAAACCCTCTCGGAACAGATAAGGAAGCCAATATCTACTCCTATGATCTGGATATCTTTGCAAAGAAGATGGAAGAGCTGGGATGGAAAAAAGGTGATGATGGGATCTATGAGAGAAACGGACAGAAATTCCACTTTACCATCCAGGTACGTGATTACGAAGAAGAGCGTGTGGATATTGCCAATGTCATGTCTGATATGCTGAAGCAGGCTGGTGTGGAAATGGAAGTAAAGCTTGTTACCAAATTTGACTGGGATGCAGGATACAATGGATTTCTTGCCGGCTATTCAACACAGTTTGACCCGGATATGGCATATGTAAACTTTGTAACCGACGCAAGTGGAAACAACATGCATTATTCCAATGCAGATGTGGATAAATATCTTGAGGAAGGCCGTCACGGTGAGACTGAGGAAGCCAGAAAAGAAGCATATAGTGAATTCGAAAAGGCATATGCCAAGGCACCTGGAATCCTTCTGGTTGCTTATCTTCAGGGAGATTATGTAGGCGTTTCCGGACTTGACGGACTGGATACCACACGTGTTCTGGGACATCATTCCGTAGGTGTTATGTGGAATATTGAAAACTGGACCATTACAAAATAAGGAAAAGATCATGCAGGAAACCGTTTTGGAATTAAAAAACTATTCGGTAAGCTTTGACACACCGGACGGCGAGATACAGGCCGTCCGGAATGTTGATCTCACGGTAAAAAAAGGAGAGATACTTTGTATCGTAGGTGAGTCCGGATGTGGAAAAACCGTTATGTGCCGTAGCGTGATGAAGCTTCTGCCACCGAATGCACATGTAAAAAGCGGAGAGATCAGTCTCTGCGGAGAGAATATCACAGCCTATAAAAGAAAAAAAATGGAAAAGCTGTGCGGAAGTAAGGTAAGCATGGTGTTCCAGGATCCTATGCTGACGCTGAATCCGACGATCCCTGTTGGCAAACAGATCACAGAGGCTATTATCAAAAATCAGAAAGTATCCGGGGATGAGGCGAAAAAAAGAGCTGTGGAAATGCTGAAGCTGGTAGGGATTCCGGATGCAGAACAGCGCTATGGACTGCAGCCTCATTTTTTTTCCGGAGGAATGCGTCAGCGTTGTGTGCTGGCTATTGCACTGGCCTGTGATCCGGAAATATTATTTGCCGATGAGGCGACTACAGCATTGGATGCAACCGTGGAAGCAAAGATTCTGGATCTGCTTCTTGAGCTGAGAGAAAAAACAGGGATCAGTATTGTGTTCATATCTCATGATCTGGGAGCTGTTGCAAGGATCGCAGACAGAGTTGCAGTTATGTATGCAGGAAAGATCATTGAGATCGGGACAGCGGAAGATGTTTATTATGATCCCCGGCATCCTTATACCTGGGGACTTCTGTCTTCTCTGCCTGTATTTGCAGGTGAAAAAGGGGAGTTGAATCCAATCCCCGGAATGCCGCCCTCTCTTTTGGATCCTCCGCCGGGAGATGCGTTTGCCGTTCGGAATCCCCAGGCACTGGCAATCGATTATGAACAGACTCCTCCGATGTTTGAGGTCAGTGATACGCATTATGCAGCCACATGGCTTCTGGATGAAAGAGCTCCGAAAATAGAAAAACCCTCCATTTTGAAGGACAGATTACAGAAAAACAGCTGCCATAAACAGAAACCGGATAAAAAGGAAGCGCCATTTTTACAGAAAACAGAACAGAAACAGGCGCCTGTACTGATCGAAGCCAGAAATCTGAAGCAGTATTTCCGTATCCGTTCCGATTATACGATCCATGCAGTGGATGATGTTTCCTTCCGTATCCGGGAAGGTGAGATCATGGCACTGGTGGGAGAGACCGGCTGCGGAAAATCCACGACAGCCAGAACGCTTGCAGGAATCTACCGGCCTACAGGCGGGGAGATCTTTTATCAGGGAGCAAGAGTGCCGGATAAAAAGGATCCTTTCAGAATGCGGAAGAAAATGCAGACTGAGATCCAGATGATCTTTCAGGATTCGGGCGCTGCACTGAATCCCCGAATGAGCATACGGCAGATCATGCTGGAGCCTGTAAAGATCAGCCGCAGGATCCGTGACAGAGAAATGTTGGAGAACAGGCTTCGGGAAATCCTGAAGGAGACAGGACTGGATGAAAGCATTCTGTCGAAAAAGCCGGGAGAGCTTTCCGGCGGACAGAGACAGAGAGTTGCCATAGGAAGAAGCCTTCTCATGGAACCACGTCTTATCATTGCAGATGAACCCATCGCATCGTTGGACATTTCTATCCAGGCACAGATCGTCATGCTTTTTAAAAAGCTTCAGCAGGAAAAAAGATTTTCTTTTCTTTTTATTGCTCATGATCTGTCCATGGTACGTTTTTTAAGTGATACAACCGGTGTGATGAAAAACGGAAAGCTGGTAGAAATGGCACCTACAAAAGAGCTTTTTGAAAATCCGCAGCATCCTTATACACAGTCCCTGCTTTCTGCGATCCATATCCCGGATCCGCTGGAAGAGAGAAAACGGAGGCTGATCGAGTATGAAGAGCCACAGTCTCTTGGAGAGGGCTGGAAAGAATTATCCGTATGTCACTGTGTGAGAATATAAGAACATGATGGAATACATATGCATGACAAAATGGAATATGTAAAATCCCCCCGCCGGGGTTGTGGCAGAACAGCCGTGTTGTTAAACTTTTGTTATTCGAAATACTGAGAAACAAAGTGCGGAGAGGAAAATATGGGAAAATATATAATAAAACGGTTGCTGCAGCTGATCCCGGTCCTGATCGGGATCACATTTCTTTCTTTTGCCATGATGCGGCTTGCCGGCGGAGATGCAGTAACTTATATGTATGAAAATGCAGGCTCTGCAGTATCTCAGGAGGTCATTGATAAGGCAAAGGCAGAATATGGCCTTGATAAACCATTCCTTGTACAATATGCTGCCTGGTTTGCGGGAATGGTAACCGGAGATATGGGAGAGAGCTATGTGTCTCACAGAGATGTCTATGAAACCTTTATTTCAAAGCTTCCGGCAACGATGATGCTGACTCTGTCATCGATCCTTCTTACAATTGTTCTTGCGATCCCGCTGGGAATCCTGTCAGCAGTAAAGCACAACAAATGGGTAGATTATCTGATAAGATTTTTAAGCTTTATCGGCAATTCCATGCCGAATTTTTTTGCTGCTATGGTCCTGATGTATTTTCTGTCCATCAGGCTGGGCGTTTTACCGGTAGTCACAAATACAGATCTCGGACAGAGTATTATTCTGCCGACACTGACACTGGTGATCTCCATGGCTGCAAAATATACCAGACAGGTGCGTGCCACGGTTTTGGAAGAACTGAATAAGGATTATGTGACCGGAGCCCGGGCAAGAGGGATCCGCAGTCGTGTGATCATCTGGAAGAGTGTAATGAAGGCTTCCATGCTGACGATCATCACACTGCTGGCCCTGTCCATAGGCAATCTTCTGGGAGGAACTGCCATTGTGGAAAATATCTTTATGTGGGATGGTGTCGGAAAACTGGCGGTAGATGCGATCACCATGCGTGACTATCCGATCATCCAGGCTTATGTGGCCTGGATGGCGGTTATTTATGTTCTGGTAAATCTGGTGACAGATATTATTTACCACTATCTGGATCCGAGAGTACGACTTGGAGGTGACAGAGCATGAGTGGAAAAAATAATATCACAGTCCGGAAGCAGAAGATCCGGAAAAATCATACAAAAGCAAAGCTTGTCTTTTTTCTTGTGCTTACAGCATTGCTTCTGTTTGTAGCGGCATTTGCAAAATATCTCTGCCCTTATGATCCTTATGCCCAGGATCTGGCACTTGCCCAGAAACCGCCGGGACCGGAGCATCTGCTCGGGACAGACCGTTATGGAAGAGATATGCTTTCCCGTGTGATCATAGGAAGTACGACCAGTATTTATGCAACGCTGCTCCTGGTTGCGGTGATCACTGTGGCGGGAACGGCTATTGGTATTTTCTGTGGTTGGAAGGGCGGCAAAGCCGATACTGTTCTGATGCGTATCTCCGATCTGTTCCTGGCTTTTCCGGGACTGGTATTTGCCCTGGCAGTAGCAGGTGTTCTGGGAGGCGGTATCCAGAATGCGATCATTGCCCTGGCAGTGATCAGCTGGCCGAAGTTTGCGAGACTTGCCAGAGGGCTTACTCTGACTCAGAAGGACTCCGCATATCTTATGGCGGCGAAGCTTTCCGGAAGCAGTACAGGAAAGCTTCTGTTCAAACATATCCTTCCCAATATCGCAGGCCCCATCCTTGTTACGTCAGTTCTTGATATCGGAACCATGATGATGGAGTTGGCAGGACTTTCCTTTCTCGGGCTTGGGGTAAAGCCTCCAATGGCAGAATGGGGAAGTATGATCAACGATGGAAGAAGTATGCTGCAGATTTCACCATGGATGGTACTTGCGCCGGGAATGGCGATTTTTATTACAGTAATGATCTTTAATCTTCTGGGAGATACGATCCGTGATTATATGGATCCGAAGGAACGAAACAGGAGAAGAGGATAACAGGCACTTATAAATAAACATAACAGAGAAAGTGAGAGCGGAGATTATGAAAAAAAAGATTCTGGCAGCAGTGCTTGCAGCGGCAATGGTCATGAGCATGACAGGAGTTTCGGCAGCAGCAAAAAGCAAAGAAAAGAGTGAAGGAACTACATTTGTTTATGGAACCACCGGATACAGTGAAGAAATGGGAGATGCAGGATTAAACCCTCACGACAATTATTCCGGATGGAGCTGTCTGCGTTATGGCGTAGGAGAAACACTGTTTAAGTACAATGACAACATGGAGGTAGAGCCATGGCTTGCTACAGACTATGAATTTACAGACGATAATACAGTAAAGATCACCCTTCGTGATGGTGTGAAATTTTCCAGCGGAAGAACCATGGACGGAGAAGCGGTAAAGGAATGCCTGGAGGATCTGATCGCAAACCATGACCGTGCACCTTACGATATGAAGATCGATAAGATCGAAGCAGATGGAATGACAGTAACGATCCATACTTCCGAACCATGTCCGGCATTGATCAATTATCTCGGTGATCCATATGGTGCTATCATTGATATGGATTATGGCGTACAGGGAGAGGGCGGCTCTGCAAATGTGGCAGGAACAGGCCCTTATGTTGCAACAGAGGTATCTCCAACAGAGATCAAGCTGGTAAAAAATGAGGATTACTGGGGCGGAGATGTAAAGGTAGACAACGTTATCGTAAAATCCTTCTCAGACGGAAGTGCCCTGACAGCAGCATTACAGACAGGCGATATACAGGGAACCTATGGACTTCAGTATGATAACTATGCGCTTTTTGACGGAAATCCGGACTATCAGATCAGCTCTGTAGCAACAAGCCGATGCTTCTTCGGACAGTTTAATATGAAGTCTGAACTGATGCAGGATCAGAATGTGAGAAAAGCCATTGAGATGGGAATCGATAAGGACGGCTTCTGCAGTGTGATCATGGAAGGACGAGGTGTTCCGGCAGTGGGAGCCTTCCCAAGCAGCTTTTTCTATGGAAACGATGCAGTAAAGGCACCGTCCTATGATCCGGAAGAGGCGAAAAAGCTTCTGGAAGAATCCGGATGGACAGATACGGATGGAGATGGCTATGCAGATAAGGACGGAAAGAAGCTGTCCATCACATGGCTGACCTATCCAACCCGTCTGGAACAGCCTAAGCTTGCAGAATATGCACAGTCCACTTTAAAGGACATCGGAATTGAGGTCGATGTCAACAATACAGCAGACCATGCGACGTATGCAAAGAATGGAGAATTTGATGTATATGTAAGCTCGCTTACAACTGCACCTACCGGCGATCCGGAATATTTCTTCACAAGTACAGTTGTATCTGATGCTGCCAAAAATTATGGCAAATACAGCAATTCGGATCTTGATGATATCGTAGCGAAGCTGCATGAGACCTTTGATACAGATGAGAGAGGCAAGCTTGCTGTGGAAGCACAGCAGACCATTCTGGATGATGATGCGTATTTCTTTGTTTCTCATTTGAATATGGGACTTGTGTCAAAGTCAAATGTATCAGGGCTGACTGCTCACCCATGTGATTATTACGAGATCACGGCAGATCTGGAAGTGAAATAAGATGGAATCATTGTTGAAGCTTGAGCATGTGACGATCTGCTACAACGGAGAGCCGGTTGTACATGATGTGGATCTGGAACTGAATAAAGGGGAGATCCTGGGTGTGGTAGGTGAATCCGGAAGCGGAAAAAGTACCATTATCAAGGCAATCATGGGACTTCTGGGAAATGAAGGCATGGTGACAGAAGGGGATATCTGGTACAAAGGAAAAAATGTGGTGGATATGCCGGAAAAAGAATTACGCAGACTTCTGGGTCCTGAGATCGCCATGGTCTTTCAGGATTCAGGAGCAGCCCTTTGTCCCATCCGCACCGTAGGCGATCAGATCTATGAGAGTATGCGGGAGCACGAAAGGATCAGCCGTAAGGAATGTGCGGAGCGTGCCGTCCGGATGATGGCTAAGATTGGCCTCAAGGATGGGGAACGTGTTTTGCAAAGCTATCCCTTTGAATTGTCCGGCGGCATGAATCAGCGTGTGGGAATCTGTATTTCCATGCTGCAGAATCCGTCACTTCTTCTGGCAGATGAGCCTACCAGTGCCCTGGATGTAACCATACAGAAACAGGTAGTTGAGGAAATGCTGCTGATGCGTGAGGAATACGGAACAGCCATGATCGTTGTCACACACAACATTGGTGTGGTGGAAAAAATGGCAGATAAGGTTCTGGTACTGAAAAACGGAAAGGTGAGGGAATACGGAAAAACAGCTCAGGTTCTGACAGCTCCGGAGGATCCCTATACAAAAGAGCTTATGAGTTCGGTACCTCGTCTGAGACGTACAGGCACCGGAAATGGAGGCAGATGATGGCAGAAAACAAAAACATTCTGGAAGTGCATCATTTGAAAAAAAGCTTCACCACCGGTAAAAAATCCTTCACGGCTGTAGAAGACGTAAGCTTTTCTCTGAAAACGGGGGAGGTATTAGGGATTGTAGGTGAATCCGGCTCAGGAAAAAGCACTGTGGCGAAGATGATCACACATCTGACAGAACTCACCGCCGGAGAGATTTTTCTCATGGAAAAGGATATTACACATGCAAGGGGAAAAAATCTCCGGGAAATCTACCGGGAAATGCAGATGATTTTTCAGACACCGGCAGAATCCTTTGACCCCAGATGCACTCTTGGGGACGGAATCGGGGAAAGTCTCCGGAATATGGGGATAAGTAAGAAGGAAACCAGGAACCGTGTGGAAAAGCTTCTGCTTACCTGCGGACTGACTCCGGAATATGCAGATCGGTATCCCCATCAGGTCAGCGGAGGGGAGTGCCAGAGAGCGGCTATTGCCAGAGCCCTGGCTGTGGAACCCAGAGTGCTGATCTGTGATGAAGCAACCAGCGCCCTGGATGTGACTGTGCAGAAACAGATCATGGAGCTGCTTCAGAAGTTAAAAAAAGAAAACCAGCTGTCCTTTCTTTTTATCTGCCATGACCTGGCCCTTGTTCAGCTGTTCTGCGACCGGGTGATCGTGATGCATGACGGACATGTGGAAGAGGAAGGGACACCGGAAGAGATCATTGAGCATCCGAAGACAGAGTATACGGAGCAGCTGATCCGGTCGGTGCTGTGATAATGACAGACAAAAACAAAAGAGCGAAGCCCTCAGTAGTGCGAATACTGAGGGCTTTTTTGCAGGTTACACGTTGACGCATTTTCCCTCACCCGATATAATTAAAAAAGAATCGAAACCGGATGAAAACGGAATAAATATAGAGGAGACCACAAAAAATGGCAGAAAATTTACAGATCAGACTGGCAGATCCCGGTGAGGCGGATCGTCTGGCAGAGATCGAGGCAATCTGTTTTCCACCTGCGGAGGCAGCAAGTCATGAGGAAGTTGTGAAGCGTATGGGAGCATTCCCGGAGAATTTCGTTGTAGCAGTAAAGGATGAGCAGATCGTAGGCTTTATCAACGGAGGAACCACAGATAAACCAGTACTCCCGGATGAATTTTATCATGATATCACGCTTCACAGAAAGGACGGGGAGATCCAGACGGTATTCGGACTGAATGTGATCCCGGAATACCGTCATCAGGGAATCGCCGGAGAGCTTGTGGAATATTTCAAGGAGCTTGCGAAAGAGCGCGGAAAAAAAGCTCTGATCCTTACCTGCAAGGAGCATATGATCCCATTCTATGAGAGCCACGGACTGAAGAAGCTGGGTGTGGCAGATTCCTGTCATGGCGGAGCAACCTGGTATGATATGCAGATCTGGTTCTGAGAAATGAAGACAGTAACAGAAGAAAAAAGAAGAGTCAGCTGCAGAAACAAAGGTCAGTTGAATAAGAAACCAGAGGAAAAATAAATGAGAATACGAATGTACAATGTGGGGTTCGGAGATTGTTTCTGTATCCGTGACAGAAAAAGCAGCCTGCTTGTGGATTTCGGGGCAGCCAACAGCAAGATCGAAGGGCGGCCACGGAGAGAGGTCTTTGATGTGATCATCTCAGACCTTACCACTATCCGCAAAAAAAATCTGCTTCTGACACATTTTCATCCGGACCATGTTTCCGGATTGCTTTATATGATGCGTTACCGAAGAGATGCCTATGAATTTGAAAAGATCTATCTTCCGGATGTATTTTCCGGTCCGGAAATGAAATACACACTGGCGCTTCTGCTCCTTGCGGATGTGACAAAAAAGGCCAGTCTTCCCGGAAGACGTGTCAGCCTTTTTGCCCTTGCAGAAGCTCTTTGCGCCAAAAGGGTAAAGATCGACCTTTTATCCAGAGGCTCAGAGTTTGAAGGAAAATATACAGCGCTCTGGCCGGATCTCAGGGAAGTCAGCCGGGAAACGGAGGACGTATTTAATTCCCTGATCGAGAATCATGAAAATGCAATGACCGAGCTTGTGAACATTGCGGAGGAGGTACGTCAGCTGTTCCTGTCCATGACAGAGGAGATGCCGGAAGCAGAGCAGAAATCTGCTCCACTGTCTGAGGCATCTTTGGTGGAAGAGGATACAGAGGGATCCGAGCGCTCTTTGACAGGACAGACAGAGCCTGGTGGGGAAAACGAAGGATATACGCAGGAGAAGCTGGAGCTTATAATGGAAGATACAGGCGCAGCAGCTGAGGATACAGCAGAGGTTCCGGAAGAAGCCGAAAAAGAGAGAGCACGTCGCCTTAAACCGGAAAAGCTGGAAAAGAAATTCCGTGAATTACAGGCAACCGAAGAATTTCAGGCACTTCTGGAAAGTGCGGAAAAACAGGGGCATTTTCTGCGTCAGTTCCGCCACAAGATCAGTCTGGCATTTCAGAATACTGGCGACGGAGAGCTGAATCTTCTGTTTACCGGAGATGTACAGCCACAGTACATGAGGATGATCGCAGAAAACTATGATGGGAGGATTCCGCTTCATGAGCATTACTGGTGTATCAAGGTACCACATCATGGTACGGAATCCCATTTCTTTGATTTCAGCAGCTTCTCCCCGGAGAATATGATGATCCCCAACGGAGCCTACTACGACAACAGCAAGAAGAAATCCAAGAATCAGCGCACTTCCATGCAGTATGGCGGTTTATTTTATATTAATGACGCGCATATGTATTGTTCCAACTGTGACTGCTGTGACAGCTATGAGAACGGATGCTCCTGCAGGGAGTATGATGTGATATCACCATCGTATTATAAAGATATCTGATCATGTTACAGATGGATTTCTGTTGAGTTATATACGATCCGGTCATTCATGCAGACAAAGAAGACGGTAATTTCTTTGTCTGCGTTTTTGTTAAAAAGACAGGATGTACATGTGGACAGAGGAAAAGAGATACAGGAGGAAAAGTTTTGAAACAGATCGCAGACCTGCACATACATTCCAGATATTCCATGGCAACCAGCAAAGATGGCACGCCGGAGATGCTGGATCTCTGGGCGCGGAAAAAAGGGATTACACTCCTTGGAACCGGAGATATGACACATCCCATCTGGCGGCAGGAGTTGAAGGCGAAGCTGATCCCTGCAGAACAGGGACTGTTCCGGCTGAAAGAGGAATATGTTTTGCCGGAGGCGGCACGCTATCCTGGAAAAGCACCCAGGTTTGTACTGTCCGGTGAGATCAGTTCCATCTATAAAAAAGACGGAAAAACCAGGAAGGTGCACAGCCTGATCCTGCTTCCGGGATTCGATGAGGCAGATGCTTTTGCCGCAAGGCTGGAAAAGATCGGAAATATCCATTCAGACGGACGTCCTATTTTGGGGCTGCCCTGCCATGATCTTCTGGAAATAATGCTGGAGGTCAGTGAGGAGGGTATCTATATCCCCGCGCATATCTGGACCCCACATTTTTCCCTGTTTGGAGCGAAGTCCGGATTTGATACCATAGAAGAATGCTTTGAAGAACTGACACCTTACATCCATGCCCTGGAGACAGGACTTTCTTCAGATCCGGCGATGAATTGGCAGATCTCGGCGCTGGATGGATATCAGCTGGTGTCCCATTCGGATGCACATTCACCGTCGAAGCTGGGAAGGGAAGCGGATCTTCTGGATATAGAGCTTTCCTATCAAGGATTGTGGGATGCAGTGCATAACGGAAAAGGTCTTGAAGGGACGATTGAATTTTTTCCGGAAGAGGGAAAATATCATTACGACGGTCACCGAAATT
>ERZ780144.2162-NODE-2162-length-18091-cov-9.299568_pt1 | contig 18091 bp, 18 predicted proteins | sample MGYA00511380_ERZ780144 | MGnify/ENA primary metagenome ERZ780144 (study PRJEB29588, sample SAMEA1965858) | human gut metagenome | biome: human gut; feature: human-associated habitat; material: faeces | place: Denmark | collected 2008/2010 ... | reverse complement strand
TGCTGGGGCGCTGCATGGAAAAGTGGCTGTAAGGCGCATCACCCCAGCGGCAGCGCCTCGGCTACGGTCAGAAAGGTATAGCCGTTGTCGGCATACCACCGGATGATATCCGGCAGTGCCTCGGCGGTGGTGCGGGTGGTGGCAGAGTCGTGCATCAGCACCACGCAATGGGTCTGCTCACCGGTCTCCCGCACTACATTGCGGTAGATGGTGTCCGCACTGGGGTGGCCGCCCACGGCGTCCTCGGCGCAGACGTTCCAGTCCACCCATTGCCAGCCTTTTTGTTCCACTTCGGCTTTCAGCTGCTTCATCAGCCCCTTGCCGCCATAGCGGCGGCTTACCGTGTTGGTGCTGCCGCCTGGGAAGCGCAGATAACGGATGCTCTCTGCGTCCACATAGGGCGCGATGCGCTCTTTCAGCAGGGCGATGTCCGCCCAGTAGGCTTCGCTGCTGCGGTAGATGTCGCTGTATTCGTGGGAGGCGGAGTGCAGTGCGATCTGGTGTCCGGCGGATGCAGCTTCGGTGAGCAGGGGCAAATATTTCTCGTTGTAGTCGGTAGCCACCACAAAAAAGGTGCCGTACACCCCGGCGGCATTCAGGGCCGAGAGAACATCCGGCGTGGTCTTGCTGGGGCCATCATCAAAGGTCAGACAGACCCACTTTTCCGGCAAGGCGGCATTGGGCTGCGTTTCCGCTGTGGCCATCGTGGACACAGCAGGGGAGAAGGGCGCTGCATCCGGCCAGACGGTCAGATCCGCCTGTGTGCAGACAGCCGGACTGCGCGCCGGAAAACACATTCCGGCCGCAAAAGCAGCTGCCATACCCGCAAGGAAACCCGCCCCCAGAAGCACCCGCCGCAGACGTGGTACAGACAAACGCATGCTAAAACCTCCCTCGCACGTTGTTTCTGGATTTTTGTTGGCTCTATTAAGATATGAACGCCGAAAAAATCTATGAAAAAGCCGAAAAACGCTTGACGATTTCCGGCAAATGTGGTACTATATTCAAGCAGTCCGCACAAACGGCTTCTCACCTCAGATGTCCGCAGGGCTGCGCGAACAGAATATGCGAGGGTGGCGGAACTGGCAGACGCGCACGTTTGAGGTGCGTGTGGTTTATCCTTGGGGGTTCGAGTCCCCTCCCTCGCACCAGAAAAACTCTACGAGATATCGAAGAAAATTCGATGCTTCGTGGAGTTTTTTTGTCATCGTGTCAGATACTGCCAGATACTGCCGCAAAATGCCTGATTTTGCGGTGCCTTTGTCAGAAAATGTAGTGTGCTGTAGGGTGAAAATGTCCGTTTTGATGGGCGACGACTTCTGTCGGATTGTCCTGTCGGCCGCTTGCGCAATGGGCGGGTGTGTGGTATGCTGAAACAAAAACAGCGGGCATCCGGCCGAAACTGCGCCGGGGAAGGGAGCGATCCGATGAAGATCACAGTATATCTGGGAGCCAGCGAGGGCAATGACCCGGCGCTGAAAACAGCCGTGCAGGAGCTTGGCCGCTGGATCGGTCAGAGCGGCAACGCGCTGGTCTACGGCGGCTCCCGCAGCGGACTGATGGGTCTGCTGGCCGACAGCGTATTAGCCGCCGGCGGGCAGGTGACTGGGGTGGAACCGCGGTTCTTTGTGGAACAGGAGCTGCAGCACAACGGTCTGACCGAACTCATCGTCACGGAGAATATGGACCAGCGCAAGGCGAAGATGATCGAGCTGGGCGATGCATTCGTGGCGTTTCCCGGCGGCACCGGGACGCTGGAAGAGATCGCAGAGGTCATGTCCATGGTGTCGCTCCGGCAGCTGGATGCGCCCTGCATCCTCTACAATCTCAACGGCTACTACGACAGCCTGAAAGCCTTGCTGAACGAGATGATCTGCAAGGGACTTTCCTCGGCCCAGCGGCAGGCAGGGATCCATTTTGCGGCAGACCTTGCCCAGATCCGTGCCTTGCTGGAATCAGATAAAAACCACTGAACAGGAAAAAGCCTCTGCACCGGAAAACCAGTGCAGAGGCTTTTTGCAAGATTTCAAGCAACCTGTGTGAGTGTTCAGACTCAGGCGGCAGTGGTAGAAGCAGCCTCGCTGGATGCAGCTTCGGAAACAGCAGCCTCGCTGGATGCAGCCTCAGAAGAAGCAGACTCGGTCTCCGCCTCGCTGGAAGCGGCCTCGGAAGAAGCGGCCTCGGAAGAAGCAGCAACAGAAGAGGACACAGCCTCAGAGGCAGAAGAAGCAGCGGTGGAAGAAGCAGAACCGCCGCAAGCGGTCATACCGGCAGCCAGAGCCAGAGCAACAACAGCAACAGCAACATTCTTGAGTTTCATATCTATAATCTCCTTGTTTCTCAAAAAATATCTCCGCAGAGGGCCTTGTGTACGAGGCCTGTCTGCAAGGCAATATTCTAGTCTTTTTTACAAAAAAATCAAGAGGTTTTTAGACAAAGATTGCAATATTTCGGGAGAATCTACGCTTTTGTTATAATTTTGCACCAAAAGTCGAACACTTTTTGGCAAACTGCTTTCGTAAAGATTCCACCTTTGGAGCTCGTGGAAAAGAATCTTAGTGGAGATGACAGTTCTGTGACGATTTGTCGTGCTGCTTCCCGTAAAATATGTCCGGCCTATGGAATGAAACCAAAGCGTGGGAACAGGGGAACACCGGGCTGCTCAAGGTACTTGTGCAAAATCGTCGCCGAGGCCATCCGTGCCGAGCTGCCGGGCCTTGGCAAGGTGGGCTATGTGGCCAACAGCACCCACACGGTGGTGGGCAACTGCTGCAGCGCCGGCCGCCTTTACGACAAGATCGGCAATGCTGCCACCGCAAAGGTGAAGTATGTGCTGGCCAATGCCGTAGTGTGCAAGGTGAAGGTGCCGCTTGGGGCCGAACCCGCAGAGGACGGGGAAGAGGACATCTCGTTCTGACATTCGCAAACCTCTTTTTGTAGTTGTTGCATGAAGAAGAGCCTGCGGGGAAACCTGCAGGCTCTTCTGCCGCGCGTTCACCTTTTGCGCTGCCGGAACATAAAATGGGCAAAGGGGGAATGCGTTTTGAACCAGATCGTTTTTGCGGCCGGGGTGCTGCTGTTCCCGGCGGTGTGCACCACACTGGGGGCGGCCGGGGTGTTCCTGCTGCGTCGGTCGGCGGCACCGCGCACCCAGCGGGTGCTCAGCGGGATGGCGGCGGGCATCATGCTGGCGGCCAGCGTGTGGAGCCTGCTGCTGCCGGCCATTGAGCGCACCCGGGAGCTGGGCGTCGCGGCGTGGGTGCCGCCCTCGGCAGGGCTGGTGCTGGGGGCGGCAGGCCTGCTGCGTCTGGAGAGCATGGCCGGGCAGCTTTTGCAGCGGGGCAAGAGCCGCATGGTGCTGGCGGTAACGCTGCACAACCTGCCGGAAGGTATGGTGGTGGGCCTTGCGGCGGCGCTGGCCCTGAGCGGGGAACCGGATGCCGTGAGCGGTGCGCTGGCGTTGAGCCTGGGCATCGGGCTGCAGAACATCCCGGAAGGGGCCGCCGTCAGCCTGCCGCTGGCGCACAGCGGCCGCACCCGCCTGCAGGCGTTCGGGGCCGGGGCGGCATCCGGTCTGGTGGAGCCACTGGGCGCGTTGGCGGCATTCGCATTGGCCGGGTGGGTGCAGGCGGCACTGCCCTGGCTCATGAGTGCAGCGGCAGGCTGCATGGTGTGCGTGACGGCGCAGGAGATGATCCCGGAGGCCGTGGAGCAGGACGAACCCGCCGGGGTGGTGAGCATCGTGCTGGGGTTTGCCCTGATGATGGCGCTGGACGTGGCACTGTAAAAAAGTCATACCGTAACAAAATTCAGTCTGCCTGGCACAGAGCTGAAATGCTCGCAACGGGAACCGGGAGCTCTTGCACGGCCGTGAACGAATAACAGAAAAGCAGAAGAGCCCGCTTCCGGATAAAACGGAAGCGGGCTCTTTTTGCGCGTGGATGCGATCAGTTCTTTTCGATGTAGACGCTGGTGGAGGGAAAGGCAAAATCCACGCCGTCAGCCTGCATGATGTCCATGATGTTCAGGTTCAGGTCGTTCTGCATCTGCAGAAACTCGGCGTAGACGTTGGTCAGCAGGTAGGCCGAGATCAGGATATTGATGCTGGAATCTCCGAAGTTGGCCAGCTGCACGATGTTGGTGCCGTGGTTGGTGAGGGGGCTTGCATCCAGCATGGCCTGCAGGTCCTGCATCAGCTTTTCCAGCTGCGGGCGGGTGGTGCTGTAGGTGACACCCAGGGTGAACTTGTAGGGGCGCATGGTGCGCAGGGCGGCGTTCTGCACGGTGGCAGAGCAGATCTTGCTGTTGGTGATCACATTGACGGTTTTGTCCGGCGAGCGGATGCGGGTGGAGCGGAAGTTGATGTCGATCACTTCGCCTTCCACATCGCCCACGGTGATCCAGTCGCCCACCGAGAAGGGTTTGTCCAGCAGGATGACGATGCCGCTGAACAGGTTGCTGGCGCTTTCCTGCGCCGCCAGCGAGATGGTCAGGCCGATGAGACCGGCACCGGCAACGATGCTGCCGATGGGGAAGCCCACCTCCTGCGCACCGGCGGCCACGCCCACTGCAATGACCAGTACCTTGTAGGTGGTGTTCAGCAGGGAGAGCAGGGTCTTGTTGGAGCGGATTTCCGGGCTGCAGGATGCCAGTACCAGATCGGCCAGCTCAGAAGCTGCATACAGGCCCTCGCACATCAACAGGGTCATGACCAGCTGGAATGCCATTAGGAACAGCTTGCGCACACCGGGAATGGCCCACGGCAGGCTGGAAGCGGCCAGATAGATGCCCACCACCGTGCACATGCGCTGCACCGGAACCGCAAAGCTGCGCAGCAGGATGGGCGTGCCGGTGAAATGCCAGCTGCGTGCCTCCAGGGCGGGGAAGCCCTTGTGGGTCAGCCAGCGGCGCACGAGCCATGCCGCAAGCAGAATGAGCAGAGCGCACACGGCCCGGGCAGCAAAGGCGGGCCAGCCCTCCAGCAGCATCGAGCCGAGCTCAAAGGAAAGATCACGGATCGAGAAAATCATACAAAACCTCCGGTGTTTTTACACAATAAAGCTATGATAACATATTTGCGCGATGCGGGCAAGCGCGTCGAGCGTGCAGGGAACACTGCCTAAAAGAATGACTTCGATAAAAGATGCACAAATCGTGTGCTGCCCTCTTGACAAGACCGGTCCGTCACGCTATACTCTGTACCAGAAAGTTCGTTTCAGGGCGGGGTGCGATTCCCCACTGGCGGTAAAGTCCGCGACCACCCGCAAGGGTGCTGACCCGGTGCAACTCCGGGACCAACGGTATAGTCCGGATGCAAGAAACGGCAGACAACGTTTGTGTCTACGCGCCCTGTTGCAGTTTTTCGTTGCAGCAGGGCGCTTTTCTGTTTGTCTTACCCGTTCCGAGTTCCATGCGAAAAGGGCTTTCCAATCAATTTTTTGAACGGGGCGAACCCCGGGGGAGGACAAAACCTATGCGAAAGAATACGACCCACAACCTGACCGTTGCCGCCATGCTCAGCGCGGTGGCCTTTATCCTGATGTTCATCGAGTTTCCCATCCCGATGCTCATTCCCAGCTTTGTCAAGATGGACTTTTCCGATCTGCCGGCCCTGCTGGGTGCCTTTGCACTGGGCCCCGTGTACGGCGTAGTGATCAGCTTCATGAAGAACCTGCTCCACATCGTCATCAAGGGCACCTCCACCGCCTGTGTGGGCGAGCTGTGCAACTTCATGCTGGGCGCGGTGTTCTCGGCGGTGGCGGGCTTCATCTACAAGCACCGCAAGAGCCGCAAAACGGCCATCCTTGGTGCCATTGCCGGTGCCGCAGCCATGGCGGTGTTCAGTGTGCCGTCCAACTACTTCATCACTTACCCGGCCTATGTGGAGTTCTACCACATGCCTCTGGAAGCCATTCTTGGCATGTACCAGGCCATTCTGCCTTCGGCCAACAGCCTGATCAAGTGCCTGGTCATCTTCAACATGCCCTTCACGCTGGTCAAGGGCCTGCTGGATGCCGTGCTCTGCGTGCTGATCTACAAGCCGCTGTCTCCCATCCTGCACGGCCGCAAGTAATTTTTGCTTTTCTCTTTTCTTTCTTCTTTTCTTCTCAATCAAACAGCAACTCCCCGGCTGGGGCTGCCCAATTGCAGCGGTCCCGGCCGGGGAGCTGTTTTATAATGGAAAAGAATCTATCAGGCCAGCGCGCCCTTGTCCAGCCATTTGCCGCGGGCCAGCCGGAGCAGGAACAGGGCACCGCGGGTGCACAGCTCGGCGCACATGGCAAACCACACGCCCACAAGCCCGAAGCGGGGAGCCAGCAGCACGGCCAGCGTGAGCCGGATGCCCCACATGCTCACAAGGTTCAGAACAAAGCAGCCGGTGCTGTCACCGGCACCCTGCATGGCACCGCTGGCCACGATGCTGGCCCCGAACATCGGCTCGGCAAAGGCTTCGATGCGCAGCACCTGCGCACCCAGCGCAATGACGGCGGCGTCGGCGGTGAAGATGCCCATCAGGGCCGGAGCAAACACATACAGGCCCACGCCGGTCAGCGCCATGATGGCCATGCCCATACCGGTGCACAGCCAGGCAATGCGTTTGGCCATATCCCGCCGGTGGGCGCCCACGGCCTGGCCTACCATGGCAAGGGAGGCGTCCTGGACGCCGTAGCCTGCCATGTAACACAGGCTTTCGGCGCTCACGCCCAGGCTGTTGGCCGCAATGGCGGTAGTGCCCAGCCCGGACACGATGCGGATCAGCAGCACCTGAGCAGAGGAAAGGGCGGCTCGCTCTGCAGAAAGGGGCGCACCCACCCGCCACAGATTCCGCAGGCAGGACCGGGTGATCTTCCAGGAGCCGGGCTTGCGGATGCACAAAGGGCCCTCTCGCAGCAGCAAAAAGCCCAGGGCGCACAAGCCGCCAATGGCCGTAGCCAGGGCGGTGCCCAAAGCAGCTCCCGGCACCCCCCATCCGGCACCCCATACCGTAAAGGAGCGTCCGGCCACCACCATGGTACGGGTGGGGTTGATCAAAAAGAAATTGAAAACGATGTCCAGCAGGCAGGTGGCTACGCTGATAAGGCCCGGGGTCAGGGCGTCACCAGTGGAGCGCAGCATGGAGGAGTAGGTGCCTGTGGCCATGGTAAAGGGCAGGGCAGCGGACCAGATGGCAAAATAGGCCGAGGCATCCGCCTGCAGGGCCGGGTCGGCCCCCAGCCAGCCGGGCAGATACCGGCTGATGCCGATGCCGAAAGCGGCCGCTGCCAGACCGACGAACAGATTGAACAGCATGGACTGCCGCAGCACGCCCCGGGCATCCTCCTGCCGGTCGGCACCCAGATACTGTGCCACCTGAATGGAAAAAGACATATACAGCCCGGCCAGCATGCCATGCAGCAGCCAGGTGCTGGAGCTGACGATGCCGATGGATGCGGTGGCCGAAGCTCCGATATGGCCCACCATGGCGGCGTCGATGTACTCCATGGCCGTGACCACGATCTGCTGCAGAATGGACGGGATGCTCAAGGTCAGCACGATCTGGGCCGTCTGCTGCAGCGGTACCTGCTCGCCCTGCCGCATTTTGGCCGAGAGTTGTTCAAGGGTAATGGACATGGATTCCTCCTTACGGGTCAGAAAAACGGATAACGAGTCCGGACACCTATTATAAAGGCGGATGGTACAAAAGTCAATCTGCTGCCTTTTTGTGCCCGGTGATTGATTTTTTGGGTGCGGCGTGATACACTCAACAACACAAGGCATGAATTGCAAAAGAAATGAGGAGAATAGAAATATGATCGAATCTCTGGTGTCTGTCGTCGGGCAGCGCGGGGTGGATGCCGCAGCGTTTCTGCTGGCATTTGCGCTCACTGCGCTTACTGATTCGCTGTTCCACAACAAGCTTCCCCACGACCATGGCCGTGAATTTGCCGTCAATGGCGGCCTGTCCAAGGGCAAGGCCCGCGGTTCCGGCCTGATCTTCGTGCTGTGCATCGCGCTGGTGTCGCTGGCATTCCTGCCGTTCCGGGTGGAATATGTCATCTACACCGTGCTGCTCATCGCTTCCATGCTCTCCGGCTACTTTGACGATGCCGCCGAAAAGGCTTGGAACGAGTACAAAAAAGGCATCATCGACTTTGTCATCGCCGTGGTGGCAGGCGTGACCTACCTCAACTTCAACGGCTGCGGCGTGCAGTTCCTGCAATGGAGCTTCACCCTGCCGTATGCCGTGTATCTGCTGCTCATCGTCATCCTGATCTGGGCCAGCATCAACGTGGTCAACTGCACCGACGGTGTGGACGGCCTGTCCGCCAGTCTGGCGGTGGTGACCATCGGCACCTACCTGATCGCCTACCATGATGAGCTGGCCGACTACAGCACCGCCGGTGTGGTGTTCATGGGTGCGCTGCTGGCTTACCTGTGGTCCAACGCAAAGCCCAGCACCCTGCTGATGGGCGATGCCGGCAGCCGCGCCATGGGTTTCTTCATCGCCATCCTGTCGCTGAAGTGCGGCCACCCCTTTGCCTTCCTGCTGGCAGCCATCGTGTTCATCGTGGACGGCAGCCTGGGCATCCTGAAGATCAGCCTGAAGCGCTTCCTGCATATCTCCATCCTCAAGAACACCCGCACCCCGCTGCACGACCATGTGCGTAAGAACAAGGGTTGGAGCGACGAGCAGGTCGTGGCCCGCTGGCTCATCCTGCAGTGCGTGGCATCGGCTCTGCTGCTGCTCGTGGTGCACGGCTGATAAACCATCATAAAAACAAAAGCAGCGCCTGACGGAGATTTTAAACCGTCAGGCGCTGTTTTTGCATCCGGAAATTGTTGTTACAGCCCGGCTTTTTTGGCGGCAGCCTGCACCACATGGCCCACCAGCACCGAGGTGGTCACAGTGCCCACACCGCCCGGCACGGGGGTGATAGCATCCACGACAGGCTCCGCCTCGGCAAAGCGCACGTCACCGCACAGCTTGTCCTCGTCGTTCAGATGGATGCCCACATCCACCACGGTCTGGCCGGGACGCAGGCAGTCAGCACCCACGGCGCCCATCCGGCCCATGGCCACCACGACCACATCCGCCTCTTGGCAGATCTGGGGCAGGTCCTGGGTGCGGGAGTTGCAGATGGTCACGGTGGCATTTTCCCGGTCCAGCATCATGGCGGCGGGCTTGCCCACTACCAGGCTGCGGCCTACCACCACGGCGCGTTTGCCGGAGAGGGGAACATTGTAGTGCTTCAAAATCTCCAGGCAGGCCTGTGCGGTGCAGGGAGCGTAACCCAGATCGGTGTTGGTGAACACACCGGCCAGAGAGCCGTCGGTAATGCCGTCGATGTCTTTTTCCGGAGCCAGTGCGGCACGCACGGTGCGGTCATCAAACTGCTTGGGCAGCGGGCGGAACAGCAGACAGCCGTGGATGGCATCGTCGGCGTTGATCTCTGCGATGACCTTCAGCAGGTCGTCCTGTGCTGCGTCGGCGGGGAGCAGATACTGTTTCACTTCCACGCCCACCTTGCCGCAGCGGGTCATCACGCCGCGCTCATAGGAAAGATCGTCCTCGCGTGCACCCACGCGCACCACGGCCAGCGTGGGCACGACGCCCTTTGTCTTGAGCTGTTCACACAGAGCAGCGTTGCGTTCGTTCATGGCGGCCACTACGGGCGCGCCCTTCAGGATGCTTGCCATTTTGTATTCCTCTCATTTCAGGTAATGCGGTATGGCGTGTGGGGAGCTTTCTCCCCGCCCACCGTCGGGTCAGGTGCGCAGCTGCTTTGTGACCTGTGCAAACACGGCGTCCGCCTTCGGGACATACTCGCTCAGCAGGGCGTCGGCCTGCGCATCCAGTGCGGCAGCATGGGTTTTGTCGGTCATCAGCTTTGTGTTGATGAACACGTTCAGGCTGGCGGCCTGCAGGGCGGCCTTGCACAGTGCGGCGGCGCAGCCTGCATCGGACACGGCCAGCGCGCTGCCCTTGGCGGCATATTCTTCCACAAGTGCAATGCCTTCGGCGCACTTGCCCATGATCTCCAGCGGCACGGCACAGGCAGCATCCAGTGCGGTTTCCAGCACAGCGGCCTTGTGAGCCGCCTGCTCCGGAGTGTCCTTGGGCAGGCCATAGGCGGCGGCCAGCGGCGCAAAGGCTTCGGCATCCGCCTGCACCAGTGCTTCCAGCTCCGCGCGCAGGGCACCGGCCCGCTCGTTCAGGGTCAGAATGTCCGCTTCCACGGCGGCATACTTCTTTTTGCCCACCGTCAGGCAGCCCACCATGTTGCCCAGTGCCACACCGGCGGCACCCACCAGTGCCGCGGTACCGCCGCCGCCCGGTGTGGGTGCTTTGCTGGCCAGTTCTGCCAGGAACCGGCTGCAGCTTTCGTTCATCATGTCCATGTGTACAAACCCCTCTCTGTCACAAACGCGTCCAGCCGCTGGTCGTGCTCATCCACGGCAGCGTGTGCAACGCGCTGAACTTCCAATGCAATGCCGATTTTTGCCGCTTTTGTGCAGCGGGGCAGGTAGCGGTCGTAGTAGCCTTTGCCCATGCCCACCCGGAAGCAGTCTGCATCAAAGGCAGTGCAGGGCACCAGCACCAGATCCAGCTGTTCCGGTTCCAGCAGCACCGACCGTTCCAGTACCGGCGTGCGGATGCCGTACAGCCCTGTCTCCCAGCCGTCCGGGCCGGGCACGGCGGCGGTGAGGGAGCAGTTTTCTCCGCACACCGGGTAGGCCAGCACCTTGCCCCGGCGGGCCGCTTCGGCGGCAAACCCGGCAAGGCCGACTTCACCCCCAAAGGCCGCATACAGCAGGATGGTCTGGGCATTCTGCACGGCGTCCAGCTGCCACAGCCGGGCACACAACGCCGCGTTGGCGGCGGCCCGCTGCTCCGGCGAAAGGGCCCGGCGGGCCGCTTTGCCGGATGTGCGCTGGGCCTGCTTTTCCTCGGCGATGTCCACGCAAAACACCTCGTTTCATCTGTGATCGTGGAAAGCTGAAAAATCCACAAAATCGACAATGCATTTTTATACAAATATAATAAACACTTCAGTCCAAAAAAGCAAGCCTTTTGGCGAAAAGAGGATTGAAGGTTTTGCAGCTTTCTGCTATGATAATACAAAGCAATGCGGCCCAGTGTGCAGGAGCCGGGTGCTTGAACAAGACGTCGATCTGTCTGTATCAAGAGAGGGGTAACTGAAATGTACAAAGAAATGATGGATACCATCGGCCTGGTCAATACCGTAGACCCGGAGCTGGGGGCTGCCATGAACCGGGAGCTGACCCGTCAGCGCCAGAACATCGAGCTCATTGCCAGCGAGAACATCGTCTCGCCCGCGGTCATGGCTGCCATGGGCAGTGTGCTCACCAACAAGTACGCCGAGGGCCTGCCCGGCAAGCGTTACTACGGCGGCTGCGTCTATGTGGATGAGGTGGAGAACATCGCCATCCAGCGCGCCTGCAAGCTGTTCGGTGCCAAGTACGCCAACGTCCAGCCCCATTCCGGTGCACAGGCCAACCTGGCCGTCTACTTCGCCCTACTGGATCTGGGCGATACCGTCATGGGCATGGATCTGTCCCAGGGCGGCCATCTGACCCATGGCTCCCCCGTGAACATGTCCGGCAAGAACTACCACTTTGTTTCCTACGGCGTCAATGCCGATGGCGTGATCGACTACGCCGAGCTGGAAAAGCAGGTCAAGAAGGTGCGCCCCAAGCTGATCGTGGCCGGTGCATCCGCTTACCCCCGTGCCATCGACTTTGAGAAGATCGCTGAGATCGCCCACGGTTACGGTGCATTCCTGATGGTGGATATGGCCCATATTGCCGGTCTGGTGGCCGGCGGCCAGCACCAGAGCCCGGTGCCCTATGCCGATGTGGTGACCACCACCACCCACAAGACCCTGCGCGGCCCCCGCGGCGGCCTGATCCTGACCAACAACCCGGTCATTGCCAAGCGCATCAACTCGGCCGTGTTCCCCGGCACCCAGGGCGGCCCGCTGGAGCACGTCATCGCCGCCAAGGCCGTCTGCTTCGGCGAGGCCCTCAAGCCGGAGTTCAAGGAGTACGCCCGCAAGATCGTGGAGAACGCTCAGGCTCTGGCCGCAGCTCTGCAGGAACGCGGCGTCAAGCTGGTGTCCGGCGGTACCGACAACCATCTGATGCTCATCGACCTGCGTGACGAGGAGTGCACCGGCAAGGATCTGGAAGCCCGTCTGGACAGCGTGCACATCACTGCCAACAAGAATACCGTCCCCGGCGAGACCCGCAGCCCGTTCGTCACCTCCGGCGTGCGTCTGGGCACTCCGGCGGTCACTACTCGCGGCATGGGCGTGGCCGAGATGAAGGTCATCGCCGACTGCATTGCCGACTGCATCTGGCACTACGACGAGAAGAAGGATGAGATCAGCGAGCGTGTGCTCAAGCTGACCCGCGACTTCCCGCTGTACGAGTGATCCTATCCCAGAAAGAAAATGAAGCCGCTGCGCAGAAAAAATACGCAGCGGCTTCATTTTTTGCGGTTCGGTTGCTTACTCTTCCAGTACCTGTGCCATGGCATCGTCCGCTTCCTGCTGGGTGATGGTCTGCACCTTGAAACCGAAGTAGACGATGTGTCCCGCCCAGACAATGGCCATAATGGCGCGGCCCACGGGCACCTTGTCCATCAGAATGAACCCGGGGAGCATGATGGCCGTTACCGTGCCGATGAGGAGCGCCTTGGCCTTGCGGGTCATGCCGCGGCGGCGGAAATAGCTGCCGATGTACTTTTTATAAACGGTCGTGTGGGTGAACCAGGTGTGCAGCCGCTCGGAGCTGTTGGCAAAGCAGAAGGCCGTGAGCAGATAGAACGGCACCGTGGGCAGAATGGGCAGTGCAATGCCGATGGTGCCCAGCGCCAGGCTGATGCAGCCGAGGGCAACAAAAAACGCTTTTTTGAGAGGATGCATGACAAAGGTCCTTTCTGTGTCCGGTGAGATGTCGAATGTTAGAACGCACTAACTTTTGAGTAAAAAAGAAACGCCGTTCCAGAAGGAACGGTGCGTTTGCAAGAACAAACTGCATGGAGTGTATCATAAAAAATCCGTGTCTGTCAAGAGAAAATTTTTCCGGAAACGTTGTGTTCTGCCGCCGGGCGTGATAGGATAAAATGGAACAGAACGAATAAGGAGAACGGTATGGAACAGATGGGACTGCTGCATTTGTATTACGGCGACGGCAAGGGCAAGACCACCGCCGCCATGGGCCTTGCGCTGCGTGCACTGGGCAGCGGAAAAAAGGTGGTCATCGTGCAGTTCCTGAAGGGCGGCAAGAGCGGGGAGATCCCGCTGCTGGAGCAGCTGGGGGCCACGGTCTACCGGGGCAAGGCCGGGCAGAAATTCGTCTTTCAGATGAACGACGCCGAAAAGGCCGCCACGCGGGCCCTGCAGGACCGGAACCTGACCGTTGCCATGGCGCAGGAAGCGGACCTGTTGGTGCTGGACGAGGCCGGCAGCGCCTGGGAACTGGATATGGTGGACAAGGACCTGCTTCGCCGGGCGGTGTTGCAGCGTCCCGCCGGGCAGGAATGTGTGCTCACGGCCCATGCCGCCCCGCAGTGGATGCTGGACGCCGCCGATTATGTGACCGAGATGAAGTGCATCCGCCACCCCTATCAGAAGGGAATTGCCGCCCGCAAAGGCGTCGAATACTGACCTTTGCACCGCATGGCTTGCAATTTGCCTACCGGTGTGATATGATGAAACCATACATTACGCGCGCATTTCTGAGCAGCCCGGGCCGCAGGCCTAAAAAGGGGAACGCTCCGCACTGCTGCCGGGGCACCCCGACAGCATTTTGTTTAAAGCTGTGGTTAGTATTTCCTAACGTGCAGCGGCCCGGCGAACGCGCGCAGAAACCATCATGGAGGGAACAGACAATGATTGAAACAGTGGTAAAGGTAGACGGTATGATGTGCGGCATGTGCGAGAGCCATGTCAACGATGCCGTGCGCAAGGCATTTCCGGAGGCAAAGAAAGTGGTCTCTTCCCACACCAAGGGCCAGACCGTGATCCACTCGGAGCAGGCGTTGGACGAAACAAAGCTGCGGGAAACCATCAACGCCACCGGCTACGAAGTCAAGGGCGTATCGAGTGCACCGTACGAGAAAAAAGGTTTTTTCTCGTTTTTGAAAAAATAAACCCGGAAACCATTTCATGAGGGAGGCGCATCTGCATGAGGATCCTGGTGTACGGAGCCGGCGTGCTGGGCTGTGAACTGGCCCATGTGCTGCTGCAGAACAAAAAGAACGATGTGACCCTGCTGGCACGCGGAGAGTGGAAGGAGCGCATCGACCAGAAGGGTCTGGTCATCCGCCAATGGGCGCAGCGCAAAACCACGGTGGACCGGGTGCGCACCATCGACGTCCTGGCCCCGGAGGACTTCTACGACCTTGTGTTCGTGGTGCTGCAGGCCGGTCAATTGCCGGATGTGCTGCCCGTCCTCAAGGCCAACCGGAGCCCCTACTTTGTATTCGTGGGCAACGACCCCCATGCAAAGCAGGTTCTGGAAGCCATGCAGCGCCCAGCCGACAAGATCGCCTTTGGCTTCCAGAACACCGCAGGCCGCCGGGAGCGCGACCGGGTGGTCAGTGTGCACACCGGTGTGGGCATGACGGTGGGCGGTGCCACGGCTCCGCTTTCCGGCACCTTCCGCATCCGGCTCAAGACCGCCTTTGACGGCACAAAGTATAAGCTGACGTTCTACAGCGATATGGACGAGTGGCTCAAGTGCCACATTGCGTTCATTCTGCCGGTCTGCTATGTGTGCTATGCCTGCAACGGGGACCTGACCCGTGCCACCAAACAGCAGCGCGTTGCCATTCTGGATGCCGCCTATGAGGGCTGTGAGATGCTCAAGGCTCTCGGCATCCCGGTAAACGACGCAGAGAATACGGACTACTACAAGCCCGGCACGGCAGGCCGCCGCAAGATGGACGCCATGGTGCTTGCCATGGCCAAGACTCCGCTGGGCCGCCTGTGTGCTTCCGACCACGCCATGCACGCAGTAAAGGAGATGCAGTACCTGGACGAAGCCTTTGAGGCTTTGCGCAAACAGGCCGGAACGGCCATGCCCATGTGGGAAAAGCTGCGCAATGAAATGCCTGCCTGGAACACCCTGCAAAAATGATCCTTCGGGCGCAAAGCCCCGCAAAAGCCCCCGGCTCTCACGATCGAGAACCGGGGGCTTTGCTGTGTCTGTCCGGGAAGAAGATCATGCCTGATCCAACAGTTCCTCCGGGTCTTCCAGCACCTCCTCAATGGCGCTGTCATCCGGGTCGACCTCGCTGTCGGCGCTTTCCGTCAGGCCCAGCAGTTCCTTGAGCCGGTCACGCATCAGCACAAGGTTCCGGTCAAGGTCGGCGTCCTCATTGAGCAGGTCCTGCACCATCTCGGGCTTGTCGGTGATCACATCATCCACGCCAAGGCTCAGCAGGGCACGGGCGTCCTCCGCACGGTTGACCGTCCAGGCGGACACCGTCTTGCCGCGCAGATGGATCTGCTGCACCATGCCGGAGGTAATAAAGGTGGATTCCACGCTGAAAAAGTCGGCGGCAGGCAGGTCGTAATAGGTGCCCACGCCCAGCGCCAGAATATACCCCGTCTCGATCTCGGGGTCCAGCTCCTTTACCTTGCAAAGGGTCTCGTAGCTCTGGGAGGTGATCACGCAGTCCTTTTCAAAGCCTTTTTCCCGGATGATGCGCACGGTCTCAGCTTCCAGCTCCGGGGTGGCGGCATTGGGCTTGATCTCGATGTTCAGCTGGATTTTCCCCTTGCACAGGTCCAGCACCTCTTCCAGTGTGGGGATCTGCGTGCCGGCGTACCGGGCACTGAACCACCGCCCGGCATCCAGCTCCTGCACCTGTGCAAAGGTCAGGTCGTAAATGTTGGCGTTGCGGCCGGTGCAGCGGCGCAGGCTGGTGTCGTGGGTCACCATGACCACACCATCCTTTGTCATCTGCACATCCAGCTCGGCCCGGTCGCTGTGGTGGTCGATGGTCAGCTGAAAGGCGGGCAGGGTGTTCTCCGGTGCAGCCGTCGAATAGCCGCGGTGTGCCGTGACGATGGGAGCCGCACCGCCCAGCATGGTGCGCAGCTCATCATCCGCCGGCAGAGCAATATAAATAAAGGAAAGGCCGATTGTGACCAGCGTGACGCCGACCACCGCAGCGGCCAGCAGGTGACGGCCCTTCGCACGGACGGGCTTCCCGTTCTGGGTATCCTCCGGCGCGGCATCACCCTCCCGCAGACGGCGGTACAGCAAAAACAGGATGCTGCACTGCGCAATGGTGATGGAGCAGTCGAGCAGGAACTGAAAGAACGGCACCTCGACCAGCAGGCTGGCGCGGGACAGCGCCACCATGGCAGCGGTGTTCTGGAGCCCGATGCCCAGAATGACCGCGTACAGCGGTGCCAGTACGCACAGGGCCAGGCTGCCCGAACGGAGGACTGCCGAGAGATTCCAGCGCAGCAGAAGCAGCGCTGTGCGGAAAATTCGCTGCCGCACGAACCCGACGCTCTCCCGGACGGCCTGCCACAGGCTGCGGCGCTCCAGGACAAACAGGGGCAGCACCAGCGCACAGGAGAGGAACAATAGAACCAGCAGTACCACGATCGCCAGATACAGCGCATGATAGCGTGTGGTGGTGCGCAGTACGCCCAGAAGGTACTCCGGTACGGCAAACTGGGTGATGTAGTTGGAGGTCAGGAAAAAGCTGGTGAAGGGGATGAGCACGGCACTGTATACGAGGACCGGCCAGTTCTGCGGAAGAAACGTGTGCCGGATGTCCACCAGCGCATCCCGCAGCAGGGCAGGCAGCTGCACCGGTCTGCCGCTGCGGGCCAACTCCAGCCCGTGCAGCAGCACCGAAAATTCATACAGCGCCCAGAATGCTGTCAGCAATGCAATGACCACAAGACACAGGATGATGGCCGGGGAGACAAAAATGTCCGAAGCATTGCTGTTGTTCAGGTAATGCACGGGCGCGAACCGGAGTGTCAGCGACCAGAGCTGCTGCATCAGCGGGATAAACAGCAGGTTGGTTGCGACTGCGTACAGTCCGACCAGCGCCGGCAGGATGACCCCGGCATGGTGCAGCAGAGCACCGGCTGAGCGCTGCAAAGAATGATAGGTCTGGTTGAAAGCGTGCAGGGAAGAAGCGAAAGATTTCAAAGTTTGTCGGACCTCTTTTGCGTGGATTTTTGTTGTTTTCCGGGCGGGAGGATGGCATTGTCTGTCGGATTTTACCCGGATTTTATGATTCCGCAGGGAATGTAACATCAGTGTAACACAATTCTGACCAAAAAGATATGTGCGGATGGAGAGCACATTTACCAAAAATGAAAGAAAATTTTTTACACCGGTGCCGGGTGCACTGCAGGGGGCTTGCGGAAGCGAAAAAGCGCAGGGCGATACATCGTTAAAAAATTATGGATTGGGGCAGACAGATGTTGTTTTCGATGGATTTTTATAGAAAGTCTTGCAATTTCCTGGCAAAAACAGTATAATAAAACCAATTTTGAAAGCTCACACAGACAACCAGGAGGTCTTATCATGGCTTCAAAGATCAATAAGGGAGAAATCCTCGCCAAGTTTTTCGATGACGGGGAATACACCGCGCTGTTTGCCGATGGTGCGGTGAGTGCTGCCTGCGGCTATGCAGCAGGTCAGCAGGCATACGCTGTCTATCAGAACGGCGAGGCTGTTACCGTCAAGGACGTTGAGAAGAACATCAAGGTCCTGGAGATGGCCGCACAGACCGGCTGCCCGGTCGTCACGTTCTATAACTCGGTGGGCGCAAAGCTGGCCGAGGGCCTGGATGTGCTCACGGCCAATGCCAAGCTGAATGCGCAGATCGCAAAGGTTTCCGGCGTGATCCCGCAGGTGGCGGTGGTTCTGGGCGTGTGCGGCGGCACCAGCGCACTGAGCGCTGCCAATGCCGACGTGTGCATCATGGCCGAGGGCGCAGAGCTGTTCTTCACCGCTCCGTTCACCTCTGCCGCCAAGGGCGACAAGGTGGCTGATGCCGGCAGTGCTGCTGCCGCTGCCAAGGCCGGTGTGGCATCCATCGTGG
>ERZ780144.2155-NODE-2155-length-18151-cov-2.490661_pt1 | contig 18151 bp, 21 predicted proteins | sample MGYA00511380_ERZ780144 | MGnify/ENA primary metagenome ERZ780144 (study PRJEB29588, sample SAMEA1965858) | human gut metagenome | biome: human gut; feature: human-associated habitat; material: faeces | place: Denmark | collected 2008/2010 ... | reverse complement strand
TTATGCCGTCTGACCAGCACACATCAGGCAGAGCAGCTTCGGCAGCTCGCCAGCCTGTCCAGCCGGGTGAAACCGCGCAATGAGCAAGTCTATTACATCATTGATGCCATCCAAACGGCGATCTTGGAAAAGCGACAGATCCAGTTCCAGTATTATGAATATACGCCCGAGAAAAAACGAGTTCTCAAACATGGCGGTTATCTCTATCAACTGGACCCTTACGCTTTGGAATGGAAGAATGACCACTATTACCTGATTGGCTTTTCTCACAAACACCAGCGGATGGCCCATTTCCGAGTAGACCGCCTGTCGGGGATCAAGATACTTCCCTCCGGCTTTACACCCGATGAAAACTTTGATGTGGCGGGCTACACCAACAAGATCGTTGATATGTTTGCTGCTGACCGCACAGTTTCTGTTGAACTGCTCTGTGAGAACAAGCTGATGAAAACCATCATAGACCATTACGGAGAAGCTGTACCAACCCGCACATATGACGAGGAACACTTTACCGCAAACATCGAAGTCGACCCAAGCGGCACCTTTTACGGATGGGTATTCAAATTTATGGGCGGGATTCAGATCATAGCACCTCATGAGTGTGTGGAAGAAATGAAGCGGATCGCCCACAGGTTTCTCTAAAACAGGGGCCAGGTGTTATGGAATTTTAACACCTGGCCCCTGCTTTCTTTTTTGCCCTTGTATCGAACAGATGTGCCAGTTATAATATAAACAAGATGTTCGCAGCCCAGCGAAACTCTATGAAGGAGGGATACCAGTGACCTTTGGATCTTTCATCAGCACACGGCGCAAAGAGGCCAAATTAAACCTCCGGGATACCGCGAAACACCTCGGTATCTCCAATGGGTACCTGTGTGATATTGAGCAGGGACGCCGGCCGGCGCCAGAGGGAGCGTTTGTAGAGCGGATCTCTTCTTTTCTGGAATTGGATAAGCAGGAGCATGAAATGCTGCTGGATCTGGCCGCAGATTCCAGGCAGACGGTTCCGGCCGACCTGCCTGACTATATCCGCCAGCATGACATCGTCCGCGCAGCATTGAGAGTGGCAAAGGAAGTAGATGCTACCGATGAGGAATGGAAGGCATTTATGGAAATGCTGCAGAACCGCCAGAACTAAGGGGGGGATTTTCTTGTCTGTACCAAAGTATCGATTGGACGCAATTGAAACCATTGGACGGAAGATCCTGCAAGAGTATGATCCCGTTTTGTTGGACGGGCCTCCCCAGGCAGTTCCCATTGAAACTATCATAGAGACCAAGTTTGATCTAACTCTGGAATATCATTGCCTACGCAAAAACGGGAGCATCCTTGGGGAAACGATTTTTGATGAAGGAGCGGCCATTTTATATGACCAAGATGAAAAACGCTACCGCCTGATTGCAGTCAAGGCCGGAACGATCCTGGTGGAGGAGCGGCTTTGTGTGGACAGGCTCCTCGGCAGGCTGCGGTTCACCTGTGCTCACGAATTGGGGCACTGGGTCCTGCACCAGAAGCTGTACTCCGGCACAGGCGATGGGGCTGCCTATGAAGGAAAGACATCTTTGGATGAAAGCCACGGTCTGGTCGAATGGCAGGCGGATGCTTTGGCTACTGCTCTCCTCATGCCCCTGCCGCAAATCAAAAGAAGTTTTTACCGTTTGCGTGCAGGCAGGAGCAATGAGCAGCTGGTTGCGGAAATGGCTCAGATCTTCCAAGTCTCCAAGCAGGCCATGCGTATTCGGTTGGAAACACGCAATCTCATATAAGGTTGGTACACGGCAAGCCCCCCTCCTAAGAGAGGGGCGCAGCCGCACCAATGTTCACAGGCTTTGTTATATGCATTTTGTTCGCAGTTTAGCGAACAAGGAAGGAGGAGAATGGCATGAGGAAAGAAAGCTCCACTGTGCAGAAATGTAAAAGGCAGATGGCGACCCTTGGATTTGACAGCCAGCTGGCCTATCACCGGGTAAAGCTGATTTTGAAAATCTACCGGGATGTGGTGTGGGTCCTCAGTGAGCGGATGGAAGAACTGCGTGAGTATGCCTGGGAGCTGGGCGCTCAGGACGCTGATACCGGGCTGATCTATCTGCAGAGCTTCGCCCCGGATATGGATCTGCAGGAGTTTGAGGAACGGGTCTGCTGTGTGATGGAAAACCGGATGCTGGTGGATGTGATCGACCGTGCCCTTCTCCGCTTGAAACGATACCCTGACCGGGGGGAACTTTACTATGAGATCCTGACCAAACAATTTATCCACCGTTTCAACAGCACAGAAAAGGAACTGCTGGATGAGCTGAATATGGAGCGAAGCGTATTCTATGACCGGAAGCGCGAGGCGATCTTTTTATTGTCCCTCTGCCTTTTTGGTTATGCTGTGCCGGAACTTCAGGAAGAATTGGAGATGCCCCGACTTTATCCCGACTGATTCCCGATGAAAAACCGACGAAATCCCTACTCCCTTCCGACTTTGCCTCTGCTATACTCAGTACAGTGGCAGGTATGCGCAAAAATGAATAGGACCAGCTGACAAGGGCCGGGACGCTGTAAAGTGTCCCGGCCCGCTGTATTCCTGCCGCAATATGGCGGCGGGGATCGGCCGGGGATGCAGAAATGCGTCCCCGGCTATTTTTCTGCCCGGCACTGGGAGGGCCGGCATGGGCTGGGAGGCTTATATCGCCAAGTACCCCTGATTTCAAGATTTTGATTCGCCATCAAAATCTTGAAATTTGGAGGAAAGGCACATGGAATCCAACGGGAAGTTTACCCTTATTGTTTTTAACACCTGCACTCGGGAATATGAGGAAGTCATGGTGACAGAGGAGGTCTATCGCACTTACTGCAGAACCCGGTGGAATATCAAGGACAATGATCAGAGCTTTTTTGGCCATGAGATCCAGATGAGTGGGATGATCGGCGGTCAGGATGGCGCTTATGAAAACTTTCGGGAGTTTATTGACGCCATCAACACCCCGGAACACATCATCCTTGAACAAATGAAGAAAGAGGCCCTGTACCAAGCGATCTCAGCGTTGCCCGCTGCGGATCAGGCATTGGTACAGGGCTTGTTTTTTGAGGGTCAAAGCGAACTGGATTATGCAGGGGAGCTTGGTATCTCTCAGCCTGCGGTCCATAAGCGGAAAATCCGCATCCTCAAACAATTGAAAAAACTTTTGGAAAATTGAAGTTGGAGGGTTATTAAAATGCCGACATCTTCCCCTATACAAGCGAGAAGGAAATGCTTCTCACTTGTTCCTTGAAAACCGAATATCCGATTGTCTGAATACTTTCCTGACGGGGCCCCTGCTGAACAGGGGCAAGCGACGCTGGAGGGTGCGCGAAAACCACCTGTAGAGGTTCTGGTACAGGCTGCAAACGAAGTCACCTATACATTTTTGTTCGGTTATGACAGCCTGACGGATTTCCCCTCTATCAACGACGGCCAAATAAGGTGCCAAGCGGGTCCATCCGTCCAAAAAACAGCCTGTGGCAAGCTGTATCGCAATGACTCCGCCAGGGATAATGATACTTCCGTCCAGTCACAGCCCCCACCGAAATGGGGATCAAGCAATGAGGGCGGCCGACAGAGATCCTGCCGGGGGTGAGAGTCCCATGACGCGGTGAAGCCAGCTGCGGTTCAGATGGTCGCCCTACGGAGCCAGCGCCAGTGGCGCAGGCTTTTGCGCTTGGGGAAGTAGTGTCGAATACGAGCGCAGCATAAAGACAACACAAATGTGAAGTCTTAATATCAGAAGCCATGGGGACCGCTTCTGCCCAAGTACCGTTTATTGACCGGAATATGCCATGTATGCAAGCATTCCAACCAGAGGCGGGAGATGTGGGAGCGGTCCCTATTTTTGTGGTATTAAGCTCTAAAAACTAAGGAGGTGGGTTTCTTGAAAACATATTATCGCGGGGACATTTACTATGCAGATTTGCGGCCAGTGGTTGGGTCTGAACAGGGTGGTATCCGTCCTGTTGTGATTCTCCAGAACAATGTCGGGAACCGGTACAGCCCTACTGTGATTGCAGCTCCCATAACCAGTAGGAGAAAGACAAACCTTCCAACCCATGTTAGTATCAATCGGCAGGTAGACAAACTGCGTTGCAACTCTGTAATCTTAATGGAGCAGATTCGCACAATCGATAAGTCCAGACTCATGGATCGGATTGGAGTACTTAACGACTACGAAATGCAACAGGTTAACCAGGCACTCGGAATCAGTGTTGGCTTGGTGTGAGGAAAACACACCACATTATCAATAGCCGTCCTCAGTGTAGGTTTAATGCTGGGGCTTTTGGCGCTATAATGATGGTGACAATTTACAATAGCGGGCATAGAACAAGTGTGCTATAATGGCGTTAAATTAGCAGTACACATTATATAGGGAAAGGAAGTGAGTCAGGTATGAAGGAACGAACCTACATCTGCTGCGATCTCAAAAGTTTTTATGCAAGTGTAGAATGTGTGGAGCGCGGATTGGACCCGATGACAACAAACCTTGTTGTGGCGGATCTCCGTCGCACAGAAAAAACCATCTGCCTGGCGGTCACCCCATCCCTAAAATCCTATGGTATCTCGGGACGGGCACGGCTCTTCGAGGTAGTGCAGAAGGTGGCAGAGGTCAATGCCAGACGCAGGCAGGCGGCTCCCGGACGGCAGCTTACTGGTTCGTCCTGGAACGACCCGGAAGTACAGCGAGACTCTTCTCTGGCACTGGACTACATTGTTGCTCCACCCCGGATGGCGCATTATATTGACTGGAGCACTAAAATCTATGGCGTTTATCTGAAATATCTGGCTCCCGAGGATATTTTTCCATATTCCATTGATGAGGTCTTCATGGATGTCACCAACTACCTGGACACCTATAAGATGACTGACAGAGAGCTGGCTCGGACGATTATTTTGGATATACTGAAAACCACCGGAATCACTGCTGCGGCCGGAATGGGGCCAAACCTATATTTGGCCAAGATCGCCATGGATATCGTAGCAAAGCATGTCCAGCCAGATAAGGATGGTGTACGGATTGCCAAACTAAACGAGATGACCTACCGGAAACTGCTTTGGAGTCACCGCCCGCTCACGGATTTTTGGCGGGTTGGCAGAGGGTACGCCACCAAACTGGAGGCGAATGGCCTGTACACTATGGGCGACATTGCCCGGTGTTCCATTGGGAAGCCCACGGACTATCACAATGAGGAACTGCTCTACCGCCTCTTTGGGGTCAACGCAGAACTGCTCATTGACCATGCTTGGGGCTGGGAACCCTGCACCATTGCAGATGTGAAGGCATACAAGCCAGAAAACAAGAGTATCGTTTCCGGTCAGGTGCTTCAGTGTCCCTATCCCTTTGATAAGGCGCGACTGGTAGTCCGCGAGATGGCGGATTCGCTGGCACTGGATCTGGTAGATAAAGGACTGGTCACCAACCAGCTGGTGTTGACTGTAGGCTATGACATTGAAAATCTGGCACCCACCCGAGGGGGCGCAGCGTATGCCGGAGAAACCACCACGGACCGTTACGGACGAAAGATTCCCAAGCACGCTGTAGGGACAGAAAATTTCTCCTATACATCTTCGGCAAACGATCTACTGGAAACAATCACCGCTCTCTATGATCGAATCGTGGACAAGGCGTTGCTGGTTCGTCGTCTCAGTATCAGCGCAAATCGTCTACTTCATGAAGAAAAAGTACCCAAGCAGGACGAGGTGGAGCAGTTGGATCTCTTCACTGACTATGCGGCAAAGGAAAAGCAAAAGGCAGAAAACGCAGCTGAACACGCTCGGGAGAGAAAGATTCAGGAAACCATACTGGGGATCAAAAAGAAGTTTGGTAAGAACGCTATCCTCAAAGGTTTGAACCTGGAAGATGGGGCCACAGCCAGAGAGAGAAATCAGACGATTGGAGGACATCAGGCATGAGCGGTCCCTATGATGATATTATTTCGCTGCCGCATCCTACCTCTTCCAGACATCCGAGAATGCCTATCTCAGACCGAGCGGCCCAGTTTTCTCCCTTTGCGGCTCTTGCCGGTCACAGCGCAGCTCTTGCCGAAACGGCGAGGCTGACGGACCGACAAATTGAATTAAGCGATGATGATAAGGCAGTGCTTGATCAAAAGCAGCGCATCTTATTGGAGCATATCAAAGAATGTCCGGAGATTACCGTAACATGGTTCCGACCAGATGAGAAAAAGGATGGTGGTCAATATATAACAACTACTGGACGCCTGAGAAGAATAGATGAATTCAACCAGGTACTGATTCTGGTAGATGATATAAAAATACCGCTGACCCATGTGGTCGATTTGGACAGCGAAAAACTTCCGGATATGAACCAGATGGAATGGTGATCCACAAAGAGCCGGCTATCGATAAGATAGCCGGCTCTTTTTATGAAAGTAGAATCTCACAGGGCCGCTCATCGGTCCTGATGGGTGGCCTTCTATACAAGGAGGCTTTAGCATGAATAAACCGCTCAAAAGCGATACCCCAAAAGCAGAAATGAAAATCAATGTACAAGGTTATAAGGTTACACTTTGTTTTGCGGAACGGCCAAACCTGGAAGCGGCTGCCTTTGTAAAGCAATCACTTCTGAGTTCCTATGCAATGCTTCAAAAATAGATCAGGTTGCAAGGCACATTTCTCTCCGAAAACCGATGAATTCCCTGGCAATTCTGGCCGTTGTGTGAGATAATGGGTACGGCGAAAAAAGCCAGGAACCTTGAAAATCGAATAGGATGAATTGAGTGTTCGCCCTCTCACACAAAACAAAATGAGAGGACGGATATCAAAATGGCTGAAAGAGTTTATTGTTTGTACAGAGTTTCCACCAGTAAGCAGGTCGATCATGATGATCAGAATCAGGCGGACATCCCCATGCAAAGAAAAGCCTGCCATGACTTCGCAGATAAGATGGGTTGGATTATCGTAGGTGAAGAAAAAGAAACCGGCGTATCCGGCTACAAGGTCAGCGCCGATGATCGGGACAAGCTACAGCTTATCAAGAAGTATGCAGAGCAGGGAAAATTCGATATCCTGCTCGTATTCATGTTCGACCGTCTGGGTCGTAAATCGGATGAAACTCCCTTTGTTGTAGAGTGGTTCGCCAAAAAGGGAGTCCGCGTTTGGAGCGTGAAAGAAGGCGAGCAGAGGTTTGAATCCCACACGGATCGCCTGACCAATTACATTCGCTTCTGGCAGGCTGATGGTGAGAGCCAGAAAACCTCAATGCGTACCAAAACAGCCCTTGGGCAGATGGTTGAAGAAGGACGGTTCCGAGGCGGAAACGCACCATACGGATACCGGCTGGAAAAGGCATCCTCAACAAGCGCAAGCACGAGGTATATATGCTGGTCATCGATGAGGATGAGGCCAGAGTCGTCCGAATGATGTTTGATCTCTGTGTTTCATCCGGATATGGCAGATGGCGCCTCGCTAACTTCCTCAACGATCATGGCATCAAGAATCGAAAGGGACAAAACTGGCATGATGCCAGTGTGGGAGGTATCCTACATAACCCACTTTATAAAGGAATCCTTCGAAGCGGCGAAACCTATGCTGGTCCCTTTGATGAGCTTCAAATCATTGCCCCGGACCACTTTGATCTGGCACAGAAGTTGATGCTGGAGCGAACCAATGAGCGAAAAGAGCATCGAACAGTGCCGCTGAATACGACAGGACAGTCCCTGCTCTCCGGAAATATCTTTTGTGGACACTGCGGAGGCCGCTTGGTACTTACCACGAACGGGAAAACGGTCCGTCGAGCGGATGGAACAGCGGTTTACAAAAAGCGCATTCGCTATGTGTGCTACAATAAGACACGGCGTCGTCAGGAGTGTACCGGACAGACCGGATATACGATGCATATCGTGGACGGGATTGTTACGGAGGTACTTCATCAGGTCTTCAACAAGATGCAAGGCGCTTCCGGTGATATGATCGTGGGAAGTGCGGTTCAAAAGCAGATGGCTATGATCCGCTCGGAACTGCAGCGAGCCAGAGCTGAAAACACCAAGGCCAATAAGGAATACGAATCCCTTAAAGCTGAGGTACTGAAAGCGATTCAGGGTAAAAGCGCACTGCCGCAAGATGTTCTATCTGAGATGCTGGAGGACGCCCGTCAAAAGGTGCTATCCAGCAGTGAACGCATCACGGAACTTACAGCGGAGTTGAACGATGGAAACTCTAAAATCGAGGAGATGAAGGCTGAGTTCAATCAGATCGTATCCTGGTCCAAGATTTTTGATGATAGTCCTATGGAAGTCAAAAAGATGATTTGTGGCTACATCATCAAAAAAGTCTCGGTCTGCAAGGACTACGATATCAAGATTGAATTCAACATCAATGTGGAGCAGTTCCTTAACGGTATCGATGGAGTTTCCGAATGTGATACAAGTGAGTTGTCCATAGCACAATAAGCCCTCGCCCATGTCACACCAGTGGCATGGGGTACATATCCTAAGAGATATGGCCAGTTGACAACATAAATCCTCCATGTTAATATAAGTAAGCAAATTGAATTGTTGCGCGGGTGTGGAGATGAGCGCTGCCCCAAACTATCAGGGGGTGTGCCTACCAGATGGTTCGGGAGAGCGCTTGAATGGCATTCAAGAGGTCAGCGGTTCGATCCCGCTTATCTCCACCAAGCAAAAGGCTCACATAGTCATCTATGTGAGTCTTTTGCTATATTATCGAACGATTGCAAAAATCTACGAGGACGGACACCTAATACAAGGATTCCAGGCCTGTGCTTCATGCACAGGCTTTTTATGCCCTTTTTCGGAAAACCCCCAACGAAAAAGGAAGCAACTATGCGAAAAGATTATCTGAAGAATTACCTAAAGGCAGCATGCAAGGGTCGTGCTCACAGAAAGATCAGCCAGGAACTGGAACACACCTTGGGACTGATCGGAACTCAGCTCCGTGAACTCGTCAACCGACTGAGGAAGGAGCGCATCCCCATTGCCAGCGACAGCTACGGATATTTCTACGCCTCTACCGCCGGAGAGGTCTATGAAACGATCCGCTTCTTGCAGCGCATCGATGCTGGACTTTAGGCCAAGATCCGCAGGTTGGAGGAATCCCTCCATGAGATCAGCATGAAGGGAGGTGATACGAATGGCTAAGCCCATCTTCCCGTGGATGGGCAATAAAGTAAAACTGCTGCCATTTATCCAGAAGATGATCCCGCCCAATGTAAAGGTATTTGGAGTCGTTCGGAGGTAGCGGTGCTGTTGTTTTGGGCTTGAAGCCAAAGAAGAGCCGTCTGGATATTTACATCGATCTGAACAATGACTTTTTCAATGTGTCCTGCTGTATCAAGGAAAGGCCGCTGGCATTTGAGTATGATCCCACTTTGTTGGACGGCCCTCCCCAAGCAGTCCCAATTGAAACCATCATAGAAACCAAGTTCAATCTAACTCTGGAATATCATTGCCTACGCAAAAATGGGAGCATCCGTGGGGAAACAATTTTCGACGTGGCCATTTGGTATGACCAAATTGAAAAGCGTCACCGCTTGATTGCAGTTAAGCCTGGAACAATCTTGGTTATGGTTTCTCAACCGACATCTCTTTTTGTTGTATGATTCAACATGATAGAATCACGAGCGACTAACTATTAAAAGTCAAGCGTCGAAAATATGGCTGCGCGCAAGTGCCTGGAGCCTCGCTTGTCCATGTGCGAGTATGTACCGGTTAAGAAGAGTTGCCCGGACTGGTAAGTGCAGGGCGACATGAAAGAAACTTGTTTGGTGAATCAAAACAAGAGAAATCTCCAATTTCGGCCAAAATCATAGCGCCCATGCAGACGCCAATGCCCGGAATGGTTTTCCTGGGAGGTTGGATTTCTTCCATCATAGCCTGGATGGCGGTTTCAATGTCTTCAATATTCTCGGATCAGGTGGATTGTGTGCTGCAATGCAAGGGATTTAGTGGGTATTACAAAGCCAACAGAGCGTCTGTCAACATTTGAAGTTCCGTTGTCACATCTTGTCTGTAGCGGCCTCTGGGAGCATTGTTTAGAAGAGGAGACTTCAGATGGGTGAGATGAGCTCCGGCAATCTGCTTGGCACCAGGAAACTCACTGAGAAGAGCATAGACAGAAGCTGTGTGGAGAGCTGGAACCAGCTTTTCCAGTTCGGAGAACAGAATGGTGACAAGACGTGAGACCGATTACTTCAGGTTTGCCCATTCCCTAACCTTGTCAAATCTGTATCTTGAGAGTGATTTTAGCTCGTCGTTGTGGTATGCTCTGTCTGTGTAGGGTTTGAGGTCCACATCAGACATGAGCATAGTTGTAATGGTTCATGCATCGACCCGATCAGTCTTGGTTTTGCGGAAACTCAGGTTTTTTCACTAAAGGTTGGTGTGCAGCGGATTGATGACATAGGTTGGCAGACCTTTGCCCAGCAGAAATCCGAGAATGTTATAGCTGTAGTGTCCAGCAGCCTTAAGTCCGCATTTTATTTTGTCTGCTGGACGGATACAGCGACGAATGGCTTGTAGCAGGCTGTCGAAGCCCTCTGCGTTGTTTGGAGTGAATACACCTGTCAAGGCTTCACCTTCTGAGTTGAGGATGAAGCAGTCGTGTTTGTCTTTGGCAACATCTTTGGGAAATGTATCGAGATAGGCCTATTGGCCCCAACGACTGAATGTAGTCGTTCTCTCTGGTTAAACAGAGGAGCGAAGACATTCCTAATAATATACAGAGTCCGTATCTGTATATTTGGGTACAGCCGCTGTTAAAGGAAACAAAAAGTAGGTAGGAAATCTGTTCATATAGTCGAAAAAAAGATTCTATATTGACAGAAAATCAAGCAAGGTGTAGAATAACACAAAAAGAAAAAGAGTTTTTTACAACAAAACTATGGAAAAGAAAAATGACTATACTATTGCATCTGTCCAACGTGCACTGCGAATTTTAAAATTGTTTGACAACCAACACAAAGAGATGACCTTGACAGAAATTAGCAACCGGGCTGATATGCGCAAAGGGACTATGCTGCGTATTCTGGAGACTTTACGAGCAGAACACTTTGTGCGCTATGACAGCCGAACGAAGCGGTATCAGTTGGGGGTAGCGATTTATATGCTCTCCGCCAGTGCTTTCTCATTTAACGATTTGGCCGCTGTAGTACGGAGCTATGTAGAGAGTGTTACCCGGGAGTTGAATTTGGTTGCCCACCTGGGAGTGCTTCAAGAGGACAAAATTGTACTGATTGATCGAGTGCTTCCAAACAGTAATTTTTCTGTCTATGACCTATACTCTATCATTGGAGGGGAGATCGAACCACACTGTACTGGTGTTGGTAAGGTAATCAGTGCCTTTGCCGACCCTGAAACTCGCAAAAGACTGCTGGACACCTGCAGCTTTGCACGTAAATCTCCCAATACCATTACCGACCGGCAGGAATACGAAAGGGTGTTGGAGAAGGTGCGGCAACAAGGCTATGCCGTCAATGTAGGGGAGAATGAGGAGTACCTAAAGTGTATTACTTATCCCATTTTTGATGCCAAGCATGAAATCATGGCTGCTTTGAGCCTGACGGGAGTCATTCAGTGCTTCAACCAGGAGTTGGATGATAGCTGCCACAAAGCTCTGCGGCGGGTTACAGCCCAGGTGTCCCAGGAGTTTGGGGCGGGTATTGTATAAAGTTATTTATAGTAAAACATGGGAAACCATGTTTTTACTATGGATATAAAATAAAAAAGAGTTTTGTAGGACAAAACTAATGGGAGAGATTAGATGAGACACTGGAAGAATGACAAAGAGCTGTTTACACTAATGAAAACCTACCTTTACACTGCCGTAGTAGGGGATATCATGGATGAGATGGGACTGCAGAACCAGTTTCTGCCTCAGCGGATTAGGCCATTGAAAGAGAACATGATACTGGTAGGTAGAGCGATGACCGTGTTGGAGAGCGATCTGGTTTCTGACGGCTGCGGTACCCACAATCCAGCACTGGGCGGCTCCTTTGGCCTGATGTTAGATGCTTTAGATGATTTAAAGGAGGATGAGGTCTATGTCTGTTCTGGATCCTCCGATACCTACGCCCTGGTGGGAGAGCTGATGGCTACCCGAGCTAAGCAGCTTAAGGCAGCTGGCTTTGCTGTCAACGGGTTTATCCGAGACACGTTGGGAATTCTGGATCTGGAAATTCCTACCTTTAGCTATGGAAGTTATGCCCAGGATCAGGCTCCTCGGGGCAAGGTGTTGGATTACCGAGTACCAATTTTGGTGGGACAGGTTCGAGTGAATCCAGGAGATATAATCTTTGGTGATATCGATGGCGTACTGGCAATTCCCCAGGCCCAAGAAAAGGAAATCATCCAGCGGGCTTATGAAAAAGCCACTGGGGAAAAGACTGTGGGGGAGGCCATCAAGGCGGGCATGTCCGCTAAAGCGGCTTTTGAAAAATACGGCATCATGTGAGCAGGTGAAGCCATGAAAGAAAATGATATCCTATCTGGCGAGCAGGGGGCGCTCAAGCGGGCACTATATAAGTCTATGGGCTTTTCTGACAGTCAGCTGCGAAAACCAGTAATTGCCATTGCGAACAGTTATACCAACGCTACCCCCGGCCATTATATACTCAACCAGCTGTGCGAACAGGTAAAAGCGGGGATTCTGGCCGCTGGTGGGACACCTATGGTATTTTCTACAGTGGCCCCCTGCGACGGTATAGCTGAGGGACATGAGGGAATGCGATACATTTTGCCCACTCGTGATCTGATCGCGTCCACTGTAGAGTGCATGGTCCGGGCCCATCGCTTCGATGGATTAGTTCTGCTGGGCTCCTGTGATAAAATCGTCCCGGGGATGCTCATGGCTGCCGCGCGGTTGGAGATGCCTGCCATTTTCCTCAACGGTGGACCTATGATGCCTGCCTGCTACAAGGGAAAGCACTATGACGGCAATATCATCACCGAGGCCATTGGCTGGAAGCGCCAGGGGAAAATAGATGAGGCGGAGTTTGCACGCATTGAAAATCTGGCTGAGCCCTGTGTTGGTTCCTGTGCCATGCTGGGTACAGCCAACACTATGTGTTCGCTGGCAGAGAGTCTGGGGTTGGCTCTGCCGGGTACAGCTGCCATGATGGCAGCCCGAATGGAAGCAGGGGTGCGAACTGGTGAGGCTATTATGGAGTTGGTGCGCCGCGGTATTACCAGCAAGGATATTCTCACTCATAACACCTTTGAAAATGCCATGATCCACCTACTTTCTATGGGGGGATCTACTAACGGTATTTTGCATCTCCAGGCTATTTACCACGAGGCAGGTCTGGGAGAGCTGGAGCTAGAGGCCTTTGATGCCCTCAGCCGGCAGGTGCCTCAGGTAGCTTCGATTTATCCTGCGTCGGAGCATGATATGGTGGATTACTATGAGGCGGGCGGTGTACCTGCTATCCTCAGAGAACTTCGGCCTCTACTTCACTTAGAAGAGATTACAGTGACTGGACACACAGTGGGAGAGAACCTGGAAAAGTTCCCGGATACCACTCGCCGGGAGATCATCCGGCCCTTTAGCGACCCCTTTTCCCAGAGCGGTGGTGTGGCAGTGCTCCACGGTAACATTGCACCGAATGGATGTGTGATCAAGCCGGCTGCTGTACCGGCGCACATGTTCCGCTACCGGGGGGTGGCACAGGTATTTCATACAGAGGAGTCCTCCTATGAGGCGGTGCTCCGAGGGGATGTAAAGCCAGGCACCTGCATGGTACTGATGTATGAAGGCCCTAAAGGGGGGCCCGGAATGCCCGAAATGTATAAGACCATGAAGTACCTGGAGGGAATGGGTCTCTCCGACAGTTGTGCTCTGATTACAGATGGGCGATTCTCTGGTTCAAACCGTGGACTTTTTGTTGGTCACATCTCCCCCGAAGCCTATGAGGGAGGCGATTTTGCCCTGATTGAGGATGGGGATGAGATTGAGATCGACATTGAGGCACGTTCGATTTCTCTTCATGTGTCTCAGCAGGAGTTGGAGTTGCGGCGGGCACGGCTGGAACTCCCCAAAAAGGAGATCAAACGGGGATATCTGCGGACCTATCAGCGCATCAGCACCTCGGCAGCTAAGGGAGCCATTGTGGAGTAATCGGAGAAGATAATACTTTTAAAATATTTTAAGGAGGAAGAGAACATGAAAAAGATCACCGCACTTATCCTGAGTTTTTCTATGGCGCTCTCACTGACGGCCTGCGGAGGCAGTCCAGCCCCAGTGACTTCTGGTGGTGAGACGTCTACTCCGGCCAATGCCGAAGCCAAGACCATGAAGGTTTCCATTGGTGTACCTGAATCGCACTTTGAGTACGTAGCTTGCGAGAAAATGAAGGAGCACATTGAGACGTCCACAAACGGCTCCGTCAAGGTAGAGCTCTATGCTTCCAACCAAATCGGCAATGACCAGGAAGTACTTGAGGGCCTGCCTCTGGGGGTGGCACAGATGCTCCCCTGCGGAAGCGATATCATCGGAAATTTTTGCCCAGAATACAGTTTACTTTCCCTGCCTTATCTGTTTGATGACATTGAGCAGGTAGATGAGGTGATGACCGGTGAGTTTGGGCAGGCTCTTCTGGATAAGTTAGATGAGCTTGGCTATGTGGGTTTGGGCTTTGGCGATTTCGGATTCCGCCACATTACCAATAATGTGCGCCCCATCCAGACAGTGGAGGACATGAAGGGCCTGAAGATCCGCACTATGAGTGTTCCCATCCACCTGGAGATGTTTGAGGCTATGGGTGCTAGCCCTACCCCCATGAATAGCAGCGAGGTATTTTCCGCTCTGCAGCAAGGCGTGGTGGACGGACAGGAGAACCCCTGTAGCAACATTTACTCGAATAAGTATCACGAGGTCCAGAAATACTTGACCCTGGACGGTCATGTCTTTACCTTTGTCACTTTTGTGTGCTCCAAGGAATGGTTCGAGAGCTTGACCGAGGCTGAGCAGACCGCTGTCCGTGAGGGCGTGGACATTGCTACTGAATACATGAGCCAGGCGTGTACAGCTGAAGATGAGGCTGCCTTGGAAGCCATGATTGCTGAGGGGCTGCAGGTGACTGAACTGACTGAAGAGGCCAAGGATGGATTCCGTGCCGCTGTGGCGGATGTTCGTGAGCGTAACGGCAATGCGATCAATCCTGAGATGTATCAGCAGATGATGCAGGCCATTGAGGCTGCCGCGTAACAAGGGCATTTCGAGGTGGTGCTGTGACGAAACGGTACTGCCTCGAACGATTTAAGAAAGAGGTGAACCTGTGAAAAGGTCAAAAAAACCACTGGAATATTATCTCATAGCTGTACTCTTTACTCTGTTGATTCTGGTATGCTTTCTGCAGGTGCTATTTCGCTTTGTACTCAGCCTACCCCTGGCTTGGACAGAGGAGTTGTCCAGGTATCTGTTTATCCTGCTGGTCTATGTAGGGGCTAGTGCCGCAGCAGGGGAGGGCAAGCATGTACGGGTAGAGATTATTGACAGCGTGTTACCCGCCAAGGCAACCAAGGCATTAAATATTATAGTTCAACTTTTGTGCGCCTTGATTTCCCTAGTCATCGCCTTCAACCTAAAGGACATGATTTTGAATGCCAACCGCATGAATCAGCAATCTGCTGCTCTGCGCCTGCCAATGGCGGTACTGTATGTACTGGTGGCTGCCATGTTTGTCCTGATTGCCGCACGGTTTCTCCAACGGATCGTGTATCTAATGAAGAAGGGGGAGGACGAGACATGAGTACTTTTATTATGATGATGGTCGTGTTCCTGGCTCTGGTATTTTTGGGGGTCCCTGTTTCCTTCAGTATTGGTATCTCTACAATGGCTGGCGTATTGACTACTGGGATGCCGCTGGCCTTTATGTCCCAGTTGGCTTTTACAGGGCTTGACTCATATACCTACATCGCTATTCCCATGTTCATTCTATCCGGATACTTGATGGAGACGGGCGGACTGTCCAAGCGGCTGATGCACTTTGCTTCCAGCCTGGTGGGCAATGTCCACGGCGGACTTGGTATCATTGCGGTGCTGTTTTGTACCTTCTTTGCAGCTATTTCTGGTTCCTCCCCTGGTACAGTAGCCGCTGTAGGAGCTATGATGGTCCCGCCCATGGTGGAAAAACATTATGACCGGGACTTTAGCGCCGCCCTTATTGCTAGCGCTGGCTCCCTGGGCGTGCTTATTCCGCCTTCGATCCCCATGGTGCTCTACTGCATTGCTGGAGAGGTATCCATCGGCGAAATGTTTATGGCTGGCTTTATTCCGGGATTTATTATGGCTGCTGCTCTGGCGGCGACTACCTATATAATCGCAAAAAAGAATGGCTACCGCTCGGATGAGGGGAGATTCTCCTGGAGGCGGGCTGGAGACTCCTTCCGGCAAGCTATCTGGCCTTTACTTTCCCCGGTCATTATCTTGGGGGGCATTTACAGCGGTATCTTCACTGCTACCGAGGCTGCTGTTGTTGCGGTGATTTACTCGCTGATTATTGGCCTTTTTGTGACCAAAGAACTGAGAATGAAGGACCTTCCGGAACTGCTTTATAAAACAGCGGTTACCTCCGGCACTACCGTGTTCATCCTGGCTTTTGCAATTGCCTTCTCCAGATACCTGACCATTCAAAGCATTCCCAAGATGGTAGGCGAACTGATCCTGGGAATATCCAGTAATCCTTATGTGCTGCTGACCCTGTTCGCTGTGCTGGTACTTATTACCGGGACCTTCTTGGAGACCGCATCTCAGGTACTTATTTATACCCCCCTCTTCCTCCCGCCTCTAATGTCCATGGGCGTAAGCCCGCTGCAATTCGGTGTTGTGCTGACCGTTGGAACCATGCTGGGCATGATGACCCCGCCCGTGGGTATCAATTTGTTTGTGGCCCAGGGAGTCAGTGGAGCAAAGCTGAGTGGTATGACCCGCAAGATTATCCCTTTCCTGCTGGTCATGTTTGCTGTGCAACTGGTGCTGGTCTTTGTACCCTGGATGTCTACCTTCCTGCCTGATCTGTTGGCAGGTTGATATAGAGATAAGGCCGAAGAGTGCAGATCAAAGGTCTGGTTGGTTGAAAGAAAGGCCATTTTGACGGAGACTTGCCATGAAGCCATCGCGCTCAACAACCCCAGCAGATCGTTGTGCTTGGCCAGCGACTATGTGATGGCGGCCTAGTAATAGAGAAAGGAGCACGGCAATGAAAGTTGTTTTGACTGACTATGCTTACGACACACTACAGCCTTTTAGTGATGTGTATCAGGCGGCAGGAGTGGAATTTATCCCCCTTCAGTGTAAGAGCAAGCAGGAGGTTCTGCAGGCCACGGAGTATGCCGACGGTGTAATGACGCACTACGCCCACATTGATCGTGAGGTTATTGACAACCTGAAAAACTGTAAGATCATCATTCGTAGTGCTGTAGGGGTGGAAAACATCGATGTAGAGGCCGCCAATCAGCGGGGTATCTCTGTGGCCAACGTACCCGACTATTGCATTGAGGAAGTTTCAGATTATGTGATACTTCTACTGCTGGCCAGCGCCAAGAAATTCTGTGTGCTGGAGCGAATGGTCCAGCGGGGCGAGTGGGACTACGCCATTACCAAGCCTTCCGACACCATTCATGGCAAGACATTAGGACTGGTGGGCTGTGGCAATATTGCTCGGGCGGTAGCCCGGAAGGCTAAGGTGTTCGACATGGACATCATAGGCTGCGATCCGGGTGTGACAGAGCAGGAGGTTGCCAAATATGGAATCCATCTGCTGCCCCAGGAAAAGGTTCTGCAGGATAGCGATTTTCTCTCCCTGCATGCCCCTCTGAACCGATACACCAAACATATGATTAATCGGGAAACCCTGAGTCAGATGAAGCCGGGGGCCATTCTCATCAATACTGCTCGGGGACCGCTGGTGGATGAACAGGCACTGAGGGAGGCAGTACTGAGCGGACACATAGCCGGGGCGGCACTGGACGTGCTCAACGAGGAGCCTATTCGAGCAGATTCTGCTCTGCTGGGGGTGGAGCAGATCATCCTTACCCCCCACTGCGCATGGTACTCAGAAACGGCCATGCATACCCTGCTAAAAAGCGCAGCGGAAGAGGTGGTTCGGGCTCTGAAAGGAAAACCCTTGCACCATCCAGTGAGCCATAACTGATTCATGAATGT
>ERZ780144.2148-NODE-2148-length-18196-cov-40.063778_pt1 | contig 18196 bp, 14 predicted proteins | sample MGYA00511380_ERZ780144 | MGnify/ENA primary metagenome ERZ780144 (study PRJEB29588, sample SAMEA1965858) | human gut metagenome | biome: human gut; feature: human-associated habitat; material: faeces | place: Denmark | collected 2008/2010 ... | reverse complement strand
CGGCCAGACGGTAGACGTTGGCCTCGCGGGCGCGGTAGTCGCCGCCCTTGATCGTATCGTAGAAGAGCCGGTATACGGAGTCGTTGTCGTTCTGGTAGTTCTTCGCGGCGTTGATACCGCCCTGCGCGGCGATCGAGTGGGCGCGGCGGGGCGAATCCTGGATGCAGAAGACCTTGACGTTGTAGCCCAACTCGCCCAGCGAAGCGGCTGCGGAGGCGCCGCCCAGACCGGTTCCGACGACGATGATGTCGAGTTTGCGCTTGTTGGCGGGGCTTACGACCTTGATAGCTGCCTTGTGGTTGCTCCACTTGTCTGCGAGAGCGCCGGCAGGAATTTTAGCATCTAATTTGAAAGCCATATCGTTTGTGTGTTTATCGTTCTACAATGATGGATTAGCAGGCGCCTGCGCAGCAGGGGCATACACTCTTGATGAAATAGACCACCACGACGGCGGCGAAGCAGAGGAAGACGATCGTGGCCACGACGTTCGCGATGCACTTCAGGCGCGGATACCACGTGTCGTTTGCCCAGCCCACGGTCTGGAACATCGACCATACGCCGTGCGTGAGGTGGAACCACAGGGCGGCAAACCAGATGAGGTAGAGAACGACGTAATACCACTGCGAGAAGGTGTAGGCGATCAGCGCGGCACCGTCCGTGGGGCTGTAACCCAGCGAGTTCACGTGGTTGCCCATGATCTCCACGAGCTGCATCTTCGCCCAGAAGTTGTAGAGGTGCAGCCCCATGCCGAGCAGAATGATGACACCCAGTACGAGCATGTTCTTCGATGCCCAGGCCACGCCCGGCTCCTGTACGGTGACGGCGTAGCGCTGCGTGCCGCGTGCGCGGTAGTTGTTCAGCGTGAGGACGACGGCGTAGATGAAGTGGATCAGCACGCCGAGGGCCAGGACAACCGTACCGGCCAGTGCGTACCAGTTGGCGCCCAGAAATTCACAGACCGCGTTGTACGCCTCGGGCGAGATGATCGCAGTCAGGTTCATGGCCATGTGGAAGAGGATAAAGAGCACGAGGAAGCAGCCCGTCACGCTCATCACTAACTTCTTGCCAAGAGAGGAATTGGATAGGAAACAGCTCATAATGGATTAAATTTGTTTATATTTGTTAAAGATTTGTGTTCATCGATGCAAAGATAGCCATTGTTTGCGGAATAACAATAGCGAGGGCGGGAAATTTGCGCCCCGAAAGAGTGGTTTTATGGAGAAAAAGGAGCTGCGCCGGGCGATGAAACGGCGGAACCGGGAGATGGCTCCCGAAGAGCGAGCCGCGGCCGCCGGGCGGATCTTCCGCCGGGTCGGGGAGTTGCCCGCATTCGGTGCCGCGCGGTGCGTGGCGATGTTCTGTTCGCTGCCCGACGAACCGCCGACCGACGGGGTGCTGGCGCAATGGAGCCGTGAGAAGCGGATCGTCTTACCGCGCGTCGCTGGCGAGGAGATGGCGTTCTTCGAGTACGACCCCGCGACGCTCGTGTCGGGGGCCTTCGGCATTGCAGAACCGGGCCCCGGGGCGGTGCCGTGCGATGCGTCGGAGATCGACCTCATCGTCGTGCCGGGCGTCGCCTTCACGGCCGACGGAAAGCGCATGGGGCGCGGCCGCGGCTATTACGACCGTTACCTCTCGCGTGAGGGCATGCACGCCGTGAAGGTCGGTGTCTGCTTTGCCCACCAGCTGGTCGGGGAGCTGCCCGTCGAGCCGCACGACGTGCGGATGGATGCGGTCTGCGCGGGTTGAGCCGGCCTCGGGCGGACGGTACGGCACGGTGTGTGCGGAGCGGTTGCGATGCGGCCGTGCACCGAAGGGTGCCCGCAACGAAGCACGCACGGCGGCATGGAAAAATAGCAAGGTATCGGCAGACGGATGCCGGTGAATCAGTTTTTTGACTTATGGAGCGAAGGAAGGCAGCGCTGGTGTTGTCCGGCGGAGGAGCAAGGGGTGTGGCGCACATCGGCGCCATCGAAGAGTTGGAGAGCCGGGGGTTCGAGATCGCGGCCGTTGCGGGGACCTCGATGGGGGCGCTCGTCGGTGGCATGTACGCCGCGGGACATTTGGACTCCTTCAGGGAGTGGTTCTGCACGCTGGACCGCTACAAGGTCTTCTCGCTGATGGATTTTTCGCTCAGTGCGGAGGGCTTCGTCAAGGGCGACCGGGTCATCCGGGCCATGGAGGAGCTGATTCCCGACGTGCGCATCGAACAGATGCCGCTGCCCTATGCCGCCGTGGCGGCCGATCTGCTCACGGGCCGCGAGGTGGTGATCGACCGCGGCGGGCTCTACGACGCCATCCGGGCCTCGATCTCCATCCCGTCGGTCTTCCGTCCGGTGCGGCGCGACGGCATGGTGCTCATCGACGGCGGCACGGTCAATCCGCTGCCGCTCAACCGCGTGCGACGTACCGAGGGGGACCTGCTGGTGGGGGTGGACGTCTGTGCGCCGTTTGCCGCCGATCCCGCACCGCGGGCCGGCGCCTCGCTCAATTACTACAAGCTCCTCACCGCCTCGTCGCAGATCATGCAGCAGCACATCGCGCAGCTCATGTGCCGCCTGACGCCGCCCGATCTGCTGATCGAGCTGCCGGCCGACAGCTACGGCATGTTTGAATTCTATCGGGCCGAGGAGTTGATCGAAGCGGGCCGGGCAGCGACCCGCACGGCGCTCGAACGCCTGGCGTCGGGCCGGACGGATCGTTGAGGCACGCTTTTTGCCGGAGCAAACAAAGATTGCGACGACCCGTATGCTGAAGAATTCAAAATGATGAAGTGACGCAACTTCGCACAGATTCCCCGGGCCGTCGCAAATCGTTTTCGGAGCGTCGGCTGTCCGGGGTTGCAGCGGGCGTCAGGGTCCTGGTGCGCCTCCGGATTCCGACTTTTTTACAGGACAAAGATAGGAAAACTTTCCCGTTCGGCAACATGTAGCGGTGCAATAATCGGAAGATTGCATCCCCGGCAGGGGCTTTTCGGATGCGCCGCCGACACTGCCGTCAGCGTTGTCCGGACCTCCTGCCGCCGGCCGCTCCCGCCGGTATGGAAACAACAAAGCGAGCCGGGAGTCCCTTTCGGGGAGCTCCCGGCTCTGCTTGTCATATCGGTTGGCCTGCCGTGTCGGTACCGGCCTTCCGGCTCTGCCTGTCGTGTCGGTTTGCCTGTCGTATCGGCACCGACCCCGCGCGGTGCTACCGGATGCCGTGGCGGCCGATGGGGATGCCCAGTCCGAGCGTGAGGTGTGCGGCGCTCTTCCGGACGGGAACCCACTGCGGCGTGTGTTTCATCGTCAGCAGGTCGGTGGCCACGAAGAAGTTGATCCATCCGGGGGAGAGGTTCATCGCCAGCCCCACGACGCCGCCCCGGTTGTCGATGACCGTGTAGCTGCCCGTCAGCGTGAACCACCGGGCGGGCTGGAAGTTCACCGAGCCGGTGAGGCTGTGCCGGGTCTTGAACTCCCAGAAGCGGGCCGTGTAGAGCAGTCCGATGCCGATCTTCTCACGTCAGACCTTGTATTCGACGCCGGCGTTGAGCGAGGCGTTGAGGCTCTTGGTGGCGCCCTGTGCCGCGGCCGGAGTGAACTCCAGCAGGTTCATGTCGAAGTCGGGCTGTTCGGCCGTTTGGCCGTTTTCGATCTGCACGCCCGTGAACTCCAGGCTCTTGACTGAGCGGCCCGTGCTGTTGTACTTCTTGTTCCAGGAGATGAATCCCAGATCGGTGACGGCCACCGAGACCTGCAGCTCGGGCAGGATGTCGTAGGTGGCGCCCAGGTCCACGGCAAAGCCGTATCCGGCGGGCTTGTAGGGCTTGGGCGAGAGGTCGCCGAGGGTGTAGGTGCCGTTCTCGTCGCAGGAGATGTCGTCGCTTGCCGCGCCGTTGGCCGTCAGGTCGAGCGTACCCGAGGCGTCGACGCTCCAGCGGTTTTCGTCGAGCCGGATGTCCATGCGGTCGTAGTTGAGCCGGGCGCGGGCCATGCCGACGAGGAACTTGGCGCGGGCGCCGAGGTAGAGCTTGTCGTTCAGCAGCGGGAACGAATAGGAGAAGCCCGCCTCGAGGTAGGCGTCGGTCGAGACGCCGACGTTGCGCACGACGCCCTCCCGGCCGGTCTTGAGGAACTCGAAGAGCGAGCGGGGCAGGTCGACGTCGCTTGCCGTGCGGAGATTCAGGTCGAAGGACCAGAAGTTGCGGCGGTTTTTGGTGTAGGCGCCGAAGCCGAGGATGTTGATGCGGGTCTCCACGCCGAGGTAGTTCTCGGCATTCAGCCCCGCGAGGGCGTCGGCCGACGAGACGGAGCTGTCGAGCAGCGTCACGAGCTTTCCGTTGCGCGGGAAGAGCACGTCGCCGAGGGCGATGTTGCCGCTCGTGGAGACGTTGATGCCGCCCACGCCCGGGATGTTGAAGTAGCCGCGCTGCGGCGCAAGGGCCGGGTTGAGCTGGCTGCGGAGGGTCGATCCCTCCATGAAGTAGGCCGTGTTGCTCTGAGCCGACACACCGGCCGCGAACGTCAGCGACAGCAGAAGTGCAAGTGTCTTTTTCATGGTCGGAGGTGGTTTAGAGGTTGAGTTTCAGTCCGCCGCGCTTGACCAGGTGCAGCTCGATGAGCAGCTGGCAGTCGGCCGTATTGTCGAATCCGTTGCGGTAGTAGCGGTCGAGCGTCACGGGAATGACGACCTGGCAGCCGTGGATGAGCGTGCGCAGGTCTTCGCCGTAGATCGGCGTCTCGGCGATGACGTTCTCCTCGCTCTTGGCGTCGATCTGCACCGGAACCTCGATGAGCGTCGGGCGGAGCCGGGCCTGGATCTCGGCGCTCAACGGCAGCCGGTTGTCGATCGTGCCGTAGATGTGCAGCGTGTTTTTCGCGTCGGGCGTCCCTTCGGGATCGAGGTTCTCGGCGAGCATGTCCACGATGTTGTCGTCGAGGTCGATGCGGTCGATGTCATAGGTGATGTCGTCGACCTGGAGGGCCGTCAGGTAGTCGTGTGCGAGCAGCCGCACCTGCTCGTCGAGCAGCTCGCGCACCTGGGCGTTGTTCTGGTACAGCGAGCGGAAGAGCGAACGGAAGGTGTCGGCGTCGTCCAGATCGAGCTCGGGTACGGAGCCGGTGACCGACTGGCGGTACGCGGGGGTGTTCCAGATCAGCTCGACGACCTGGTCCAGCTTGGTGTCGCTTACGAGCAGCTCGTCGACGAGCAGGTCGAGCAGCGTGGAGACGTAGGCCTCGTCGGAGACGAGCCGCCGGATGTCGACATAGGCGTCGGGCAGTTCGGTGGGCAGCCAGATGTCCGTCTCGCGGAAGACGTTTTCGATGTCGATGCCGTTGTCGGTGATCTCCTGCATGCTCACGCGGATGGTCATGAGCGGGCAGCGGAATTCACTCTGCGAATCGCCGATGGCGATGTTGTCCGTTTCGACATCTTTCAGATCGTACTCCTTGTCGACGCATCCTGCGGCGAGCAGCCCGACAAGGAACAGAAGCGGCAATTTTTTCATAGGCGTTCAATGATGGGTGGATGGTAATAGGACAAATATAGGAATTCGGCGGGAAAAATACAACAAACGGCCGCTCTTTTCCGCTGCTTTTTCCGCCGCCCGTTTCCACCTCTCTTTTCCGCTGTCCGCGGTGCCGCCCGGGTGCGTGTCGCGGTTTGCGAAATAATTGTTACCTTTGTGCGACTGCAATCTCCGCATACGACCCATGGCCGAAACCCTGCAAGACCACCTGCGGGAGCAGGTCTCGCTGCTGCCCCTGTCGCCCGGCGTCTACCAGTTCCTGGACCGCTCGGGCACGATCATCTACGTGGGCAAGGCCAAGAGCCTGCGCAAGCGCGTCTCGTCGTACTTCGTGCAGTCGAAGGAGCACAGCGCGAAGGTCCGCACACTGGTGCGGCAGATTGCCGAAATCCGCCACATCGTCGTCGGCAGCGAAACCGACGCCCTGCTGCTCGAAAATTCGCTCATCAAGACCCTCCAGCCGCGCTACAACATCCTGCTCAAGGACGACAAGACCTATCCGTGGATCGTCGTGCGGCGCGAGCGCTTCCCGCGCGTGCAGTCCACGCGGCAGGTTGTGCGCGACGGGTCGCAATACTTCGGCCCCTACGGTTCGGTGATGATGCAGCACAGCGTGCTGGAGTTCGTGCGCGAGGTGGTGCCGCTGCGCACCTGCAAGCTGGACCTCTCGCCCGCGAAGATCGCCCGCGGAAAATACACCGTCTGCCTGCAGTACCATCTGGGCAACTGCAAGGGTCCCTGCGTGGGGCTGCAGAGCGAGGAGGAGTATGCGCGGCAGGTCGAGCTGGTCGTCTCGGTGCTCAAGGGCGACCTGCGGCCCGTGCGGCAGTACCTCACGGGCGAAATGGAGCGGGCGGCCGCGGAGCTGCGCTTCGAGGCGGCGCAGCGCTACAAGCAGCGCCTCGACGCGCTGGACAACTATGCCGGCCGCTCGGTGATCGTCAGCGCGCGGATCGTCGACGTGGATGTCTTCTCGCTGCTCGAGGACGACGACGTGGCCTACTGCAACTTCACGCGCATCCGCCACGGCTCGATCGTCGGGGTCTATACCGTGCGGCTCACGGCGGGCGTCGGCGGCGATCCGCGCGACATGCTGACGCTGGCCATCCAGCACGTCGTCGAGCAGGTCGCCGACGGCAAGCTCGCCCGCGAGGTCATCGTCCCCTTCCTCCCCTCGACGACGCTGCTCTTCGACGGGGTAACCTTCACCGTGCCCAAGCGGGGCGAGAAGCTCGACCTGCTGGAATTCTCGCAGAAGAGCGCCCGCATCTACCGAGCCGAGCAGCTCAAGAACCTCGAGATCAAGAATCCCGAGCGCCATACGGAGCGGCTGATGGAGGCGCTGTGCAAGGCGCTGAACCTCGATCGGCAGCCGCGCCACATCGAGTGTTTCGACAACTCGAACCTTCAGGGCTCGAATCCCGTGGCGTCGTGCGTCGTCTTCCGTGACGGCAAGCCCTCGCGCAAGGAGTACCGCCATTTCAATATCAAGACCGTGGAGGGTCCCGACGACTACGCCTCGATGCGCGAGGTGGTCTTCCGCCGTTACAGCCGTCTGCAGGCCGAAGGGGCCGAGCTGCCCGATCTGATTATCGCCGACGGCGGCAAGGGGCAGATGGGGGCGATCCACGAGGTGCTGGAGGCTCTGGGACTCGATATTCCGATTGCGGGCCTTGCCAAGGACGACCGCCACCGCACGGCGGAGCTCTACAGCGGCTATCCGCCGCTGCTGGTCGGGCTGCGGCCCACGTCGCCGCTGCTCCATTTCCTGGCGAGCATCCAGGAGGAGGTGCACCGGTTTGCGATTACGTTCCACCGCCAGAAACGGAGCAAGGCCTTCATCCACAGCGAACTGGAACAGATCGAAGGAGTCGGCGAGAAGACGGTCCGCACGCTGCTGCAACATTTCCGCACGGTGGAGAAGGTCCGCACGGCAAACATCGAGGAGCTGTCGGCGCTGGTCGGCCCTGCCAGGGCGAAAAAAATCCGCGAATTTTTTGAAAAATAGCCCCCGGGCTTTGGATTTTGCCCGAAAAGGCCTATCTTTGTCATCCCGATTCTTACGGAACGGTGCCGCATTTTGGCTCTTCCCGCGCGGGCATGCCCGGATGGGAGGGAAGAGGCTTCCTGTGAAAGGGATGCTCTTTTACGGGAGGTGTTTACCTGACAGGTTTTCACGGAGAGGTTGACGGATGCGGCCGCGGATTCCGGAACGTGCAGCCCGGATGGCGGAATCGGTAGACGCGTTGGTCTCAAACACCAATGACAGCAATGTCGTGCCGGTTCGACCCCGGCTCCGGGTACCAGGAAAAAATCTCAAACAGTTGTATGTCAGCTGTTTGGGATTTTTGTTTTGCCCTCCGTGTCCGCATTTTGTCCGCATTTTTACCGAAGTCAGGAAACAGATGAAATTTATATAGGCCTTCATTACTCTTACAGATTGGCAAACCTGTATAAGCCGGTCTTCGCAGATTCGTTCTCAAGACGAATGATGTAACCTCAAAAGAAAGGCTTGCCCCACGGGAACGGGATAGCGGAAAATCGGGCTGTCATAACAGAAATTCCAGTTACAATCCAATTAAAGTTTTTGGTTATATTTTTTTATTTTATTAACAACATATTGCGTTTTTTGAAGAGCTTCCCGGCCAAAGGTCATGACACGAGAAACTCCGCCGGCCTTTGATCGAGCTGATGCGGAGACACTTCGTGCTTAACACCTTTGGCTTTCGAGAAAGCCGAGATTTCAGAACCCATAAAAATCCTTTGGTAAACAGACTTTCCACAGCAGTCCGGTGTGTAAATGCCTTTCAGCTCGTTGGTCCGTAAACTCTGCGCCAGCATGCTACTGTCCACGGCGTGACTCTTACGCAGCATTCCGCTTCTCATGGTCGGCACATCCCCCGGATTGACCACGATGTTGTCGATCTTGATTCCGATCCACATCTGCATACCGATTCGACATCTCGCGGATCAGCAAACACTCGATCCGCTATCATACGGCACCGGAGCGAAAATCCGGAGATGATTCCCCGCATATGCGATTTGCAGTCAGGTTTCATCTAATCCGAGAACTCTGGTTGCATAGACGCTGCTCGCAGAAAATACCCACAAAGATACTTCAAATTATAGGAATGAGGATTAGAACTTTTTCGTCCCGGATGATAAACACGAATCAGCTATGGCAAAAAATAAGCCTTGCAGCCAGAATCCTCGTCCCGTCCGCAAAAAAATTTATAGGTGATGGGATAGAACTGTCGTTTCTGATCATCTGAATGGGTTGAATCATCCGTTCTTGAGAAGCATTGCGGCATAGTAGTCATAAAGTTCCGTTTGACTACGGTGTGCAGGCTCATCGGAGGAGTGTTGTACATAGGGGTTGTGCATCTGATCCGCGAGGTCGCGGGCCTTGACGTTGTCTGCCCATTGGATGGCGAAGACCTCGCGCAGGAGTTTCTGAATCCGCTTGTCAAGAATCGGCGTGCAGACCTCCACACGTCGGTCAAGGTTGCGGGACATCCAGTCGGCCGAGCCAATGTAGGTGCGTTCGTCGCCGTCGTTGCAGAATATGAAGAGGCGGGCGTGTTCGAGGTACTTGTCCACAATGCTGATGGCCCGGATCCGGTCGCTCATACCCTGCACTGCGGGCTGCAGGCAGCAGGCGCCACGCACGATCAGCCGAATCTCCACCCCGGCTTTTCCGGCACGATAGAGGCGTTCGATGATCCGTTCGTCGGTCAGCGAATTGCATTTGGCGTGGATATAGGCCCGACGTCCTCGCTTGGCGTTGCGGATTTCCCGGTCGATAAGCTCATCGAAAGCATCACGCATGAAGTAGGGAGACACGAGCAGATATTTGTATTTGAACTGCTTGTGGCTGTTCATCAGGAATTGGAAGACATTGCGCACATCCTCAACGATCCCCTTGTGCGCGGTCAACAACCCGAAATCGCCATAGATCGTCGCCGTATTTTCGTTGAAGTTGCCCGTGCCGATATAGGCGTAGCCGCGCATGCCGGAACTCTCACGCCGTTCGACGAGGATAATCTTGCTGTGGACCTTCAGATCCTCAATGGCGTAGATCACCTTGACGCCTTCGCGCTGGAGCAAATCGGTGTGTTCGATGTTCTGCTCCTCGTCGAAACGCGCCTTCAACTCGACGAGCACCGAAACCTGTTTGCCATTCTTGGCAGCGTTGATCAGAGCGTTTATCACCTTCGAGTGTTCAGCCGTGCGGTAGAGTGTGATGGCGATGCGCTCGACACGGGGATCGATGGCCGCCTCGCGCAGGAAGTCTATGACGTGCTGGAAGGAATGGTAGGGGTAATTCAGAAAGATGTCACTGCGACGCACCACCTTGAGGATACTCTGAAAAGGGAGAATGTCATGATGGCGCAACGGAGCGGGATTGACCGTCAACAGGTTGGGGCGCACCTTCGGGAAGCGCATCAGATCCTTCATCAGATGGTAGCGGTCACCCGGAGCAAGCATTCCCGGAGCCGTGAGCTTGAGTTTGCGGGCCAACATTTCCAACAGATCCTCAGGCATCTCGCGGTCGTAGATCAGGCGGATAGGTTCTCCGTACCGGCGGCTCTCGACCCCTTCGGCTATGCGTTCGAAGAGGCTTTTCGAGATATCGTCATCGATGGTCAGCACAGCATCGCGCATGATCTTGAAGGTGTGGACTGTAATATGGTCGTAGTTGAACATGAAAAAGACGTCGTCGATCATCAGGCGGATGATATCGTCGAGAAAGATGACGTCGTGGCGTTCCGGCTCCGAGGGAAGCACGACAAAACGCGGGCAATGGGTGCTTGACGGAATGCGGATGACGGCGTAACGAGTATTCTTGCCGTTCCCGCAGGACATTCTCACACCCAGGTAGGCATTGCCATCGGGCAGGAAGGGAATCTTGATCGACTTGCGAAGGATGAGCGGCACAAGATATGGCGACACTACTGACACGAAGTAGTCGCGACAGAAAGTTCTCTGGCGTTCGGTGAGTTGTCCCTCGCCGACGACGAAGATGCCCTGCTGCTCCATCTCGTGAAGCAGTTCGTGATAAGTCCGTGTGAAAGCCTCTTGGGCCCGTTCGGTTTGCCGACTCACTTCAACTAGCAGTTCCGAAGGGGTGTAACCGCCGATGAGCCGCTGCTGCCGCTGCTTGTGGGTGCGGCAGAGCCGCATCAGATTGGCAATGCGCACTTTGAAGAACTCATCCTGGTTGTTGGAAAAGATGCCGAGAAACTGAAGTCGCGCAAGCAGCGGAACACTATGGTCTTGTGCCTCCTGCAAGACGCGCTCGTTGAACGAGAGCCAGCTCAGCTCGCGATTGTTGTAGGTGAAATCCATATCAAGATCGGGTCAGAAGTTCCAGGAAATGTGTTTCGGCAGACTCAACCCATGTGCGGAATTCCTGAGCCGTGGCGGAACCTCCGCCATGGCTCAGGTAATCGGTGAAGCGTCCCGGATCGAAACGCTCGGAGACAATACCGGCCCCCGCGGCTGCAGCATCCGCGGCATTGATCCGCTGCTCGATATGGGCAGGGATAAGCATCATCGGCTTGCGGTGATACATCGCTTCGCAAACCGATTCAAAGCCTGCCGTGGTGATGTATCCCCGGCAGCGGCGCATGAGCTGGAGAAAGAGGCGGTCGTCGAGGCGGTGAAAGGTGAGATTGCTCTCGGCCTGCCAAAGATCCGGACGACCCTGACAATCCCAGAAGACGTGGAAACGGTATTGAGGATGTTGAGCGCACCAGTGCTGCAGTTCGTCGGCGAAGCCGTTGTTGACCATGTATCCGAGGATGAACCCCTCGTCGGATGCCTTACCTTCGAGAGCCTCGTGACGCAGCAGCGGAGGCACGACGTAGATGTGCCGCTGGAAGTCGTCTGGCATCGGCTGGAACGAAAGGGCCAACAGGTCATTGCATCCCCAGGCGGTCATATGAGCATGAAGGCGCAGCAGGATTCCCTGAATACCCTTGCGACGGCTGTGGCGGTAGAGCAGATGGTTGAGCAGGAACTGATGGGCGATGCCCGTCATCGGGATCCGGATTCCGAAGCGGCGGACCGTGAATCCGGTGAGCAGTTCGTAGAAGTTGATGATCCGGTCGGGACAGAGCGCCTCAATCCGGTCGCGGATCAGGTGCATGCCGCGGTCGAAGGCCAGCAGCCGCTTCAGGACAGCATTGCACAGCAGCGTGCGGAACATGCTGACCGAACGGTTGTTGCGGTCGAATGCAAACTGCGGAGTCTCGAATTCGGTAACCGGAGCTCCAATCTTCGTATAAAAAAAGGCAGGCAGAGTGCGTAAGGTGCTGCGGCCCACGAGGACTCCGACAACCTCATGGCCGTGGTGACGGAGCATCTCCGCCAATGAAAGTGCCTGCGTGAGATGTCCCCGTCCTTCTCCCTGTATGGCAAAAAGGAATCGCATCAGTGAGCCTCCTTCTCCGTATCGTAGCGTAGGATTGTCCAGTTCCCGGCGTAATCTTCGGCCAGGGCTGTCATCGACTCGACCCAATCGCCCGAGTTCAGATAAAGCACATCGCCGATCATACGCTTGTCAGCCTGGTGAATGTGCCCGCAGATCACTCCCGTACACCCCTTCTGGTTTGCCACACGGACCAGATGCTGCTCGAAGTCGCTGATATAGGAGACCGAAGCCTTGACCTTCTGCTTGATTTTCTGCGAAACGGAGTAATAGGGAAGACCCCGCTTCATGCGGCGGCGGTTGTAAAGGCGATTGAACCACATGAGCAGCGAATAGCCTATGTCGCCAATCCTCGCCAGCCACCGCATCGAGGAGGTAACGTGGTCGAAGATGTCGCCGTGCAGGACATAGAAACGTTGGGAACCGCTCGTGTAGATATAATCGCGCTGAATACGGATGTTGGCGAAATGCAGCGGGAGGATGCGTTCCAGAAAATCGTCGTGGTTGCCTCTCAGGTAGATGATCTGCGTGTCATGCTGGATCTCCAACAAGCGGCTGATGAAATTCGTGTGGCGGCGTTTCCACTTTTCGCGGCGGCCGCGGAGCAATTCCCAGCCGTCGATGATGTCGCCGCACAGGATCAATGTATTGCAGGTGTGATACTTCAGAAAACGGTTGGCCTCTTTGGCTTTCGACCATTTCGATCCAAGGTGGATGTCAGACATCACGATGGTCTTGAAGTGTTTGGATTCGGTCATAGAACTCCGTTTTGACGCTACAAATAAAGTGTGCGGGGCTTTCGGAGTTATGACATCCGGGTGAAGATTTCATGAAACGAGATGCGGGCCACAATATTGATATTGCAGCCCGCATCCGGAATCCTGGCTTCATATCGGCCCACATCGCATCGTGCAATGCGGGTGGTTGAAGGCAGCGCTATTTGTGCCGTTCGATTACATATTCCAGTTCGCCGCGACTGTTCACCAGCGTGTAGTGCATCACATTCTCATCGAACGACAGCAGTCCGAAGCCCGAATTTTCGCTCGCATACTGCGTCAGCGGCCCCCACTGCGGAGCCCGCTGCTTCGAGGCCGACGTGTTCACCACATAGTCGATGCTGTCCTGCCCCGTCCGGATATGCTGGAACGTATGGATGTGCCCGCAAAAGTAGGCGTCAACCCCGTTCCGACGGAAAACATCCTCCAGACGCGCCCGCATGTTCTCCTGCTCGATGTCGTCCTTCTTGTCGTAGGTGTACATCGGGTGGTGTCCCACCACGATCTTCCACTTCTCGGTCGAAACCCGCAGCACGCTGTCGATCCAGCGAACCTCGGCATCGGGATCCACAAGCTGCACGTCGGGGTACTGGACCGAATCCTTGCGGTACTTGTCGATCAGCGGCGCCGTGTCGATAAAGACGAAACGCACTCGATCCGCATCGGGTTCATCATCGTCCAACGGCACGGAGAGGGTGTAGTAACGGTCGGGCATGTTCCAGCGGCGGCTTATCTCGGAATAGTCCATCATCGCCTGCGTGTTGCCCCGATACTCATGGTTGCCCAGCACGCCGTACCACGGACACTGCAACTCGCCATGGGTATAAATACTCTCGAAATTGCTCCACAGCAACGGGTCCTGCGTCGATTGAATTCCCTGATAGTGGAACAAATCACCACACGAGATGACGAATTCAGGTCCCAGGGCATCGGCATAGACTCCCATCCATTCGCCGATCAATCGCTGATCGTAGGAGCCATTGCGGCCGGCATCGGCAAGCATCAAAATATTGAGTTCGCCGTCATAGGTTCCTTCGGCAACTCTTTTTTCGGGATCGGCAGTCGTGCAGGCTGCGAGAGCCCCGGCCAGCAAAATAGTGCAGAATCTCTTCATATCAATAATTAAAAGGAATTTGTTTTTCGGCGGCAAATATAGGCAATAAATCCTAACGAGGAATCACCCCATGTAAACTTAATAACCTTGTAATATGCTTGCATTCAAACTGTTATGCAGACGTGGAATCACAGTAACATCACCTCCATACTTTTGCTGCAGAAATCCGAAACACAAACATTCACATAATATAAAGTATGAAGAAACACTGCCTACCTCTTTTTTTTGCCGTGGCGTTGAGCTCCGCACTACCCGTTTCACTCGCAGCCTCCACGGTCGGTGAAACCGAAGCTGAAGCGCTGGCAGCCGCAGCCGCGGCTCGTGGATCGATCACCGGAGTTGTGCTCGACGACAACCACCACGCTATCCAGGGCGCCGTGGTTTATATCGCATCGCTGAATCTCGGCGCCGTTACGGCTTCTGACGGAAGTTTCTCCCTGCGCGGCGTTCCCGAAGGAAAATACGACGTCTGCGTCAACTACGTCGGATACGAACAGATTTGTCAGACCTATGACATCCGCAAGGGGCAGACCGAACACTGCGAATTCATCCTTCACGAAGGCATGGCCATCGGCAGCGTCGTTGTGTCGGGCATTGTCGAGGGTCAGCGCCGCGCCCTCTCGATCCAGAAGAACAACGACGGCGTGAGCAACATCGTTGCCGCCGACCAGATGAGCCGTTTCGCCGACGCCAATATCGGCGATGCCATGAAGCGAATTCCGGGTATCAACGTTCAATACGACCAGGGCGAAGCCCGCTTCGGACAAATTCGTGGTACGGCCCCCGATCTGACCTCGGTAACACTCAACGGCAACCGCCTCCCCTCGGCTGAAGGCGACTCGCGAGCCGCACAGCTGGACCTTATCCCGACGGACATGATCCAGACCATCGAAGTCCACAAGGTCGTCACGGCCGACATGGACGGTGATGCGATCGGCGGTTCGGTGAACCTTGTGACGAAAAACTCGCCCTACCGCCAGACCGTAGCCGCTACGGCCGGAGCCGGATACAACCCCGTCTCGCAACGTGTCACGTTCAACGGTTCGGCAAGTTGGGGCTCGCGCTTCTTCAACGACAAACTCGGCGTTATGGCCTCGCTGGCCTATCACAACAACCCGATCGGATCGGACAACATTGAAGCGACATGGAAAGAGGACGATTCTGGAAATGCCTATGTCGACGAGTTTGAAATCCGACAGTATTATGTACACCGCGAACGCCAGAGTTACTCGCTCTCGTTCGACTGGAAATTCAACGAAAACCACAAGATCGAACTCCGAGGCATGTACAACCGTCGCAATGACTGGGAAAACCGATACCGCCTGACCTACAAGGACATTACACCCGACGCGGACGGCACGGCAACGGCCTACCTGCGCCGTCAGACTAAAGGCGGATCGCCCGACAACAAGTTTGCACGCCTCGAACGTCAGCAGACCGCGGACATCGCCCTCTCGGGAGAACACAATCTCGGCTGGCTGGGTGTCGAGTGGGGCTTCGACTACGCCCGCGCCTCGGAGGACCGTCCCAACGAGCGCTACATCGGTCTGGAGAGCGACGAGGACAACCCGATCCGCTTTGACGTTGATCTCTCGGATGAACGCGAACCGCGCTTCACTCCTTCGGACGCCTCGCTCATGGCGCTCAACACGGCGAACTTCATTAAACTCGACGAACTGAACGAATCGTTCAGCGAGATCGAGGAGACCGAATACAAGGCCCACATCGATCTCCGCGCCCGCCTCTTCACGGGAACCTTCGCCGGAACGCTCCGCGCCGGATACAAATTCCAGGACAAGGACAAGTCGAAACTGATTACCTTCTACGACGTGGAGCCCGCCGACGAAACCTCCTTCATCGCTCAGGCCATGAGCGCTGGCAACACCTACAACGCCACACGCAAGAACTTCTACGCCGGAGACTACACCGTCGGTGATTTCGTCAGCAAGCAGTACCTCTCTCGCCTCGACTTTGCGGACGCCTCGCAGTTCGACCGCACGCGCAATCCGATGGAGGAGGCCGAGAACTACACCGGCCACGAAACCATCCACGCCGCCTACCTGCGTTACGACCAGCAGTTCGGCAACCGCCTGAAGCTCATCGCCGGACTCCGGCTCGAACACACCGCCTACGACTACACCGGAAATGCCCTCCACGTGGATGCCGAGGAGGAGAATATCACTTCGACACCGACTACCCGCAAGACGGACTTCGACAACTGGCTTCCCTCGGTTCTGCTCAAGTACGAACCGATCGACGACATGGTTCTCCGCGCCAGCTTCACCACGACGCTCGCGCGTCCGAAATTCAGCCAGATGGTACCGGGCGACCGCGTGAACCTCGCCGACGAAGAGTACACGATGGGTAACCCCGACCTGCGCAATACCGTATCGAACAACTACGACCTGATGTTCGAGTATTACTTCAAGTCGATCGGTCTGGTATCGGCCGGCGTCTACTACAAGCAGATCTCCGATTTCATCGTTGATGCCATGATCGAGGACCAGACGATCGGCGGCACCGAATTCAAGGAGTTCTACAAGGCTGTCAATGCTGGAGACGCCACGTTGCTCGGCATCGAGGTGGCCTTCCAGCGCGACCTGGGATTCATTACCCCCGTCTTGAAGAATTTCGGCATCTACACCAACTACACTTACAACCACTCGAAGGTGACCCGTCTGACCGACCCGATCTTTGCCGGACGCAACGACGACATCAAGCTGCCCGGGACTCCCGAGCATACGGTCAACGCCTCGCTCTACTTCGAGAACAAGCGCCTCACGGCCACCCTTTCGTACAACTACGCCAGCTCATTCCTTGACAACGAAGAGATGGGTATGACCCCCTTCACGGACCGTTACTACGACAGCGTCAACTACCTCGACGCCAACATCTCGGTCCGCGCCACGAAGCACATTTCAATCTTCGCCGAGGTGGGCAACCTGCTGAACCAGCCCCTGCGCTACTATCAGGGGACAAAGGACCGCGTCCGCCAGGCCGAATACTACGGCATCCGCTGTTCGCTCGGTGCCAAGGTCCGCTTTTAAAATACGCAACCACAAAAAAGAGCGCCGTTCGCATGGAACGGCGCTCTTTTTTTCGAGTCGAAACGTTACAAAAGGTGGTATTGCCGGTAGAGTTCGTGGATAATGCCGTCGGCAAGCCCCATACGAGGAACTAGGATCGTGTCAATCTGGCAAATGCACAACACATCCGTGAAGATCCGCAGCGCCGGGACAATCACCTCCGCACGACTTTGATTCAAATAGAGCTGTTCCATGCGTTGGGCCACAGACATGGCCCGCAGCCGGTTGTAGAGAGCATTTAGCTCCTTGGCATGGATGCACTCACGGGACTTCTTTTCAAGAAGTTTGTGGGTTTTGTTGATATTTCCTCCCGAGCCGATGATTCCCGAAGGGTGCCATGTCCGGGCCACCTCACGGAGCCATTCCTCGAAATGCAACCATTCGGCCGGGGCCTCTGCGCCGCTGAAGATACGCACGGTCCCCAGTCGGAACGAGCGGGCCTCGACCTTGCTACCGCGGGCGTAAACAACGATCTCGGTACTACCGCCTCCGACATCGACGTAGAGATAGGTTTTTTGGGGATCGAGCGTCTCCTTCAGCCCTCCGGCTGCGAAGATCGTATCAGCTTCCGTTTCGCCGTTGATGATCTCGATCGAAATGCCACTGCAGCTGCGAACGAGTTCGGCAATCTGCCCGCCATTCGAGGCCTCTCGCATGGCACTTGTAGCGCAAGCACGATAGTCGTGCGTGCCGAATGCCCGGAGTAGGGCACTAAACCCCTGCATGGCATCGCATAGTGCCTCTATTTTGGCCGAACTGATATGCCCTCGCAGGAAGGCATCGTCGCCCAAACGAATGGGAACCCGCACGAAGGCTGCCTTTTTGTACTCGACGTGCCCGTCCTCGTAATCCTCGATATAGTTGATGAGCAACCGGATTGCGTTCGATCCGATGTCGATGGCGCCAAAAGTGTCTCTCTTCATGATAGGAGGTGGGTATTGTGTATCCGCCGCCGAAGCTGCTTTCCCAGAACATACGATACAACGACCGCATATCGGATTTTCAGCTGGTCGAGGCAAGTAGCTTCAAAGCTTCGGAGATCTATTTTTTTACAAAAATAGACGTTTTTGCCATTCGATCGATGTGCAGGCAACTTTTGACACAATAATTTAATTTCCGGTATTTTCAGGTCAATTATGAGGACCGAGAATATGCCGGATGGACTTTGCGCGAGGTTTGCCAGTGGCAACTCGTCCTGACCTTGCGCTGTCCGTCCGGCGGCATCTCTTTGCGGCAGAAAGGGAAGGGCTATTTGTTCTTTAACTTCGCTGCATCGCG
>ERZ780144.2139-NODE-2139-length-18273-cov-3.002031_pt1 | contig 18273 bp, 9 predicted proteins | sample MGYA00511380_ERZ780144 | MGnify/ENA primary metagenome ERZ780144 (study PRJEB29588, sample SAMEA1965858) | human gut metagenome | biome: human gut; feature: human-associated habitat; material: faeces | place: Denmark | collected 2008/2010 ... | reverse complement strand
TTTATGCCTATGAGAAGGCCCGGGAGTATTTAAAGACGGGGGAGCCGGTGGAGCAGGCGGAGCCGGAGGAAACGGCGGTTCCATCAACGGAAGCAATCAGAGTCAGAACATCACCGGACGAATGGGCATGTATATCAAGAGCATCGATAAAAGCTCCAACAAGCTGGTTGTACACTTCCGCATCAACGATACATTCGGCAATTACGGTGAGATCGAAGTCCGAGTAAAGCCAAGCAGCGGTTCGGGAAAAGAGATTATTAAGAGAGTTGGCCCAGATGATGAGGAAGTAACCTTTGATCAGCTGACGGCTGGAAAAAGATATACCGTAACAATTGGTTACTATGATGAGGAAGAGGACGGAGAATTTCGATCGATGGATGTGGTTCGAGCAACTACCGAAGATGTGAGTATTTCTTTCTATATTACACAGGTCAATTCGGATGATGTCTGCTACAGTGTTCAGTTGGATGAAGATTATGTGACATCCTTCACCCGCGTAGTGATTCACAACCATACCGATATGGAAGATATATTCAGTGTGGACGATGCGAAGGAAGGCTATGCAGGAACGATCAGTACGGTTGGGTTGGATTCGACCACGAAGAAGATACGTCTTAACTTCCAGGTATCGGACAATGGTACCAGCTGGACGACCCTGAAATCGACGACTGCAGTACTGGATCTGGACTCCTTCTTTGACGATGATGATTCTTCCGGTAAAAGCAGCTCAGGAGGCGGAAGCAGTGCAGGTGGCAGTACCGGCGGAAGCAGTGCGGGTGGAAGCACCGGCGGAAGCAATGCAGGTGGCAGTACCGGCGGAAGCAGTGCGGGTGGAAGCACTGGCAGTGATACGACCGGTAGCGGAAGCAGTACAGTTCAGCATGCACCGGCACATACAGAGAAACGTGAGGAGAGCAGTGATTCTTCCGGTTCCAGCCAGAAAGCAGCCGGTCAGAAGGAACTTCGGATGACAGCTCCGACGACAGTTCGAATGACGGAGCAGAGGGACAGGCAGAGGAAGCCGGAGACGAAGGTTCACCGGTAGAATAATACATAAAAAAGAAGAAAAGAGGAAAAAAAGATGGAGACTATTTTAGCGGCTACGCTTTCATCAATCGGCTGGATGCTGGGCCTGGCATTCTTAGGTATCGGCATTGGCCTTGGAATCATGGGTTCTAAGGCAGCTGAGGCAATTGGCAGAAACCCGGAGACCAAGAGCGACGTTGTCCAGGGCATTATGATCGTGGCAGTTGTACTGACGGTACTGACACTGCTTTTATTCGGTTTTGTATTTCTGCTTTTATTCTTTAACCCGCTGACGATGTAAAGGATCGGAGGAGACCATGCAATATATATTGGTATTTGGTGCCGTATTTTTGATTATGCTGGCAGTGATCCTCCTCTTCTTCTTTCTGATTAACACCACCGCAGAGGATGTGTCGGGACAGGTGCGGAAGACATTTCTGAAAGAAATGGAAGTATTTGATGAACTTTATGAAGAAAAAGCGAAAAAACTGAAGAAAGTTCAGGATGAGTACGACAAATTCAACCGCAACATTCTCCGGAAAACGGACGATGAACCGAAACAGGAGGCGGCAGCGCCTTCGGTGAAGGCGGCCGCGTCCATGTCGGATATTCCGGCGGCTCCCTTGAGAAGCCGGGATTTTGCCAAGAACTACCGCAGTATCCGCCACAATTTCTGTCCGGATACAGAGGCTGTTCTTAAGGCAGTGGCACAGGCGGCTGCCCCGGATCCGGAGATGGCGGCATACAGCACCTTATTAAAGCAGCTGAACGATAAGCTTACCTTTAATATCGTATTTACACTGACCGGCCTGAAACCATCGGATCAGGAGGAAGTGCTCCGTTCGGTTCTGGATGTGCGGGAACAGACCGTGCTTCAGAAGTTCTTAGATCAGGGCAAAGGGATGGATATCATCGCATTCCGGGAGTGGATCCGCGGTGAGAGTTTCCTGAACAATCCGGAACCCGTGCTTTATATGGCCAATGCAGCAGAAGCTCCCCAGGGTGCTTATGCGGTTTATGAAGAAGAGAATATCTGCGAGGGCGTGCGCGTCCTGCAGTCCGGTAAGATGTACGATTACAGCCTATAGGAGGGCATAAGATAACATTATGGCAAATTATATGGAAGAAATGATAGGTAAAAAGATCGCCGCGATCCAGAACGGCGGCAACGTGTACAGCGCGGGCCGTATCACGACTGTAAAAGAGTATATTCTGGAAGCAGACGGACTGGAAGATGTGGCTTTTATGGAGCGTGTCATCATTGGCGGACATTCCGAGGGATATGTTAATTCCATCGGACGCGGCAGCGTGAAGATCTCCGTGGTACGCCGCGGGGCACCGATCTATGTAGGAGATGTGGTGACAGCCACCGGAGAAGAATTCAAGGCGATGTATTCACCGTCCTCGGTTGGACATATCATCGATATATTTGGTACAGAATGTCTGCAGGATGCTGTGTTTGAAGATGCAGCTCCCATCGAGATCGAGAAAAAACCGATTCCGATCATGGAGCGCGGTACTGTAAAACGTCCGCTTCTGACCGGTATCGCTGGCATCGACCTGTGCTATCCCATCGGTAAAGGACAGAGACAGCTGATCATCGGAGACAAAAAGACCGGCAAGACCCAGATCGCACTGGATGCCATCGTGAACCAGAAGGGCAAGAATGTCCTCTGTATCTACGTGGCCATCGGCAAGACCAAGAAAAATGTGAAAGAAGTATACCAGAACCTGATGGCCCGCGGAGCCATGGAACATACCATCATCATGGCAGCTTTCAATGATGAGATGCCACCGGTGCTGTTCCTGACACCTTATGTGGCAGCTACCATCGCTGAGAATTATATGATGGAGGGCCGGGATGTCCTTCTGGTGATCGATGACCTGAAGCGTCATGCAACGGTACACCGCGAGATCTCCCTGCTTGCCGGTATGGTTCCGGGCCGTGAGGCATATCCGCCGGATGTTTTCTACATCCATTCCAGACTTCTGGAGCGAGGATGCCAGCACAGAACCGGCGGTTCCATCACCATTCTTCCCATTGTTGAGACCAAGGGCGGAGATATCACCGGATATATCCCGACGAATATTATCTCCATCACAGACGGTCAGATCGTTCTGTCCAGAAAGAATTTCGATAAAGGACAAAAACCGGCGATCCAGTACGGACTTTCCGTATCACGTCTGGGCGGAGCAGTTCAGGATGCACCGGTTAAAAAGCTGGGTGCCAGAGTGCGCCGGGAACTTTTAAGTTATCTGGAGACCCGTGAGGTCTATGAGATGGCGAATATGGATGAGATGAGTCAGGAGATGCGCGACCGTCTGAAACGAGGCGCAGAGATTCTGAAAGGATTGAACCAGCAGAAATTTGCACCCCAGGCGCCGGAAGAGTTCCTCACGAAATTCAGTCAGATCCTGGGAGGCTGATATGAGCATAAGAAATATCGTAAAAGTTATGAATTTCCATGCACTGATCCGCGTGGACAACGCAAAGCGCAAGGCAGACAAATACCGTATGATGCAGAAGCAGCTTCAGCAGATGATGGCTTCCATCCTCTATAACCGGAACCTGATTCTGGACAAGAAGCTGCTGCAGCCGGATCCCTCTGCCCCGGTCTGGAATATCTATCTGGGCAGTGATTTTGGCTTCTGCAACAACTACAACTCGCTGGTCAATGAAAAGATTTCCAAGGATCATGAGAACAAGAAGATTCTGATTGGACGCAAGCTTCACTGTCGGGATAAGGAAAATATCCTGTTTTCCTCTACCTGCGCGGAATTGGAGTACCGGTTTGATGAATTGAAGGAACTTCTGGGCGAGGGGATCCGGGGACGAAAATGTTCGGAGATCAACATCATATACAATGAATATGTGAATACGACGACGATTTATTTTAAAACGGAGCGTATCTATCCGGTTGAAACCAGTGAGGAAGACGGATATTACGATGACTTTGCGATGGAAGAAGATGCAGGTAACCTGCTGGCAGACCTGACGGCATCTTATGTAAACTACGAAGTGATGCTGGCGGTGGTAAGCGGACGTGCAGCGGAAAACGTGCTGCGTCAGAATACAACCACGGAATCCTTAAAGAAGATCGATGAGATCGAGGAGGAGAAGGTCCGGGCAGATCGCCGTGAGAAGAACAACAAGGAATTCGAGAAAATCATAGATAACTACGTCAAGAACCGGGCGTATAAGTAGGAGGAGAGTCATGATAGGAAAAATCATTTCCGTGTCGGAGCTGGGAGTAGAGATTCTCACGGACGGCACCGGCGTGGCAGAGCGTGATATGCTCTACACGACAGTAGACGGGGAAAGACGCCATTTTGAGGTCTGTGACGTGTCTGGAAGCGTGGTAAATGCGATTCCTTTTGAGAGTACAAAAGGCTTAAAGCGCGGCATGGAAGTAGAGAAAGCAGAGCATGGTCTGACGATGGAGTATTCCGACCAGATCTTAGGACGTGTATTTAACCCCTACGGCGGCATGATCGATGAGCAGCCTCTTGACAGTATCTGTCAGAAGAATGTATACCAGTCAAGCCCCAGCCTGTCCCAGATCGATGCCAATGGAGAGATCCTCTGGACCGGCATCAAGGTGCTGGATTTCTTTGCACCTATGAGAAAGGGCTTTAAGATGGGGCTTCTGGGCGGTGCCGGTGTCGGCAAAACCGTATTGATTAAAGAGCTGATCCATAACGTATACCAGGGACTGGGTTCCAACTCTGTTTTTATCGGTGTCGGTGAGCGTTCCCGTGAGGGCCGTGAGCTGTATGACGAGATGACAGAGGCAGGACTTCTGGATAAGATGGCCATGGTATTTGGACAGATGGGTGACAACTCCGCATCCCGTTCCCATGCCATCTACAGTGGTCTTACACTGGCTGAGTATCTGCGGGATGAGAAGAAACAGGATGTGCTTCTGTTTGTCGACAATATATACCGTTATGTACAGGCTTATTCGGAGATCAGTGCCATGATGAACCGTATGCCCATCGAGAACGGTTATCCGGCAACCATCGAGATGAACGTCAGCGAGGTGGAGGAGCGTATTAACTCGACTCCTCACGGTTCCATCACATCCTTCCAGGCGATCTATATCCCGGCGGATGATGTGACGGACGAGGCGGTACAGACCATCATGCAGCATCTGGACGGACAGGTAGTACTGTCACGAAAGGTGGCAGAGAAAGGTCTCTATCCGGCCATTGACGTATTTGCAACCACATCAACTCTCATTGATCCGGAGAAGGTGGGCGAGCGCCACTATCATCTGGTGGAGGAGTCCATCCGTTATCTGGCACGTTATGAGGAACTGGAGGAGATCATCGCAGTTCTGGGTATCGAAGAGCTGTCCCAGGCGGACAAGGAGATCTTCTATCGTTCCAGAATGCTGAGAAACTATTTTACCCAGCCGATGTTCGTAGCGGAGAACTTCACTGGTATTCCGGGTGAGTTCGTAGCCATCGAGGATGTTCTTCAGGATGTGGAAGATATCCTGAATGGTGTCTACGATGACGAGGACGAGGCTGCATTCTATATGATAGGTAAATTCCATGGAAGAAAATAAAGAAAACAAAGAAGAAATGGCGATTCATGCCAGTGTGCTGAGTCTGTCCGGCGGTATGAAGACCTATGAAAATGTGTCTATGGTCCGGATCGTCAGCCGCGACTACAACATTCTGATTCTGAAGGATTATATGCCCACCATCGGTAAAGTAAAAGGCAGTGTACAGATCGTGGGGAAGGATATTATGGAGAGTCTGGATGATATCGAAGGATATTATGTATTCCGGCAGAATCAGTTCGAACTTTTGATAGAAGAGGATATGTATGTTAAATGATGCAATGCAGATAGTTCTGCAGTTCCGTGTATTTTTAATCGCAGCGATCATAGTGGCGCTGGCGATGGAGATAGCGCTGCTTTTTGGCACGAAGCACTTTGGATGGCAGAGAAAAAACCTGTGGATCTACCGTTTTTTCTTTGGCCTGACAAGGCCACAGTGCTGTTTTCTGGCAGCTTCCTGGCTCTGGCTGCTTTTTACGGCAACCAGTGCCCTCTTTGTCGTGGATATGCAGCTGTGCCATCTGGCGATGCTGCTTCTGTTGTCGGCGGCAAAGTTCACGGCCTGGAAGCGGATGCAGATGCTGCTTCGCGATTTATTTAACAGTGTATTGCTGTTTGCAGCGATGATGGCAGAAAATCTGCTGCATTCCTATCTGCTGGAGACACGTTTTCAGTTTCCGATTTTCATCATTCTGGGACTTCTGATTGTTTTCATCATTCTGTATGCGCTTTACTTTACCCTTCGCGATATGTATCTTCTTGCGAAGGATCGGGCGATGAACCGGCCGGTGGCAGAAGAGAAACCGCCGCGTGAAGAAGATGCACCCGGAGAAGATGAAACACCGGAAAATGGAACGGATGAACCCAATCAGACAGCGGATGAAAAGACAGACGGCGACAGCAGATCAAAGCGAAAGAGAACAAGCCGGAAAAGACAGAACCAGAAAAAACGGCTGTTTTATAAAAAAGGAACAGAAACAGGAGGTGACAGGCAGTGAAAGAAAAAAGAAATCGAAAGTTGAGAATCAATTATGGAGGCAAAATTCAGCTTCAGAAGCTGCTGTTTCTGATTCCTATTGTGATTATTATCCTGGTATTTATTATGTACCGGGAGGCAGGCGCGTATCGGGCGGAGGAGAAATTGTATACCTATATGGGAGAGGTTCAGACGGAATATCCGGAAGGAACCAAATTCCAGCGGACCGATGATGCTACATATCTGAAAAACGCCGGTGGCCAGAGCATCAGTTCGAGACCTCTCTATATGGGAAGTGACGATAAGATGCTTCTTCCGGTGCCTTATGCCTGGGTACAGATGAATGTGGGAAATGCCGCGATGTACCGCCTGGAGACTTTCTCCACCGCAGATATCAGCACCGGTTCCGTCGTACTTAAAGATCAAAAAGATGTCCGGGAAGGTGCAGGCGGTTTTCTCTTTGACGGGGAAGGAACCTATATCTTTCTGGAGCCGGCTGAGATTGACTGGGAGGATGATTCCATCGAAGTGCCGGCCATGTCATTTGCAGTGGTACAGTATGGACAGACGCTGAATCTGCATGTGTACGGTGAAGATTCAGCCCGTTTGATATCCATCAATGAAAAAGAAGTGAAAGCATCCTTCAAAAATGGAGGATCAGTGAATCTTGGAACCAACAAGCTGTGGCTTCCGAACGGAACCTGGCTGCTTCTGTTTACAAAACCGGAGCTGCTTCCAAGAATCAATGAAATGAAGTAAGGGGGAGCAGAGCCTTGAAACGAATCATTGCAGCGATAGCAGTTCTTTTATCGGTTATGTGTTTTGCATACGCATACCGGCTGCAGGTACTGGGCATGATCCAGACAGATGTGGTGGCGGTAAGTGACCGCAATCTGGCTAAAACCCTGCAGAAAGGTGCCGACGGTGATAAAGAGCCGGATCCGGTTACCCTGGAGAAGTTCCGGGCCGGTGACACGGTATACCGCCGGGGCAACAATCTCTATCTGGGCCCGAAGAAAGAACGGATCCAGGGAGAATATCCGTTTTATACCGGTGATGGTACCGGTATCTGGTATTTTCAGGCCACAGGAAGCCTGATGACCGATGATTTTATGGAATATGAGCCTTATGCTGGCCTGTTTGTCAGTGACGGTACGGCCTTTGATGACGAAGGTGTAGGCCAGGATGAGGATACATATATATTTGCAAAGTTAAACAATGGTCTGTATATGAATACAGTTCCGATCACGATCCGGAGCAACGGGCTAGACCATGCCCTGCGCCTTGGATCGCTCATTTGTTTTCGGGAAGATGACCTCTCTGCTTATGGATACGCAGGGGAGCGTCTGGTTTATTCCGATCTGAAGAATCTTGGATCTGCGAAGGTTGTGATCCGAGATAATACTTACGATTATCATTCCTTCGTAAGACTCATCGGTGCAGTCCACGACCCCTCTGAGTCGGCGGCAAGAGACGAAAAGCCGGAGGAGACTATGGCAGCAGAGGAAGGAATCCGCAGCGAAGCCGATAGACATACCGGTTCCGGACAGTCAGAAGGTGATGGAGCAGAAGAGATGGAAACAGAGGACGGGGACGACTCATCAAAGGATGGCTCCGGAACCGATGGCAGCGGCTTTGAAGATACGGATGAACTTCTCGAAAATACACCGGAAGAAGAAAATGACAGCGATACCGTTTTCTCCAGTGAAGAACTGGATGCAGAAGGTGCCAATCAGCCTAACGAAGGAGATTCCTTCCAGGGAAATGGTGAGTCAGTCAGCCTTCCTAATGCCGGAGGAGGCAGCGGAGACGGTTCTGGTTCTTCTGGTTCCGGTAATACACAGGGAAGCGGTTCCAGCAATGGAAGCAGTGAGTCAAATTCCGGTGATCATTCCGGCAGTGAAAACGGCGGCAGCTCCGATTTTGATCACGGTGGTACCCAGGGGGGAACCGGTGCCGGAGGCGGAAGCAGTGCTGGAGGCGGAAACAATAACAGTACCTCCGGAGGCGGCGGAACCGGTGATGATATGGGAACCGGCGGCGGTGATCACGGCGATTCGGAAAGCGGCGGAAGCACCAACGGTGGTCACGGAAGCAGCGGTAATACCACAGAAAGCGGCGGTACCAGCGACGGCAACGGCTCCAGCCATGGAAATGTCCGAAAACCAGTGGTTTCTTTCACAAATGCAAAAGCAGATGTATATAATGTATACGGCGACCTGGAGATCCAGGATCCGGATATGCGTCTGAAACGTGTAGTGCTTCGTGTTTACGAAGAAGAGAATGGTCAGGAGAAGAAACTGATTACCCGAAAGAACTTTAAAGCAAGAGGCAGTATTAAGATTCCGAACGTAAAACCGGATACCAGTATTCTGGTACAGGGTACCTTTGTCTGGTTAAATAAAGATGGGGTGAAAGAGACAGAGGAGTTCATGGAAGATATTCCGCTTCATACTCTTTCGCTGGATCATCTGGCACCCTACACCTTCAGCAAGGAACAGGCAGTTGATTTCTATGCAGATAAGATTAAGATTCCCAATATGCAGATGACCAGCAGCCTTCCATCTGACATGCTTTATATAGCCAGAGGCAGCGTGACGGTCCTGAAAGACGGAAAAGCAGTGACGGATGAACCACTTGCGCTGGCAGGTACGGATATCCGAAGCCTTCGTATGGGCCAGAAAACAACCTGGAACTCAGATGCAGTACTTAAATCCGGCACGAATTATACCTGGGAACTGAAGCTGACAGACCGTTTCGGCAATGAACTTCCGTGTACGAACCCGGAGGAGCAGAAGGGAAGCGCCTGGACCAGTTACCGGGCACCGACCGCTTCGGTTTCCCTGATCACGAATGCAGTCGGCAAACAGCAGATGCGTATCTCCATCGTGAATGAAGATAAACAATATATCAATCTTCGGGACGGATATATCGTGCTCTGCGATCCGCAGACCGGAGCAGAGCTTTCTATGTTTGAACAGGTCGGTGATGATCCGGCTACCAAGATTCGCAGAAAAGTAGATCTGAGCCAGGATATGCTGACAGAGATACTGGGGGATCTTCCATCCGGACGCAATTTCCGTATGGAGATCCATGGAACCTACGATCTGAAGGATACAGAACCGGCAACAGCAACAGAAAATGCTTTGATAGGACAGACCACCTTCTACACAGCGTCTATCTCAAATCTTGGTAAAGCAGCCTATGAGCTTACAGTTCCGGAAGACAGCATCACAGCGTCTTCTGCGACTGCACGGTTCCATCTGACCAGCAATACCAATGAGCAGCTGATTCAGCTGATGTCACGGATCAAGGTGGTACTCTCTAATACAGAGACCGGAAGCAGGGAAGTGGAGCTGAACCGCTCTGAATGGATGAACAAGAAAATTGCACAGCTGAACCGGGATGGAGAAGCATATGTGCTGACAGATGCTATCCCGGAGGTCGGTATTCCCCAGGTGGTACTCCATTATCTGGGAAATGACCCGGAAGGCACCAGTGTGTGGGATGCAATCTGTGCTTATGCCACCGTGGAAGTGCGGTATCCGAAGGGAAAATTTAAATCAAAAACCAAGTATGACGTAAGTATTCAGACTACAGTAACCCAGGCCAGTGATGAATACGATGTCAGTGCAGCTGTTACGAAGGCTGGATTCCAGACACTGAAAAAATCTCCACAGATTCAGTGCGGAGAGCTTTTGGTTATCTCGGATTTTGCAGAGCTTTACAACTTCCGGATAGATGATCCGGACGGCACGGTGACAGATGGAAGAATCAATATGCGTCTGTATGCCGGAGAGCGTCTGGTAGACAGCCGTATCATAGAGACAAACCGTACCTACAGTGCAGATAATACATCCGATGAAGATCTGATGATTTTCCGGAACCTGACCAATAACATGAGTTATACCATCGGTTTTTATGCATCCGAGTATAATGAATATTTTGATGATTCCCGGAAAGAAGAGAACTATGAGTTACCGAAGGAAAACTGGCTGAAGTTTACAACCGGTGCCGGAATCAGCGGTAAGATGGAACTTCGTGACCTGTCAGAGCCGGAGAATAACGCCCAGACAGCTGCGATCCGGGTGATTTTCAAGGATCCGGAGAGCGATCTTTTAAAGAGTTTCACAGGTGACGAAAAGCCGGAGTATCTGCTGGAGTACCGCAAGGTACAGGGACTGGATGTATCAGAGGCAGAGCTTGCGGAAGCAGAGCCGGTAACGGAGCACCACGAGCTTGAGGTCACGGATGGTTCCATCGAGCAGGTTGACCAGGTGTTTAATTACAGTGTCGATCTCTTCACAACTTATGAGATTCGCCTTTTGGTGGAGGTTAAGGGACATAAGGTCCAGCTGGGCCGGGTGAAGTTTGAGACGGGTGAGAAGATCTACACCATCTCAAAAACCGATGACCTGAAACTTTTAAGTCAGCATAAAGATAGCAAATTTATTGTCTTAAATGATATCACGAGTACCGGAACCGGTGGTTATACTGGTTCTGACACGGAACCGTTCAATGGTCACCTGGACTTCCAGGGCTATACCCTTACCTGGAATACAACGGGAAGTTCCCGGTTGTTTAGCACTCTGGGCGGCCGAGGCATCGTGGAAAATCTGGAACTTAAGTATACCGGTGTGGCATCTGGACGATCAGGTGTGTCCGGGCTTGTTTATGATAACTACGGAACTGTTCGCAATATCATTGCTCATGTAGAGTTTAAGGGACGTTTTCCGATTTATCATGGTGGAATCGTCTACAACAACCGGCGGAGCGGTGTCATCGAGAATTTTGCCGTGGAACTTCCGGCCAATGGCCAGTATGTAGGAATCGGTTCCGGCGGCGTGACGCGAGGCAATGAAGGAATCGTCCGCAACGGTTATGTCTATGGAGGAAGCCTGATCACAGGAAGCGGTGTGTATGGAGGCGAGATGGGAAGCCGTTCCTCGAACGGATGTATCACCGGATCCAACTCCGGAACCGTGTATAACTGCTTCACCTTAAGCCAGGTGCAGATCGAAGAGGGAACCAGTATGAATACGGTCGGCCTGGCGGTTGGTTCCAACTCCGGCCGCGTCCGGAATGTGCTTTCAGTGGGTGATATCTATAAGTATGGATTCGAAGATTATAAGCAGACCGATCTGGAACCCTTCACACTTTACGGCGGAACCGTCGGATACGGTGCCGGTATTGTGCAGGACACCTATATCCTTTCAGAGCGGGGCGAGACCTATGGAAAGGATGGTAATGCAGTCTATAAGACGGCAGAACCTATCGAGACCCGTACGCTGCGTTCTGCTTCCTGGCATGAAAAGTGCTTTAACAGTGAGGGTGCCTTCGAGGTAGAGAACATGATCAAGGCGGGCTATTACCCGCGCCTGAACCTGCCGGATTCCCTGAAATCCAAGCAGGATCTCATCGGTCTTCCACTGGTGGGCATCAGTTCCTATCCGGATATCATCAGTAGTGAGGTAACAGAGACGGGAACGGATGATCAGGGCCGTGATTATGCCCTGGTGAACCTGGAGTTCTATAATCCCAATGGTTATGAGATCACCGGCCTGGATGTGAAAGGCCTGACGGCAGAGATTCAGGAGGGACAGGGAGCAACCGAAACCAGCTACAAGGTAACGGTAAAGCTGATGGAGCCGACGATTTTCCGTTCCGCCTATACCGTTACCCGGGTTTACTACCGCGGGGCAGGTTCCCTGACGATCAACCAGTACGATTATACAAATCGATCCATTCTGGCCAGCTTCTTTAAGCCTATCAGCAAATTAAGCGAATGGAAGACCATCAAGGATGATTTGGCTGGAAACTACAGGCTGAAAAATGATATTGATTTTTCGGGTTCCTACAGTGATGATGTGCGTATCCGCGGTACCTTTACCGGTACTCTGGACGGTGATGGCCATACACTGAAGAACCTGCAGGAGATTCAGTACGGTTCGGTCTTTGAGACTATCAGTAAGGGAACCATCGAGAACCTGACGGTGGAGGGCCTGAAACTGTCATCAAACCATCAGTCAGCAACTCTTCGAACCGGATTTGCCGGTACTATGAAGGATTCCGCTTCCATGGATCATGTCTTTGTGGTTGGAACGGCTGGATATGACACCGTAGATGTATATGGATACGGTGGAGTACTGGCAGGAGAGATGAATAATGTCTCCATCACAAACTGCGGTGTCCGTGACATGGAACTTGTGAGTCAGGAGATTCAGAAGAATACCCTGTATCTCGGCGGACTGGCAGGTTCTCTCAGTTCAACGAATGTTGCAAATTCTTATGTACAGGGAACTACCATCACGGCAGATGCCGGATATACGGCAGCCGGTATCGGCGGACTGGCAGGTGTACAGGGCTCTGGATCTCCGATTGAAAATGTCTATGTCCAGGGAAGCATTCACACCAGTTTCCAGAATGCAGGCGGTATCGCCGGAACCTCTGGTTCCCCTATCAAGAAAGTCTGGAGCTATGTGGACATCAACAGTATCTCAGACAATCTGGGCGGTATCGTCGGAAAGCTGACAGCCCAGGTTTCTCTTGAGAGTCTCATATCCCTTGGCAATATATATACCACCAGCTCCAATACAGGTGCATCTGGTGCTGTCCAGCGTATCGTCGGTACATCCGGTATCTACCGGTATACCACCAGAAGAACAGTGGGTTACAGCGGACAGCTTCTGGGTAAAGAAGCACCGGCGGCAGAGCTTCGGGATGTAAACCGACTGTCTTCTCTTGCAGAACTCTGGACGAAGGTTCCATACCGCGATTATGCGGTGCTGGGTGCCTCCTTTGACTTAAACGGAAGGCAGAGCGGCGAAGTCTGCACGGCGGAGAACGGAGTACTTCCGATGCTGCTTGATACAGAGGGTGCACTCCTTGCATACCAGGAGCCGGTGAGCCTTCCGGATCCGTCCCTTGCCCTGAAAGCAGAGGGAATGAAGGATGAGACAACCGGAATCTACAGTGTGCGTCTGACGGTCGATGGGTTTTATGATAAGCCGAACCAGAAAACACTCTATGAGGTGACGAAGGCGGAGGCACCGGGACTGGTGCTGCTGCCGGAGGCAGAATCAGCACCGAAGGATGAGATCAACCCGGACGGAAGCCTGATTCGAACCTATGAAAAGATAGGAATCGAGTCTTATCTGGACAGCTACCAGGTGACAGTTACCCTTCAGAAGGCAGAGGGAGGTGCCAAACAGGTTCTGACCGCACCGCTTTCCTTTGGAAGCACTCCGCTGTATCACGATATTGCAGATGCACAGCAGTTTAAAGACGTGATGACAAAATATGGCCAGAATTATGAGAACTTCCGTATCACGGGAGAGATCGATCTGAGCCAGGTTTCGGATGTACCTTTGAACTTAAAGATAAACCGTCTGGTGGGAGCTGGTTCGGGCCATACGATTTCAAACCTTTCCTACCAGATTCAGAGTCAGGGACAGTCTCTGTTCCAGGTTCTGACCGGTACCATGGAAAATCTGACATTTAAGGATATGACGGTTACTTCCGCATCCTCATCAACGGTCAGCGGTGGTGAAAACGTCGGCCTTATCAGTATCAACCAGGGCGAGATCCGCAATACCTCTTTTGAGAATATCGCGATCACGGCCCCGTCAAGAAGCCAGAAAACGGGACTCATCGGAACTAACATGGGTACGGTGAAGAATGTGAATCTGAAAGATATCCGCATCACGGTAACCAGTTCCTATGCCGGCGGTCTCTGCGGCTTCGCAGCATCCGGCCGGATCGAGGACATCACAGCGACCGGCACGCTGGATCAAAACGGAAACTATCAGTACCGCATCGCAGGCGGAGAAGGCAATTCCGGTGGTCCGAGCCATATTGGCGGTCTCATCGGCCGTCTGGAAGGAGAGGCAGAGCATCTGTCAGCCGATGGCATCCAGGTAATCGGAACGACCTATGTCGGCGGCCTGATTGGCATAACCAAGGATCCGGCAGGATCCCTCACTTATTATGGGTATCGTCTGGGCCGGCGTACGGCTGAGAGTGACGAGGATCCGGCTTACCGTGGTGCCAGAACCGGAACGAACAAGGATGCAGTCGGCAGTGAGATCATCCGCAATAGAATTAAAGGTTATCAATATGTCGGCGGTCTGTTCGGATATCAGGGCCAGAGCACAGAAAATATTATCTACTGTGAGATTTATAACAGTGATATAGAATGCAATTATGAGAGTGCAGGTTCTTACGCCGGTGGAGGCAGCTGGAACTATCCGAAATATCTCATCAGCGAGGATAATAAGGTTTCCTCCATGATGAATTGTGCCGGTGGTGTATCTGGTGAAGTGGGAGATGGCTATAATATGCTGATCAACCACGTGACGGTCAGCGGCTCAGATTATATCGGCGGTGTTTACGGAAAATATCCGAACACGAATACCAATAGCGCATTGGTTGAGAATTCCTCAATCAGCGGTTCCAGCTATGTGGGAGGATATTCCGGTTATCAGAATCCAAATTATACAAGTAGATTTACCAATATTGGTGTGTACAACACTGAAATTAAAGCAACAGGAAACTATGCCGGAGGCCTCTTCGGAATGGTACGGCCGCATTCTATCCAAAAGTGTTTTGTCAGTAAGGTGGATGTTTCGGCGAATGCCTATGCCGGTGGTCTGGTGGGAGATCTTTACTGCGGAGATATTTTTGGAAATATTATCAATGCGAATGTAACAGCAACACTTGGAGCCGGTGGTGTGTCCGGAAGAATGTTCAGTTTGGGATACTTTGCATCTGCACCAAGTTCCTATCCGGACACCCGGGTAAAACGGACGATTGTAACAGGTACAGTTTCCGCATCTTCCGATCGTGCCGGCGGTCTGACCGGAGAGTTTGTACGTGGTGATGACCGATACAGTGCAGATGGTGTTTTGATTACAGAAGCACCAGAGGAGATGACTCCGGATCGCTTCAAAGCGAATCTGCTGGCGCTGACATCGGTTTCCAGCGGCAGTACATCTGTTGGCTGGATGGACTTCAATACAAGCACCGGTTTAGCAGATGCAGGGCAGATGGACAGTTCCTATATCTGGGACGGTATGAAGCTGATTCGAAATTCAGCGGAAAGTCTGGCCGGAAATGCCTTTAAGGACACTGAGCTACAGACAAAGACAGGACTTGCTCTGACAACATCTGCGAAGATGGCTCTCTCAGGTTCAAATAATGAGAGTCCGTACCATAACATCACCAGTCCGGATATGTCCTACTGGTCTGAGGAAGACTTAGAAAAGGGCATTATGCCTTACTCAAAAGCAACTGACGGGCTGGAGATTCTTAAGAGTGAGACAGAGTCTATCGAGGGGAAAGGCACTCTTTCCATGAAGGCAATCGGAGCCGGTATTCCGATTCCACAGGGCGGAGTGACGACACTGGCCATGACGGAAGGCGAGCTTCCGGGCCTGGAGGTTTATGCCTCCGGTGCAGGCAGCATCAACCTGGAATTTGACCGGGATGTGACGAAGGATGCAGAAGCCGGTATCGGCATGCGTCCGGTTGTGGATGAAGAGGATGCGTCCGCGGATGACTCTTCAAGCGAAGCACAGAAACCGGCAGCGGGAACAGAAAACGGAGATACATTATACGATATGGATGCCGATTTTGCCTATGGAGACACGGAGGCAGCGGTACCAGAGTACCGGGTACGGATTCTCTCTGGCCAGGATGTTCTGGCTGATGAGGCTATCACCGGTCGTGTGATGACATTCTCTTATGATTATCAGACACCTCTGACGGCAGAGGTAACCGACGGAGTTAAATCAGAGGAATATGAGATTGATCCGGATGAATTGGCACACAGTGTTATGGTAAACGGGGATTCCTGGTATTACCTGACCGCCGGAGGCGCAGGCACTCCGGAAGGTGTGAAAGCCGGAGAGTATATCCATCTGTTTAACGGATGTGCTCTGGATCTGGATGGCAATATCATCGATCTGGAGAGCGGAAGTATCATCGGAACAGCCGGTTCCAACGGTGAAAAACTGGATACAGTACCTCTGTATGACTGGGACTATGCAGGTTATGAACTGCAGGTATACAAGAACTTTACCTTGTCAGCAGAACCGATGGCTCTTTCGGAGGAGGATTCAGAAGAGGCATCCGTGCTTCCATATCAGGCGATTGTCAAGAATGGTGAGCTGAGTCTCTACAATGCACAGAATCCGGTTTCACCGGATGGCTGGATCATCGACCACTATCAGGACGAGTCCTTTATGACGGTTCTGGGAGAGGACGGAAAACTGGCTGACATCGGCAAAGACGAGATCAAGCTTCCGAATGGCTTCCAGAATGCTTCCATCGGTGAGATTTCCAACACGGCATATGCCGACGCACCGATAGTGGTTGGACGCTATAATTCTGGCAAGGTCTTCGCATTCAACTACCTGACCGGTGAAAATCTGGAAGTAGTTCAGAATGATGAGGATGTGGTCAATCTGGTTGATTTCGCAAAACAGTGGATCTCCGATAAGACCGACAGTATGTTCAAGAGTGCCCGCTCCAGCTATCTGGCAGCAACGGATCTGGGCAATAAGGTTGATTTAAATGAGGTGAAGAACCTGTACGACGGTACCAATGGAACCGGAACGGAGAACTCCATCGCAGGAGTCCTCCGCGGCAATACAGCAGGAGGTGCCGGCGGTGATGCGGGACAGTCGGATTCCGGTGTCCGCTCGAATGAGCAGAAAGAAGCCGGAGACGGCAATGGAACGGCTGGCGGCACGACGGCTGCGAATACGGTTCAGACCGGAGAAGCCGGGGACGGCGGCGATAAGACTGGTTCAGAGACAGGAGCAAAGAAGAATGGCGTCCAGAGTTCGAAGAACGATGGGGCAGACCTGGATGATTCGGAGGATGCAGACGAGGCAGAAGATGCGGAGGACGCAGACGAAGAAAGCTCCAAGTCGAAGAAGTCTTCTAAGAGCAGCAGTGTGAAGAAGGCCAGATCGCTCAGAGCGAAGAGCAATGCTTCGAATTCAGAAAATGAGTCCCCGGAGTCCGAGTCCCTGAAGAAGGAAACTTCTAAGAGTGACTCCAGGACGCAGAGTGATTCTGAGAAGGATTCGCAGGCTGCGGTACAGTCTGGAGAAGGCGTCAAGGCAGCCCTTGATGGCACACAGACGGATGTAGAGAAGAGTGCGGACAGAAAGACCGGCACGGGTCCGGCAGGTGATACAGCTGCCGAACGTGAGAAGGCTGGAACCGGCGGGCGCAGCGGTCAGGCCGGAGAAGCTGGAAATGGTGCAGAGCCGAGCGGAAGCGAGGCAGGCGCAGCAGATCAGGGCGGAACGGAAGCCGGGGCAGCCGGAAGCGCTGGCGCAGGTCAGAGCGGAACAGAGGCAGGCGCAGCAGGTCAGGCTGGCGTAGACGCGAATGCGGCTGGAAGTGCTGCATCGGGCCAGACAGGTACGAAACTTGGAACAGACAAGGTAGCAGCGGCGATCAGCAGCCATGATGCAGAGCGCACGAAAGAGGCGTTAAACAGCAGCTGGCTTCCGGTTTACGATGCGGCGAGCGGCGAATACAAGCTTTACAATGCAGGCGAACTTCTCTCCTCGAATGGCGGAGTGGTCTTAAGTGCAGAGGAAAAGATGGAGGCACTGTCCCGCCAGGGCATCAATGTGAACTACGGACAGGCCAATGCCGGAGAACACCACACGGACTCCGAGAATCGGG
>ERZ780144.2133-NODE-2133-length-18296-cov-5.087002_pt1 | contig 18296 bp, 15 predicted proteins | sample MGYA00511380_ERZ780144 | MGnify/ENA primary metagenome ERZ780144 (study PRJEB29588, sample SAMEA1965858) | human gut metagenome | biome: human gut; feature: human-associated habitat; material: faeces | place: Denmark | collected 2008/2010 ... | reverse complement strand
AGAATTATCTTTAAAAAAAGACAATGAAAATAAGTATATAGATATAGATAGTAATTATTTCAGACAGTTGCTTTCAAGAGAGGGATTTCAAATACTACGCGCACCTTATTATCAACCATATTTTAATATGAGACATACATTATCATCAGCAGATTTTAATATAGCAATTAAACCATTGATTAATGGTGTATTTCCCAAAACCAATATTACTGAATCCTTTTATCAGGAATTGATTACTGATCTTTACCAAAATCATTATGCAGCTTGGTATAAAAAATATATGAATTCAGATGTGGTTAATCAATTCTTCGATGGTTTATTAAAAAAAATCCAAAAAGAATTTACTAAAAAAATTGAAATTGATGATATAACATTGGTTAATTGTGCTTTATTCGAAAAAGGATTATGCCAACAAATTTCAACTGAAAACATAACCCTAAAAAAGAAACAAATTTATTTTCTGAAACAGTGGATATTACGTATTATGTGCGTGATTTTCTCTTTGGCAACATGTATTTTTTGTTATTCTGATCGATTTGATTCGACAGAGGTATTTTTGTGTTCATTACTTACTATAATTTCTTCATCTATATCACTTTACCAGTTTATTAGAGAATATTTTTTTCAAAAATAACAATTTCATTATGTGCAAAAAAATAGGAACATGGTTGTAAGAAATCATCAAATTTTGAATATTTGGCAGATCTTTTTTCAGAAACTCCAAATCTATAAAGTAATGATGAAAGAATATGGAAACGATATTTTCTTTTACATATAAAACTGTAATAATCAGCTAATTGTATTAAAAACTTTTCACTATACATCCATAAATAGTGAATTTGATTATTGTACTGATATTTTTGCACAAATACTGTTTTGGCATATTTCTTTGTAAAAAGAAATTCTGCACTATTTGATCTTTCAAATTCGAGGATTAAAGTGCCACCAGGTTTTAATATTCTGCTAAATTCCGCAATTGCTTTTTGAACATCAGCATAATTAATAACGCTGCCTACACAAATAATACAATCTACAGAACTGTCCGGCATGGGTATTTTCTCTACAGAGGCAATTAAGTATTTTTCAAACATGTTGACATAATCTTCTATAATATCCATATAAATAATTGTGCATGGAGTTTTATAAGTTGTTTTACCACATCCGGCATTTAGAATAACCTGAGAGGAACTAAGATGTAGTTCATCCAAATACTTTTGAACATATTTGTTCAAAATATTATATGTGCAGGTATGCCATATATCATTGTTAGGCCACGGCTCTGATTGGGTATAATTTTCTTTTGCTGCTTCTTCAATATCTATAACCTTCTTTACATTCATATTAATATTCTCCAATTATAGCAATTATGTTTATTTTAGCAAGTTTTCAATGGATAACTACAAATTATCTGTCCATTATTATATCAAAAACCAATCGCAATTTCTACTCATTTACTATAAATTACATTCTTTCCTAAAACAGAAACAAGAGTGGGTATTGTTTTTGAATAAAAAAATCGCATTACCTACAACGAACTTTGCAGAAAATACAGCAAGGCGAATTGTTTAATTATATGACGGAGCGAGGGCTCAAAGGTTTTCAGAGTGGCAAATACGGAAGTACCGCATTGCATTTGACTTCCCTGCAATATCAAATTAAGCAAGACAGCCCAGACCTTTTTATTGGTGTTGCTCTTGCTATAATTCATAAATGAAGTATAGCATGAAAAAGTGGTTTTTTGTATTGGATTTCCATCATATAAAAAACTGCTAAATTGTATCTAAAAGATCACAATCTAACAGTTTTCCATTATATGGTACAATTTACAAAAATACCAATTTATTATGATTAATACGTTGGAAGAAGGCCTCCATTGCCTGTCATGCAGACAATGGAGCAAGCCTTAGGGGAATAAAATACTTTTATTTACAAGAATAAAGTATATACTTTTCTTTTAAATAAGTACATGGATAAAATTACATAAAACATGCACAAAATACAATAGTTAGTCAAATGAATACCAGAGATTGATACAAATTAATTTTGCAAGAATACCTTATTCAAATAATTTTTTTGCCTTCTCCAGATTCATTTTTCCATTCACTTTCAAATAAATTTTTGTAATTTTAAGCGGCTCACCCATCTCACTGCAAAGCTCCTGCGCCTGTGATAAAGGAATATAGATATCTTCATTTTCCGTTACGGCAGTTACTTTACATGGAAGATAAACAGTTTGCTGTTCATTTTCTTCGTGCCCAGTCAAGGATACCAGATGATCTGCCGCGCCAGAAAGCTCTTTTGTATTTCCAGCAAGTGCATAAGAAATGGTTAGATTTTCTCCCATTTGCAGGAATTTTTCCTGTTGTTTTTTTGAAATGGAATGATTATTTGAGTCTTTCATGTTTTGCAATGCTTTACTTCCAAGCAACAACACCGGTGTATTTCCTAAATCATTCTGCTCTGGATTTTCTCCAAACGCATTCAGATCTATTCCTAAAAAGGTGGCTGTTTCCGTATAATCTTCAATCTTGATGGTTACTGGAATTTCCACAACGGGCCATATCTCTTTTATCCCTTCTATTTTTTTTGCCTTTTTCAAAAAATCATCATCATAAGTAAGGTCTCCAAGGGAAACCAGTGCCAAGTATTGTTTTTTCCCATCCTGTATTCCTGCAAAAAGCTTTATAGAGAAAAATAATGCCAATATCAGAAGAAAACCTACAAAACAGGTAAAACTATCTATTCTATTCTTTTTCAATGGGCATCCACCTTTCTGGTTTCTTCCAGAAGTATGTTTTTCTTATGAAGCTTACCCAAAAGAAGTAGAATCACAGAAACAAGCAGTACTGCAATAACTGCAATAACGGAATACCACCAGCTGTTTGTTTCTTCCTGGTCATCCTCTATTTTTAAAGACTGGATTTTAGCTTCTTTAATCTCAGACTCAAACTCTGTACTTTCCTCATAGGAATTGCCGGCTGCATCCTCATAAGTAAGAATCAGTTTTCCGGTAATCCTGCCAGGAAAAGAACCGTCATCTTCTTCTGATTTTCCTTTTACATACACACGGAGACTTCCCTGTACTGCGGTTCCAGCTTCTAATGTTCCTAAAAAAGCGGACTCTTTTGGGTTCAATCCGTCTGCTTCCAGCCGGACACTTGCATTATATATCTTATCCCTTCCAAGATTCATTGCTTTCACCGGAATTTCTACCGTATCCATGGTATATAAAACGGAAGGAATATCAGAAGCTTCCAGTTTTGCACGCGCCGGCTGAGTGATCTGAAAGGACAGCGTTTCTGTACCTGTCGCTCCCGTCGCTTTTGAATCTTCGTAATCCAGAGAAAAAGAAACTGTTGCCTGACCTGGAGTACAGTCCTCTGCTATAGTGACCTTTTGCTTCAGGGTAATTGCTTCTCCTGGAGTCAGTCTCTGAACATAAAAAGAGTTTCTCTCAAATTCAATTCCCTTTGTATCCGCAGAAATAGAAATCTTTAGACCAAATACATTCTGGCTACGGCTTTTATTCCGGAATGTCAGTGACATTTCTGTGACAGAGCCTGCTTTTAGATTTTGTCCGGAAAGATTGTTATCCTCTAAAAGAACCTGCGGTTTATGTAGTATTTTCTCACCAGACGAGCTGGCAGAAGAACCGCCTCCACTATACTCTCCAGCAGAATAATCCCCACTATCTATAACAGGATCTGTAATCTGTGTTCCATTATCTGTATCAGTATTTCCATTTTCTATTATGACATGGATTGTCTTCTTTTCGTCCTCAGCAGAAGCGTCTCCTGATATAAATCCATCCAGGTCAGAATTTTGATTTTCCGAATCCGTTTTTTCAGGAGTCTGTTCCTCAGTTTCCGGAATCTTCTCATCTGTAGGATTGTTTTTTTCCTCTTCAAAAGGCAATGTACTGTCTGCATCACTATAAGAAGCTGACTGATCTGCTTCCAGAACAGACTCTCCCACAAAAGCAGCTTCCATATTCCCTGCATCTTCTGCAAAAACAGATGTCGGCAGAAGCATCATGAAACTTAATATTGCGAATGTGGTTTTCACAAATTTTTTTCCCATTTTCAGGCTGTCCTTTCTCTTAAAACTCCGCCATCCATCTCATATACGTGATCACATAAAATCCGGATATCCTCATCATTATGGCTTGCCAATAAAATGGTTTTTCCAGCTGCCTTTAAATCAAGCAAAAGTTCCCTGATCTCTGCCACGCCGTGTTTATCCAGACCGTTAAATGGTTCATCCAGAATCAGGAAGCGAGGATCTTCCATAATGGCCTGTGCGATCCCAAGGCGTTGCCGCATTCCAAGAGAGTACTTTCCAACCGGCTTTTTCATATCCGGATCCAGTCCTACTTTTTTTAGAATCAGGCGGATATCTGCCTTTGAAATCATTCTTTTCATATCTGCCAGTATTTCCAGGTTCTTTACACCGGTATACTGGGTAAGAAAGCCAGGCGTCTCAATGATGACACCAAGGCTTTCCGGAAAATCTACATCACGACCAATTTCTTTTCCGAAAACACGGATGGTGCCTGTGGTAACAGGAAGGAATCCGCAGATACATTTCATAAGTACTGTTTTGCCAGAGCCATTATTTCCTACAACGCCGTAAACCTGTCCCACCTTTAAGGTAAGATTTACTTCTTTTAATACCAGATCTTCCCCGAACCTTTTGGTTACGTGTTCTATTTTCACACAGGTATTTTGAAATTCAGATTTCTTCCACTTTTCCATTTAAAACACCTCCAAAAATTCCCATTAACACCAATAAAAATAATAGCAGAAATAACCACAATCCCGCTTTATCCGTTCCCCAGTTTCCATCTGCCAGAATCCATTCCACTGGGTAAAACCAGATCTGGTCTTTGAAATAGCGTTCATGAAGTATAATTCCAAAATAATAGCTGACAAAAGGAATCCCATATGCCATATAAGCTGAATTCCATAAGGTACCACAGATTCCACCAAAAGTGCTTAGAATACTTCCGACCAGTCCCATCCTAAGAGCTTTCATAAGCAGCTCCAGAAACTGTTCCTTTGGGAAACTGCCTTTTGCTTCCATAGGATAAAATATAACAAAATTAACAAGAAGTATGGTGCTTATAGCAAATATCCAGACTAAAAATCCAGATGTCATAACAGAAAAGACTTTTCCTTCCACATATAGCCTGCGGTTTGTCCTGGGAAATGCAGCTTTTAAAAATCCACTTTTATACTCCTGTAAAAAAGAATCACTCCACGGCAGTACCGCAGCCACAGGGATGGCAAAAGATACCATCTGACTTTTCAATGAACCATCCAGCAGGCTGATAAAAGTTCCACATGTTAATGCTTTTTTCAAACTTGGATAAGTCTGACCTGCTGCGATAGAAAAGCAGGCAATCAACCATGCCGCCAGGAAACTTCTGCCAAGAAGCATACGTTTTGTTTCTACCCGCATAGATATTTCCCTTTCTGATTATGTTTTTTCTCCCAGAAATTCAAAGGGATATTTTTTCATCCTGCGAAGTGCCAGAACCATAAGAACAAATAAAATACCTGCGAAGAACATACAGGACTGCCAGATGGTCGGAAGTAATGGATCATAGCCAAGGTTATGTTTTCCATATACAGCCTGGTTCAAAGGACTGATCCAGCAGATCAGTACATTCACCTGATACATTTCATATTTTTCCTTATGCAAAATTGCGGCTACCACACTGGGTTCCAGTAAAAATCCAAATACACTATAAAGTAGTCCAAACACCATGCCTTTTGTTTTTCCTTTATAAAGATTTCCAACAAGGATCACAAAACCAAGTGTCAGGGAATAGCAGAATAACAGGAGAAAAACCTGCAGCATACAGCCATACGGAGAGATACTCTCCATGACTCTTACTGTAGAGGGGACCTGCAAGTTTTTCCCCAGTTCAGAATATCCGAGCATGGCAGCAGTCTCGCTCCACAGGTTGCCCGGATAACTGTCCTTCATACACAGTACAGATGTAAATAGCAGCATCAATACTGTATAAAGAGCAGTCACAAGAATAATATAAATAAACTGTCCCAAAAGCCATTTTTTCTTTGTTGTTCGAATTAACTGATATGGAGTAACTGGTGTCATCTTTGGCAGGTCTGAGAACAGCAGAAGCAACAGAAGAGAACTGAGCAGTACTGCTGTTCCATCCCCAAAGGTCCAAAGAAATGGCTCTACGGCCTGTACCGGTGTATCATAGTTTTCCATAACAACCATGATTCTTCCAGTGAGAAGAAAGCTAAGTACAAATTCCAGAAGGAAGGTAAAAATGACTTTTGGATTTCGAAAATAGCCAAAGAAATTGTAATGTACAATTCCAAGTACCTGCTTCATATCAGTAGCCCAGATCCCTGTCTATAATACTGCCATCCACGGCGTTAATGGTAAGGAAGCTCCAGCTTGGATAGTCTGTGATGTCCGAGTAACTATTCCCATCATAGTCACCTTCCACTTTTCTGCTTCCAAAGAAATCCCAAACGGGAACCAGAAGACCTGTATGCGGATCTGTGGATGGTTCATAAATTCTGGCATAGCCCAGAACAATCCGGTCAATGTCATAAACTCTTGATTTTTCATATTCCATATTATCTGCATTGGTTACTACCATCATTTTTTCATATGTTTTCATAATCTCAGAAAATGGAAGAAGGTTTAAATTTTCTGTTTTTGTCTCTCCTATGGTATAAGGGTTTGAATAAGACATGCTTTCAATTCCATCTTTATCGACAAAGAAATAAAGACTTTCATAAGACCAGGTCTCCATAGTGCTGTCCATATCTTCCAAAGCACCGCCATCTGCCATTGTCTGAGTAATCGGAATACCGTTTATAGTACGTGTGTAATAAATCGCATATCCGCTTCCAAGATTACTTAAACTATTATCCTCTTCAAGACTATTGCACAATGCATAACTCCAGTCTGAAAACTGCAGATCTGTAATCCCCATTTTATCTACTTTTTCCTGTACCATTTTTTTTGCTTCATCTAATGAAATCCCAATGGACTCCTCAGTAGGTTTTTCTCCTTCACTGAAAGAAGTATACTCAGACCAGATCGTGTCCGCAGGCAGCTTTTCCCCGCCAGATTTTGCCGTTTTTCGGATTTTGACAGATAAGGTATCGGATCCGTAGGAAGATGTCTTGTAAAAATATTCCGATCTATCCGGCATCTGTGCAACACCGGAGAAGTCATTTTCCGCAGTACCATTTTCTGTCTCATGGGAGCCTGCAACAGGTCTTCCTTCTACCAGAGTCTTCGTTTCCGGAGCAGACTCATATTCCTGCTCATACATCTCAATTTCTCCATAAATGTCATAAATATAATTTCCATCTTCATCTGTTCCATAGTTATAGGGATCCAGATTTCCGTTTGCTACATCTTCTTTTAGTTCATCCAACGTTTTTTTGATTTCATCCTTTGTCTGGGTATAATAGCTATCCGATGTATACAGCTTTGCCTCTGAGAAAAAGGCATCTGTAATACGGTCAAGAAGATCCTGTGTAACTTCTGCAGGCGTGACAGAAATTGCGGATATCTTTTCTACATCCGGTATTTCTACGGTGGCATCCGTGTTCACTACAAGTTTTGCACTGTCATCTGTAGTCTGACTTTTATAAGTTTCCGGAGCATTGAGCAGGTCTCGAATAGTTGTTCTTACCGCTGTGTTCTTATCCTTTGTATTTTCAGAAGAGTCCTCCTTCACCATATCTACGCCTTCAGCTTCTGTATAAGCATCTTCTGCCTTGCTTCCTTTTGGTTTTACAAGGGAAGATTCCGGGGTATGGGCACATCCAGTGAGCATTCCTATACAAAGTGTTAATCCTACAATTTTATTTATGTTTTTTCTCATGTTGAATAAATTCTCCTTCCTGTTTATGTCCACAAGTATAGCATCTTTCATTACACCAAATCTTCCGCAAGTTGTAACTGTTCTGTAAATTCCAATTATTTACCATAAAACAGATACGATCGTTCCTTTTCCCAGATGACTTGTAATTTCCAGCTGAAATCCATGTATATCTGCAATTTTCTGGCATAGCGCAAGACCAAGCCCAACACTTCCCTTTACTCTGGAACGTGATTTATCGACCATATAAAAAGCTTCTGTTACTCTTTTCAGATCTTCTTCTGGAATTCCCTTCCCATAATCCTGAACGGATAAATGATTTTGGGTTGCCTCCAGTACGATTTTTGAATTCTCATCGGAAGCCTTGACTGCATTATCAATAAAATTTGTCACTGCACTCATCATAAGGTCCGGATCAAATGTTTTTCTAAGATTCTCTGGATTACAATGAATCTCAAGACAAATATTTCTCTCCTGAAGCCTGTAAATAACAAGTTTTTTTACATCTTCCAGAAATTGATTCATCTGAACTTCCACTGGAACAAATTCTGTTTCACCTGTTTCATATAATCCGGTAAGTTCCAGCATTTTCACAGAAAGTCTGGAAAGCCTTCGGCATTCATTTCTAATATAATCAAGCGCTATCTCCTGCCTCTTGGGAGATAGGCGTACCGTTAGAAGTGTATCTGCATATCCTATGATTGCGGTCATTGGGGTCTTTAATTCATGGGCCAAACTTCCAAGCAGCTGTCTCTGTGCCTGGTTTACGGAAGAAAGCTTTTCAATCTGCTCCCTTACTTTACCTGTCATAAGATTAAAGCTTTTCCCAACCTGTGCCAGTTCCGTTTTTCCTTCTGATGGCACTTTTATCTCATAATTTCCATTTGCCACAGAAAAAGCCGCTTCTTTTAGCCTTGTGAGCGGTTCCATAATTTTCCGCAAAGTCAAAAACAGGAAAAAGCCAACAAACAGAACCAGAAACAGGGTAAACCCTCCTGCCTGATAAAACAGTGTCTGACTCTGTTTTTGTACACTGGTAATATCTTTGTAGGTGACAATCTGATAGTTCATGTCTGTAGAACTGTAGCTGGAAAAATAAAAGAGCAAAAATACGTTGCCATTTGTTTTGCTGATCAGTGGTTTATCACAATAGCTGTCATTTTCGAATCCATCGTGTTTGTTTTTTGTTAGGTTTCTGATATTTTGCAGATCAAACTCATATTTTGTCCCATTATATTGTTCTTTTCCATCCTGATATAAAACGGCACTGTCGTGGAATACCTGACGAAAAGTATAAATAATCATTTTTTCCCGGATTTTATCATCAGAGTCCTGTGTTTTACTTTTAATCCGCATTAGCATGTTTTCAAACTTAGAAATATTTGTTTGAAACCTGCTATTTTCATAACTGTTGATATTCTGTATGCTCTGATTTTTCCACCTGTAAGTTGTATAGAAAAAAATTCCAGATGACAGCAGAAGCACCATGCAGATTACCTGTAAAAAAATATTTGTAAATAGCTTCATAAATCCACCTCAAGTCGATAACCAATTCTGGGAATGGTTTTGATTTTATCCTGCCAGCTTAGTTTTTTTCTGATGCGTCCAACGTGTGCATCCACAGTTCTTGTTTCTCCGCAGAATTCCTCCTTCCACAGTTCCTGCAAGATCTGGCTTCTGGTAAGTGCTTTATTTGGGTTTTTTACGAACACCATAAGGCAGTTATATTCCATAGGTTTTAAATATATTTCTTCTCCATTTTTCGTAACTATGTGACTTACGGTATCAATTATGACATCGTCTATCTGAATCTGTTTCGGTGCCGTTCCATAACGATCTAATACTTTTTCCAAACGCACCATTACCTCCAGCATTTCAAAAGGCTTTACTATATAGTCCTCGGCTCCGTCTTTTAACCCTTTTACTTTACTTGTAACATCAGCCTTTGCCGTAAGAAATATAACCGGAATACCAAACTTTTTTAATTCCGGTAAAAGGGTATAACCATCCTTTCCCGGAAGCATAATATCCACAAGTGCGCACTGAAATTCATGGTCCTGTGCGACGCCTTCACTTGCATCATTTCCATCCAGATAACCTACTGTTTCATAGCCAGCAGCTTCCAGATTCATACAAAGCAGATCATTGATTGCCATTTCATCTTCTATCACCAGTATTCTTGCTTTCATAATAATGTTCCTTTCATTTTACACAAACCCGATTATTTCTTTATTGTGCGTGATTTTTACTATTACAATTATACACTAATTTCAGTACTGCGAACGTAACCGATTTGTAAAGAAAAAGGAATCAAGAACGATCCATCTGGAAGTCGTTTTGATTCCTCAAATCCCACTACATTTTTGATTTCATTTTGTTAATTGTGTTTATATGAGTCACACCCTCCCTCTCTTAGAACTGTCTATTTCCCGACAGCCTCTTCCTATAAAATCATATGTTACACAAGTGTCTGTCCCATTGCCGCTGCAATTTCCTTTAACTTGTCGATAGCATAGCCTGTATATTTTGAAATCTTATCGACAGGTTCCTTTTCCTCGATCATCATCTGGGCCAGGGACATTTTTTCTTTTTCAACTCCCTGTTTCATTCCTTGTTCAATTCCCTGGTCTACAAGAGCTCTACTTAGATTACACATGTCTCTCACCTCACTCTCGAATTCTTCTGTCATGGCAATATCAAAATCTTTATGTAACCGCTTCTTTTTTTCTTCTGGCGTGGCGCTCATATATTATTTTCCCTAGCGGTAATCAACATTTCAAGTAATCCCTTTGGCTTGTTGTGTCCACCTTATAGGGTACATTATAAAAATCTTCATTTTGTGAAAGATTAGTAAGTTCTTTGAAAAATGAGCAAGCCCGAAACAGACCTGCCCATCAACAATATTATCCTACTTATTTCATTATGCACAAATTCTCATCAATCCATTTCTGGACATCTTTTTCGCTGAGATTTACGGCTTTCGCAATTTTATCAACTGGGATTCCCATTTCAGCCAGCGAAAGGATGGTTTCTTTTTTGGCTTTTAACTCGCCCATTTCTATACCACGTTTCTCTCCGCTTTCCATTCCTTCACTATAAATTTTCTCCATTTCATGGCACATAAGTTCCACCCCTTTCTGCGTCTCCTTCAATTCATATACTCGTTTTGCAAGAATCGGACTGTGCATCTCATCTGCCTTTTTACAGTGTAAATCATGCATTAGCTTTCCAAGTTCTGTATCATCCTGTTTCCTGGAATTTACATATATGATATGTGCTTCATCTTGAAAAGCTTCATTTAATTCTTTGATTTGCCGGTCAATGTGGTAAATGGGAAGTCCATATCCAAGAATATCGTCCCTGGTAATAAAAATCACATAGCTTTCCGGCAGTTCCTCAAAATCCTGTCCGGGATTTAAGGTATTCATATCCATCAGTCCACTATGGTACCGGGCTCTTTTTGGGGAAGCTCCTTCATTATCCTGCTGGATTTCCACATCAAATTGTTTGCCGGCAGAATCCCTGGCAACGCAGTCCATTACTGCAGATCGCCCTTGCAAATTTTTATAATCTTTTTGGATTACCTGATCAATCACGTATAAATCCTGTTTCTCCATAATGACCTGCAGAACATATTCCAGACATTCTCTTTTCTTGAACACGTTTCGCATAAATATATCACTCATGAGTGTAAAATTCTTAATAATGCCTTTGTATTTTTCGTAGCGTGACTCTAAATCACTGTTTAATAGGGTGTTTTCATCAGCCATTTACAGCAATCACCTCCTGGCATTTTCGATTGATGAATGTGAAAGTACTTTTATCTGATTCTATCTTAACATTAATGGAATTCCTTTACAAGATACTTTTTATGATGAGTGAACAGATGCAATAGAAAATAAATTTTAGTAACACTTTCTCGTATAAATACTATTTTGCGTTATTTGCGCTCAAATAGCACTATGTAACACAGTATGTAATTCCATAACACTATAAGGAAAATACCAGCAATAGCCGTCTGGAAACCGAACTGTAACCATAAGAAGTATTATTAGATAACTGACAGATTGCATAAAAACCTGTTTTTTACAAAAATATCAAATTTTGTCATATAAAAGGGCATGATCCGAAAGTATGAAACAGAAAATTGATTGCAAAAGGTGGTCAAAAATGGCCTTTTGTCAAAGGCTTATTTTGTGTTATTGAATCCCTTTTAAGCTTAAATAACACGAACTAACACAAAATAATACAGATAAAAAGGTAGGAAATAACGGCAAATAGCACTAAGTGATTTTAAAAGGGAGTAGGTAAAAAAATCGTGTCTTAGACATCCGGGAAGCAAAATGCGACCCGGGTGGTCACCTCTTTTTTATCCTTCATTATGGAGTTGACTTCACCGCCAATATATCTTGCAGCCTTATCAACCTGAAGTAAAATTTCATCACTTAGTGCTAATTTTCTCATATTTTTCCTTTCGTATTTTATATATATCTTACAATAAAGGCGGCAGAGTTTGCAAAACATAGATTGCTGCCATAGAATATCTGCCTGATTTAGAGCTTGTTGATAATCTGTAAAAACAAGCCCTATTTTTTAGCTCATTATGGGGCTAAAAAGTGGGTTTGGTCACTTTTTCGGTAAGAAACAGCTTCCTTATTTAGAAAATTGCAAAACTATTTCCCATATAATGATAGTAATGACCGTTAACAGTACCTTTTATTATATAACAGGAGGTAAGGGAAGCGCAAGCTTTGTTTGTGAAATCGGCTTGAATATAGAATCATGCTGGAAATATTATAGAAAAAGAGGCTTTTTTTAGCTTGCGATAGGATCAGAAGCCAGCCTTGGTCACTTAATATGGAAGAAATTCAAATGTTTTTAGCTTGGGCACACAATCATAAATCAGTTTGGTCACTAAAATAGGGAAAGCTCTATTGAAAAACAGAGAATTTTTTGCCTGACATGGAAAGAAAAACAGGTATGATTTTGGTAAATATGGTCTGTTTTTGTAAGAAAACATTTAAAACTTGATAAAAGGACAATCTGACTGGAATTAACTGTTCATGGGATAAAAGAAAAGGCGCACAATGCAATAGCTACATTATGCGTCTCATGAGAATAATTTGTTTCAAAGGATGTGCCTATTTAATAAAGAACCATTTTTTATAGATAGAGTCATCCGGAAGAAAAAGTATTTTGGGGTCGTAATCTTCCGGATGAAGGTGATTGGCAGAAACATACAGAAGTAACGGTTTGATTTCATTACTCATTCGTATAAGCAATCCGTCTGCTTCGATTTCAATTGTATGTGAATTGTCAAGGTGCATAGGTCTGTTCCCATTATCTGGGATCAGTCCTGCCGGAGAAGACTCCGGTTCTATAGCAATCTGGACTACATCCTGTTTATGGGATGTAAGGTCAAGAGTGCTGGCTTTGGGGGCTGGATCCGGTATCTGACAGGCTTTTTTGCGGAGACGGGTAACTGCATTGTAAAAACAGCTGGGAGATATCCCATGCTCATTACACCATGCAGCATCTGTCAGGCCACTTTGTCTGCATTCGGTTATCAGTTCCATCAATTCGTCCAGGGAACGCCCTGGAGCACGTTTCTTACTCATAATGAAACCTCCAAATGTAGTAAATTTCTATCTCCTATCAAGCGGAGTGTAGTAAAAATCTATTTACTATCATTATGAGTTTAAAAACGTAGACAGTAAAGCTACCCAAGATCTAAGCGCTTACGGATATCGTGCTCAGATGAGCCGGAATTTGCACTCCAATTCATACTCTGTTGTTACAGAATTTTTTATGGATAAATTTTTACAGCAACTATCTGGTCAATATTTTATATGCAGCATACTTTTTTAGTTTGTAATACACAAATCCCCGGCATCTGTCATTATGATCGAATGCCAGGGATTATTAAAGTCAGCCTTTTACAGCACCCACCATAATTCCTTTTGAGAAATACTTCTGCATGAATGGATATAGCGCGAAGATTGGCAGAGAAGCAAGTACAGTAATAGTCATTCGGATTCCCTTCTGGGAAATGGCTGCCATAGCCTGCTCCGTTTAAGCTGGCAGTTTCTTTATTCTGTATTATTTAATTATCATTTTAATTTCAAAATTGAACTGTTCTGCATCAAGGCGGTACTGTTCTGACAACTCAGGCCCGCAACTGTTAGAACCAATTCCGTTTTGGACATAATCCAGGCACACGACCGTACTTCCACAAGGCTGTAATTCATAGCTATGTCTTTTTGCTGTCAGTTCCTCTTGAGTATATGGTGATACGTTAAAGGAAAATGTCCTTTCTCCTGCAGCTGCAAAAGTATTTTCCTTTCCTTTTAAGATAAGGTAGTCACAGTCTGTATGACTTCCATTTTCCTGTGGACGCAGGTAATCTTCATGCATTTCAAGTACATTAGCATCATATTTTCCATGACTGCCGGCTCTTCTCTTATCTACGTAACTTTCCTCAGGTCCTATTCCGTAATATTCTACGTTGTCAAAATCTCTGTTAAGGAATAAACGGATTCCAAATCTCGGAAGCATTGGAAATTCCAAATCCCTCTTTACATCCATTTTTACCTGGATTGCGCCATCCGAAGTAATAATCCATTCTGACTTCACATCAAGAATTTTTTGTACGGTAGGTGCAGAAACACTTAACGTTCCTAAGATGTGTAGTTTCCCATTTTTGGTAATGCAGGAAGTTTCATATGCTCTTGCATAGCTCTGGTCATAATGAGCATTCATCCATTCTAATTTGATTTTCCGGTCGTTGTCAGTTGGTGCTCTCCAGATATTTAATTCCATAGGACGAGTCAGAAGTTCTTTTCCCTTTACAGTAATGCTTTCAAATAATCCTGTCAGTCGGTTGAAGCGATAAGTATTTTCCTGCCCTACATGAATTGTAAAGTATCTGTCACACTCTTCCACAGTAAAAATATTATCAGTATTCATTTCAGCAAGAAGTTCAATGGTTTTCTGATTTCTTCCATCTATGTTCTTTAAAAGGATTTCATCAAATCCAAGAGACTCATCCGAATGTAAAATCTGAGTATTATTTTTCAAACAATAAGATACTTTTAGGTAACATTTTCCACTATCTGGTATTGAAACAGGAAGTTTGATTGTTTTTTCTTCATGAGCTGGTATACTTTCATCTAATTCAATTTGTCCTACACAGTCAACTTCTCCGTCAACGCTCACCTCATATATAAGATAAATATAATCTTTAAGATCAACATAATTCATATAGTTATGAAGAACCATATCTCCAGTTCCCTGATCATAGTGAAGAACCCTTGCCGGTCTATATATATTTTTGTATTCTTTTAACCCAGTATGTGGTGTTCTGTCAGGATAAACCAGTCCATCCATACAGAAGTTTCCATCGTGAATTTCTTCGCCATGATCTCCTCCATAATAATAGATTCCCTTGCCATTTTCAGCCTGGCCTTTGTAAATAGCATGATCACACCACTCCCATACGAAACCTCCACAAAGACTGTCGTACTTCTGGATCAATTCAAAGTAATCCTCCAGGTCTCCAGGTCCATTTCCCATGGCGTGGCAATATTCTACCAGAAGAAGAGGTTTATCCGGATTCTTTTCCATGTATTCATCAATCTCAGAAAAAGCTGGGTACATTCTTCCAACTACATCAATATTGGAATAGTTATACTCACGGTCTGTACTCTGATAGAATGCACTCTCATAAGTCGTAAGACGGGTTGGGTCAAATTCTTTGGTCCATTTTAGGGATTCCTCAAAGGTACATCCATATCCACATTCATTACCCATAGACCACATTACAATACATGGGCGGTTTTTTTCTCTTTCCAAACAAAGTCTGGTACGATCCATGGTTGCAGGAATGAAATCCGGGTTATTTGCAATTCTTTTATTCCACTGCTCAACTACATTTTCCCACTCTGAATTTTTCAAGTACTGTGTCTGGGTTCCATGGCTCTCATTATCAGCTTCTGCGATCACAAATAAGCCATACTCATCACAAAGCTGATAGAAATAAGGAGAATTCGGGTAATGGCTGCTTCGGACTGCATTAAAGTTGTGCTGTTTCATCATGATCAGATCTTTTTTTATCTGCTCCATATTTACTGCGGAACCGGTTACTGGATCGGAGTCATGACGGTTTACACCTTTAAATTTTGCTTTTACATCATTAATATAGATTACGCTTCCCTCACAGTGGATTTCACGGATACCGATACGGTCTACGATCACCTCATTCTCGGAAAGGAAAAGCACCTGATACAGATATGGCTGTTCCGGATTCCAGAGTACAGGGTTTGTGATATCTAATACCGCTTTGTAAGCAAAATTTTCATCGTCACATTTCTTAAATGTACCTGTAGCCACCGTATTTCCCTCATGATTCCGGATTACAATTTTAGTATTTTCTGCTGCATTGCTCTCCCCAAGAAAATTCGCACGAATTTCAATTTCTGCACCATTTTCCCCTATAGATGTAGTGGTAAAATAATCATACAGTACACTTTCTGGTCGCTTTAACAGATATACATCACGGAAAATTCCTGTCATACGGAATTTGTCCTGGTCTTCTAAATAAGTTCCATCACACCATTTCAGGACAAGTACCGCTAAAGTGTTTGTTCCTTCTTTCAGATGATCGGTCACGTCAAATTCACTGGTTGCATGAGCCACCTGGCTGTAGCCTACATAGACACCATTGATCCATACATAGAAGCAGGAATCTACACCCTCAAAATTCAAGTATGCTTTTGGTGCTTTGGAATCTTTCTTATATTCAAACTGGTGTACGTACGCTCCGCAAGGATTCTCCTGTGGTACATATGGTGGATCAAGCGGAATTGGGTAACGGACATTGGTATACTGATGGCTGTCATAGCCATAGTTCTGCCAGATTCCCGGAACTGGAATTTCGTCGAAGCCCTTAGTGTCATAACCTGCTTCGTAAAATTTCTCCTGAAGATCATAAATGCTCTTATAGAACTGGAATTTCCAGTTTCCATTTAAAAGCTCCATACGGTCAGATTTCTCTCTGTCATGTACAAGAGGTCCCATATCCTTTGATGCAGGCATGTAGTATGCTCGATGGGGCATGGTGTTTTCATGTAACACATTCAGATTTTCGTAGTGTTTTGGTACGATCATATTTGCTCCTCCAATATTATATATTTTTCTGTTTTAACATCTGATATGATTATACCTGTTTTTTAAAAAAATTACATAAACTCTGTTCGACAAAACATGCACAAAATGATATAATTTAACAAGTAAAGACACAAAAACATACACTTTTTTATTAATTGTGAAATATACACAATCTGTTCCGATAAAAATTGTGCATATTTACAAGGAGGTAATTTATATTGTACACAAACTCCGCTTACTGGCACCAGACACGCTTGGATTTTAAAGATAAAAAACATCCTATTTTTATAGGGAGCTGCGGTACTTACCGTCTGTACACAATAAAGAAGCTGCCAACGCACCGGCCGCGAGGTCGGCTTGATTACCAGCTTCTTTACGTTGCTTCTGGAAAAGCACATTTCTATTTTGATGGAAAAGAGGAAATTGTTTCTGCTGGAAACATGGTTTTGTACCGTCCAAAAGAAGAACAGCGCTACTACTATTACGGTGCCGATCACCCGGAAGTGTACTGGGTTCATTTTACTGGGAATAACGTCAAAAATATCCTCCGCAAATACGGCATTGCAGATGGCGTTCATGTGATTTATTCCGGAGTCTCCATGGAATACAAGCATCTGTATATGAACATGATTGAAGAACTGCAGCTGCGGAAAGAAGACTATGAAGAGCTTCTTGTGTATTACTTTATGCAGCTTTTAATCCTTCTTCACCGCCAGATTCTTGTAAAACCTCACAAGAAGAATCCGATGATCATGGATGACATGGCGCAGGCAGTTGATTATTTCCGAATGCATTACAATAAACAGATTAATATTGAAAAATATGCAGCTTCGAAAAATATTAGTGTTAGCTGGTTTATCCAGAACTTCAAACAATATACGAATACAACACCCGCCCAGTACATACAGAACCTGCGTCTTTCAAATGCGAAATCTCTGCTGGAAACCACAAACTACAATGTTACAGAAATTTCCAATCTGGTTGGATATGAAAATCCATTATATTTCAGCCGCTTTTTCCGGAAACAGTTTGGCGCTTCGCCGTCACAGTTTCGGAAACAACTGCGGCAAAATGAAGAGAATCAGATGACTGAACCAGAAAAGAAATGATCTGTATACGAAAGCCCAGGTTCAAAAACTGCCTGGGCTTTTAATTGATTTATTTTTATTACTAATATTCTACATACGCTCTCCCCTAGAGCGTGTTTGAAAAATCATTCCCGCAATCTGCACGCCCCACTTTGCGGTAT